>WNFR01002079.1_pt1 | contig 21446 bp, 24 predicted proteins | sample 5400221 | NCBI WGS metagenome assembly WNFR01 (sample SAMN13153357, study PRJNA577476) | soil metagenome | isolation source: 40 cm soil under Madrone tree | place: USA:California | collected 2016-06-14 | reverse complement strand
TCAGCAACTCCAAGACTGGCCGTGATATGACCCGCGAGGGGAATTGAAATCTCTTTAATTGTTGCCCGCAAACGCTCTGCGACTTCGAGTCCGCTTTCATGACTTGTCTCCACGAGTATCAGAGCAAACTCTTCACCGCCAATACGCGCGGCTAGATCGATACCGCGTGTTCCTTCCTGTAGAACTTTTGCGATTCGTCTTATCGCTTCGTCACCCGTACTGTGACCGAAAGAGTCGTTCAGTCTCTTGAAGTTATCGAGGTCGAGCATCAGCAGGCAAAACGGGCGTCCATGTCGAAGCGTGCGGTTCACCTCGCGCTCCAGCTGCCGCTCAAACCGCCGCCGGTTGGCCAAGCCAGTCAAGTGGTCAGTAAATGCCTCCTCTTCGCAGGTGTCCAGGTAAGCTCTGAAATCCAGAAGGGTTCTCGCTCGGGCCAGCAAGAGGTCGAGGTCCGTAAGGTCTGTGATAAAGCCGAGAGCCCCGGCCTCTGAACCCCGGCGCAGGTCCTCAGCATTGCGACCAGCCGCAGTCTGCATAATTAACGGGATAAACTTAGTTTGAGGATTCGCGCGAATCCGCTCTGCCAGTTCGTAGCCATTCATTTTTGGCATCATGACGTCTGTTATTACCAGGTCTGGCGGATAGGATTCAATTGCCAAAAGGGCTTCTTCGCCATCGGCTGCCATGCGTACGTTGTAGCCTTCCAGACGAAGCGCCGCCTCAAGCAAGCTCAATTTATCAGGGTTGTCGTCAACAACCAGAATGTTGGCTCGTGGTTCCATAAACACCGACAATTGGACCTTTTTATTGTTCTTGCACCGCTAATGTCTTCATGCTAAAGTCCGATTATTCAAAGGTTCGTTCTTATCACTCCAACATTGAGTCCGTACAATAGCTGAGAGCGTTCACCCCGGGCAGATCACACGGGTTTTCCTTACATTCTGTAAACACTAACCCGCGGCAGGACCACCTTGAATAGGAATCGTCACGCTCTAAGAATCGATTCAACTGAGAGGCTTTAACTCGACTCCCAGAGGTATAGGCAGATGAAAACCGTGCAGCAGCTAAAGCGCGCGCGCGATCTGACTCTCGAAGACCGCGCCGATATAATTCGTCGTTTTGAATTTGGCTCATCACTCAGCGAGACACTCATCTCGGATCTCGCACGCAATGCGGACGTGCTCGACTTCCGTCGCCGCCGCTTTGTTTATCGCGCCGGGGATCCAGCCGACTGTTTGTACGCAATTATCCATGGGAGAGTTAAGCTTTGTCGCATCGAGATCGATACCACTCGAGAAGCCGTAATTGACATTCTTCCAGATGGCTCGCTGTTCGGGGAATCAGCGCTCTATTCAGTTGCGGGGCAACGGGCAAACTCGGCAATCGCCTACGAAAATTCACGGCTTTTGCGCGTTCATTCTGGGGCGTTCAAACAGGGGATGGCTGAGGACGACAAGCTTCATGATTACACTTTCCGTTTAATCGGTCAACGCCTTGAACATGCAGAACGTCGACTTGCTGATTTCGCCTTGAATGCAATTCCAGCCCGTCTCGACCGCTTACTAGCCGAGTTTTCAGCCCGTTATGGTGTCTCCGAACCCGAAGGTGTGCTCATTGACATACCTTTGCCCCACCGCGAAATAGCCTCAATTGTCGGTTCTACTCGCGAGAGTGTAACTGTGCGCTTGAATGCCATGCGTCGTGAAGGTACGATCGAGTTCGTCAACCGACGAATATTGATTAAGCGGCCAGCACCCCTCGTCTGAGAAAAACGGCCTTCGATATTCATGAAATGCCCAACCTGCGGGAAACCGGTCGAGTGGAAAGACAATCCCTCTCGTCCCTTCTGCTCTGACCGCTGCCGCCTCGTTGATTTAGGACGTTGGGTGGAAGGGGAATATCGAGTCCCCGGCGAATCAATCCCCAGCGATCAATCAGAAATATCTTCGGCGGACCAGGAACCCGATAAGGAAGATTCTATTGGTGTAGAATAAGCTTATTCATGATAGTTGCACGTGTCCGCCTTTATTGGTCTCTGCCCCTATCTATTCTGTTGGTCTGCGTTGTCTTTGAACCCGCTTGTACTAGCAGGAAAAGCAATAAGACTGAACCAACCCCCGTTCTTTCAGGGCCGGCCAACACCACCTATCCAATGCCTCCCTTGAACGGGAAGTCTGTTTCCGACTTGGGATGGGAACTTTCTGACGGCCAACACAATATCTTGTCAGACTATAAGGGAAAGGTGTTGGTACTGGACTTTTATGCCACATGGTGTGTGCCCTGTCGGCAAAGCGTTCCGCATTTGATAGAACTCCAACGACGCTATGAGAAGGATGGCTTAGAAATTGTTGGACTCAATGTTGGAGGGCCCGATGATCAGGAAAAGGTTTCCGACTTTGCACGAGAATTGGGTATTCAATACACGCTCGCCCTTCCTGACGATGCCTTAATCAGTCTGCTGCTGTCAGACAGCAACAGCATCCCGCAAACTTTTATCTTCGATCGCAACGGGGAACTTAAGAAACATTTCATCGGCTATGGACCAACTAGTGAGGACGAGATTGGGCGGATTGTCGAAAGCGCTTTGAAATCTCCAGCGACTCAAGCCAACTGAATTATCGCGTCGCGTAAATTATTACAGGCACAATCAGATGATCCGGGAAAAACTAATTGGGAAAGGCATTGGTGATTGAGGCCTTGCTGTTGGACTTTGATCCGGCACCCGCAGACAATGGCCGATGACTATACTGAGCAAGTGAAGCCTGAAACTCAAAGATGAGACCTACTAGCAAAGGTTTAAAGTGAGAAGAGCAAAAATCCTCATTACGCTGGGACCAGCCTCTCGTGACGCCGAAGTTGTAGAACAACTGCTCGCGGCAGGGGCTAATGGCGTGCGCATCAACATGTCGCATGGTACGCACGAAGAAAAAGCTGCGGACATCCGGAGCGCCCGTGCCGCGGCGAAGAAGATGGGTGTGCCACTGGCAGTACTTATCGATCTCTCTGGACCCAAGATCCGAACGGGCGAACTTAAAGACGACCAGCCCGTGAGACTCGAAGCGGGCTCTGTGTTCCGCCTAACAACCCGAGCTGTGGTCGGCGATCCAACACAGGTATCGACGAACTATCCTGACCTTGCCCGCGTTGTCCAGCCGGGTAGTCGTCTTCTTCTCGACGATGGAGCAATCGAGTTGAGGGTTGAAAGTACAACCGATACGGACGTTGTTTGCCGGGTAATCAACGGAGGACTTCTCGGAAGTCGAAAAGGCATAAACCTTCCCGGCGTAACATTGCCGATTGACTCATTGACCGAAAAAGATATCGTCGACCTGAAATGGGCTGTGGCACAAGGCGCCGATTACATTGCTTTATCGTTTGTGCGCCGGGCAAGCGACTGTGTACGTGCCAAAGAGCTCATCAAACAAAGCGGCGGGCATGCGCCGCTTATCGCAAAAATTGAAAAAGCCGAAGCGATCGATCATCTGGACGATATCATTGAGGCTACGGATGGAGTGATGGTGGCGCGAGGCGATCTCGGCGTGGAAACGAGCGTTGAGTTGGTTCCCGTTTATCAAAAGCGCATTATCGAAAAGTCTATCCTCGCCGGCAAAATGGTGATCACTGCGACACAGATGTTGCAATCGATGGTGACGAATCCACGGCCAACGCGCGCCGAAGCGTCGGATGTCGCAAATGCCGTGTGGGACGGCACGGACTGTCTGATGCTTTCAAACGAGACCGCGACAGGCGCCTATCCGGTTGCGACCGTGGCGACCATGGCGCGGATTATTGAAACGGCTGAGTCGGGCAGAGAGATCCAACCAGGTATTTTCGCAAAATGGGTGGGGCAACAGTCGGGAAGGGTAAGCCGCGCGTTGTGTGAAGCCGCAGCTTTTGCAGGAGCAGAAATGGGAACACGGGTTACCGCCGTCTTCACCGCATCCGGACTGATGGCGCGCCGGCTCTCGGCTTTGCGTCCCGCACAGCGCATCGTTGCACTCACGCAGTCGCCGGATGTGCTCGCAGAGTTGGCCTTGATCTGGGCAGTCGAACCATTGCTTACCCCGCCGGCACAATCGACTGAGGAGATGTTGAGATTCGGAGAACAGACACTGCTCGACGCCGGAATGGTTGAGAAAGGAGAAATCATAGTGGTAATGGCCGGCAGATTGTCAGGGCTTGGTCTTTCAAGTTCCGTTACCATCTTCACAGTCGCCGGCAACGTGGGACCAATTCGGCGGTGAAATTTCACCTCAACATGTCAGCCGGTGAGTTCTTCGATCTCATTAGGCCGGCCGTCCTTTTAGTTTCCGCACTTATCTCCGTATGGGTGCTGGCCTCGGCACGGAAGCGTTTCCCCTTCTATCAGGCTTTACTTTGGGCCGTCGGTACTCTCTCCCTTCCGCTGATAATTCTGCCTCTCTATTTCGTTTCGCTATTGGTAAAGAAACCAAAGAATGCAGCCAATAGCCCATCAAGCGGAGGCCATTCGCACTCATCGACCTATCCAATCAAGTGGAGATTTGCAGTCCCCATTCTGTATGCCATGATTGTTTTCTCCTCTATTGGGATATACCTATACCGCGATAATGAGAGTGTAGATGCCCATCTAGCACATGCCGTGCGGGCCAAGCTCGACGGAAACCCGGCAAGAACCATCAGTGAATACAGGCACGCCCTGGCGCTCGAAGACGATGCTCATACCCACAAGCTGTTGGCTGTCGAACTTGCAGACCTTGGTTCCTGGGCTGACGCGATTTCAGAGTTTCGCCTGGCACTGCAGGGCGGTGAACCTGACGATTCGATCCACTTTCGGCTGGGGTCGCTATTCGACCAACTGAATCACAAGGGCGAAGCTAGTTTGGAATATGAGGAGTTTGCGAAGTCGACGACTTGCATACGTGAGCCGATGGATGTTCGCTGCGAAGCTGCCCGGCAAAGGGTTAGTGAAAGCAAATCCTCGACAGGTTTAGAATAATAACTGCCGAAGTCTCGGGCCACTTGCTAATCAGCGCGCAGCATCTCGCCGACCGCTTTTTTCTTTTCCAGCTCCCCGGCCATCTGGGCAGGCGTCTTTTGCGGATCGCGCCAATTGTCGAGGATGCCAACCTGGTGTACGCACTGAAGGGTGCACGTAGGTGCGCACCATTTTTCAGTGTTGTATTCCCGATCAAAATCTTCCATCGTGTATTTCTCCAGAGGGATGCCCGGATAACCGCGCTGCTGGGAACACCAATGAACCAGGCCATCTTCGCAGATGTAGAGGTAACGCGCCCCAGCGCGACAACGCCAATTGTAGGGCTTACCTTCCGCGATACTGTCTTGAAACCAATTCAGCCGCGCGTGATCTTTATTACCAAGTTTCTTGACCTCTTGAAAAATGTCTTTCTCTCGCGCAGACAGCGGCTTCAAAGTACCGTCGTTGTCATGGATAACTCCGACGGTAGACGAGAAACCCAGTTCAACTGCGCGGCGGGCCACCGTCAAAGCATCTTCCGGGTTCTTAATGCCCCCGCCAATTACCGAATTAATATTTACATGAAAATCTGCGTGCTCAGACAAGTAGCGCAGCTTCTTGTCGAGCACCCGCAAACTCTTCCGCGATACTTCGTCAGGTTGAACGTTATCGATACTAATCTGCAAAGCGTCTAGACCTGCTTTGTTAAGTCGCTTGATTCGTTCTGGCGTAAAGTAGTAACCGTTGGAGATCAAGCCGGCAATCATTCCGCGGACGCGAGTGTGATGAATGATCTCATCAAGTTGCGGATGCATCATGGGCTCGCCGCCGGAAATCGTCACGATTGCGGTACCAAGGTTTGCAAGTTTGTCCAGCCGTGCCTTTACTACCTCAAGAGGTACCGGGTTCGACGAATGATCGTATTCGTTGCAGTAGCCACAAGCCAAATTACATCGGCGCATGGGTATAAGGTGCGCCAGCACGGGATGTCTGCTGGAAAGCAATGCCCTGCTGATGAAGCTTGCCTGGCGGAGTTTGAAATTTAGAAACTTAGTCTTTCTCATCGTTTGAGACGTTTACTCAATTCCTGGCTGACCCAAGTTAAAGGTAGACCGAAGAATATGCAACACCACAATAGAACACAACCCACCGGATCATGGCCCAAATAACAAGAGGCCCTGTTTATTAAGACAGAGCCCCCGAGGACTATAGTTATATTAGTTGCCCGTTAACCTTTAACGATCTTTACGTTTGGATCCAGCTTAATGTTGAACTCGTCGGCAGAGATCTTAACATTCTTTTCCAGACCTGTAAGACGCATCGTAGTGGCATCGTCGTTTTTCTCGACGATCTTGGTCTGAACAGGCATGCCAGAAGAGTCGATCCAAATCTCCGCGTACTTATAGCTGGCATTTCCTTTGGGCACCAATGTTAGATGAATGGTGCTGACGTCGCCCCACAGACTTTCTTCGCGCACGTCCTGGAGGGGCTGGAAACGAGATTCAAGTTGCTGGCGCGACATGTACATCATTTCGAGGATTCCACCAGCTTTGTTGCGATTAGAGTTGGCATTACCCGTATAGACGACTCCAAGCCGCGGCCGATAAAGCGTGTATTTCCCCTTAGCCACCGCGAGGATCTCATGCTGCGGGCTACTCCACTCAATACGCACAGATGCATCACGCCCAGCTCCTGGCATATACAAAACTACACCATGATAGCTATCTGAATCGCGCAGTTGAGAGTTATATTTCTCCATGCTTATCCCGGCACGGAGTGTTCTCAGGCTCTGACGGTTTTTCTCCATGCGATTGAGCACGGAGCTGACCAAACCAGCTCCCTGGCCGTTTGTTGTTGAAGGAAAAACGACGATGAGTGCAGATAAGATGAAAATCGTTATCAGACCAAGAGGTACAAATCTCTTCATAAAAACTCCTTAATTCAATCTCTCCCTTCCCTGTTAGTTCTAAAAAACCTCGTAATTATAGGGGAAGGCTATCGTATGTCAACCTCGAACCTAAGGGTTCGACCCTCCTGATCAACTACCTTGCGAACCGCTATGATCTCGGCATCAGGTCTGCCGGTCTGGGCTCTGATCCGTTGCTCTAGTTGACCCTTATCCAATTCATTTGCAACAACTTCCGGACCTAAAACCAGCGTCGCTGCAAGCGGGGTTTTGATGCGTCAAGAGCCGTGCTCGTTCGCCATTTCCCAGCCAGCTTTTTGGTGTTAAGAAGATAAAGATAAGAATAACCACACATAGAACGTCCCATTGCCAGGTATTTCTCGCGTAATTCCAGAAGAAAATCTTTTTCAGTGTGGTTAGCAGGCCGCGCACGTCCCTCAAACTAGCAAGTAATCAGCCACAACGACCGTGGCTGGCAGGTCAATAGATTCTAACGTGCAAACCGTGAACTGTAAACGACATTGTTACAAACGGATTGTTGGGGGCGGTTCCACAATGTGGCCATCGCGCATCTGCACAATGCGCCGGCACATGGCAGCGGCTTCGGGATTGTGGGTGATCATTATGATGGTTTGGTTAAAGCGGTAATTCAACTCTTGGAACATGTTAAGTACTAGTGCCGAATTCTCCGAGTCGAGATTGCCCGTCGGTTCATCTGCCAAAACGATTGCCGGGCGCGTTACTACTGCGCGCGCCAGGGCCACACGCTGCTGCTCACCACCAGAGAGTTCGAGCGGTTTGTGATGAAGCTTGTCTTCGAGGCCGAGAAGGCGAAGGACCTCGCGACGGCGAGGCGGATCATCGCCCCCGTTGCCATGAATGCGCTCCGCCAGACGGAGATTTCCTTCGGCCGTAAGCGTCGGAAAGAGATTGAACCGTTGGAACACAAAACCTATTTTCCGACGCCTGATCGCCGTGCGCTTGGCATCTGAAGCTGCCGTAATATCTTCACCATCAATGAGTATTCGGCCACTCGTCGGGGTCAATAGTCCGCCCAATAAGTGGAGCATGGTCGACTTGCCACAGCCGGAAGGGCCCATAATGGCAACAAACTCTCCCTCCTGTACATCGAGCGAAACGCCGCGCAGCGCGGGAACGTCGACCTTGCCGATGCGATAGACCTTTACCAGGTCTTCGGCTTGTAGAATTGTCCTCATCGAAACTGTGTCCGTCTGTGATGATTGCTCGAATTGCGGGAAAAGGTCTTAACGGTTGGCTAATCCAAACTCACACAAAAACCGGATGCCAGAAATCAAGCGTCAGATGTTAATACAATCTAACGTGTTATATCTAGCATCCGCCCGGTTGATCAGTGATTTGCTGTGACCTTCTTATTACGTTGAGCGTCTAAATCGACCTCTGGCAATTGCCACTTATTTTCCAGCACGAACGCCTCAGGACGAAATTCCTTGTTGAGCTCCACTGACACCGGATCCTGATAAGTGATGCTCAACTTATATTGGTCTTGCGGTCTGGTAAGCTCGATGCGCGAAGGTAACATTACCTGTGCTGCGTTGCCAAAAGGCTTCTCGTTTGAATAGCCCACATCTGTAATTAAGAAGCCTCGCTCGTCGAATGTCTGTAAACGAGCAAGCCGGATTCCACCTACGCGGTCAAACCAGAAACGCCGTAACAAGCGAGCTTCTCCTGCGGTTGGCTGGGAAAACTCCTCGAGCAAATAATAACCGCGCATAATGCGCGTACCCTTCTTCGCTTGCGGTCGCTTATCTGGTTCTTCCTGGAAAAACTGACTTTGCGAATAGATCAAAGAATCGTCTGCCGTGATCGGTCGAACCATGAGCGCATCAGTCAAGTGCTGCGGACGCAGGTTCGAAAGCGCGTTCACGGTCTCTTTCTCAGTCTTCTTCTCAGTCTTCTGTTTTACCTTTTTGGCTTCGACGGCAGAAACGTCTCCGTCGAGCTTAGGATAAATTGCATCATTTGTGCCTTTAACAAAACGGCGGTACTTATCATCACCTTTCAATACCGCCACACTAAAGTGCGCCCCATCCGACGCCATTTGGGCAATATCGACGAAGGTGAATTGGATTATTAAATAAATTTGACCGGGTCTTTGCAGCGTTACCGCCCCATCAACCTGACGGTACTTCTCGGCGATTCCAGATGACGCGAAAGAAGTGTCCTCAAACTGAATATCAACCTTGCCATGAATGGACTTGATAGCAGCAAGTCTGTTTACTTCCTGCATTAGGCTAGCCTTGTTAGCATCCGTCAACGGGGTCAGGAGTTGAGGCACCTGGACCTTCGTGTGAGCGCCAAAGAGGCCGCAACCGGCGGTCAGCAAAGTGGAAACCAAAAAGGGTAGTAACGTGAATCGGGGCAAAGTAATACTTTTGGCGTTGGGAAATTTGACCATTAGACAAAGCCTTCAGGCGCAAATCATACGTCAAACGCCAAAGGATCGCGAATCCGCCGCTCAAGCTAACAAAGAAGAGTTTTCGTTGTCAATGCGAAGTCTTTTTTGGCCCATAGAACACCAAACCCACAACGACAATACCACCGTCAACAAAGACGTTGATGGTTCCAAACGTTATCTTTCGGAGGCTAGTTGTAAGTGATCAGCGTCTGTCATTCAACTAGAAGGTGCCCCGTATGCGCATGCGCTGACGGGGAACCCTTTAGTTATATCCAGACAACTCAGCGCTAGGTCAAGGGTCAGCCAGTCCTCACCGTTGTCGCGCTGTTAATCGATCTTGAGTGCCTGCTTGCCGAATCTTGCCCGCAGCCGATTGATAGTCTTTAGAATCTGCGGCCTACTCAACAATTTCTGTTCCAGGCGACGTTTACCAGGAAAATCGAGCAACATTATTCCCAGCAGGATCGTGAGCAGTCCCTGCCCAGGCACTCCGGGAATCGACAGCAGAACACCGATGACAACCAGCAGTACTCCCAGAATATTCTTGCCGATGGCTCCGCTTGCGCGAATCGCCGGATGACGATCCGACCAGAAGCTTGTCCTGTGATCCTTGCTAAAGTGGTCCGCTGGTAGTTTGACAAGAATGAAGGAGACGATGGCCAGATTAACAACGAAAGTGGCTGCGAAGATCAATAGTCCGATCAGCAACCCTCGCCAGGTCAACGAACCAAAAACCTCTGTCAACAAATCACCCATTGCCCGCAGAAGGCCTTCCGATCTCGTGCCGCGCGTCTAGCAATGAATGTAAAAGATCAATAATGATGCTGCGGGTCAGACCATCAACCTGGAGGTTGGTTGTTTGTGCAACTTCCCAGAATTCGTCAAGACCCCGAGCTCCTGCGCGTTCAAGTGCAAGAGCTTCGACTAGCAAATCGACAATGTCGGCCATTTTGACTAGGCGTGCTTCGAGAGAGCCGCGCCGTTCGTAATCCTCATAAAGATCTGCGTAGAGAGATTCCGCTTGTCCCAAAGAGGTGACTATATCGCGAAAAGCGGCGGCCTCGGCACTCTTTCTCACCTCTGCGCCAAAATATTCAGTGGCGGTTCGGGGCATATCTCCGACGCGGACTTCTGCCCAATCATGAAGTAAAGCCATCCGCAGAACTTTCTCCACATTCACGACCACGCCCTGCTGCATCAACTCATCAGCCAACAACATCGCCGTGACTCCCACGCCGAATGAGTGCGCCGCAACTGATTCAGTTCCGTTGGGAAGACCACGCAAGATCCAGCCCGTGCGATCAAGTCGCTTCAGTCGCTGTAGCTCAACCAAAATTGGAACCATGTTCGACATCAATACTCAGCGTCAAATCTATCAAGACATGGTCTACAATTCGATCGTGTCGGGGAAGAAAGAGACAACATAGATAACTGGAAGGGATTATGGGGCTACTTTTAGCGGCAACTGTCATGCTCACAGCCACAACCTATTTCCATGACGCGCGATTTCTCAGCATTCTCGCAATACTCGCTGCAATACTTGCTATCTTTCTCTGGCGGACAATCGCACGCCGGATGAGCGCACTTATTCTCCTTGTTCTCGGCCATGTTAATACCCCGCTTTCTAATGAGCTTCGCTGCTATCTCATGCTAAGACCGGCGGGCACGAGGGTCAAGCTTGCTGCCGCAGAATTAGAACTACGGCGCGCGAACAATGATTGTACGCTGCTTGTCTCCCAAGCTTAGGATCATCGGCTTATCTAACTGTATAGGATGCTGCTCACCGTCGACACTGATAATGAAGTTGGTGGCAGCACTCGCTCCGGAAGAAGACGGAATTGGGGTTGCTCCAGGGACAACTCGAGGAAGTAAGTTGGTGGCCACAATGCGCCAGCTAACAGGCGTACAACGAATGCGAATTCCCGGAGTGTCGGTCTCAAACGACTCGTTAACTGAAAGAGCATCGGCTTTGAATATTCCTTCACCACAACGCACACCGGCCCCATCGTAAAAAGTAGCCAGACCGGACACAAAGGCATAGGAGATAGCGCTGGAATTCTTAACGACAACGCGAATATTGGTTACGGGTGTGTCGGACGAACCATTAAGCACAGTCGTGTTTAACGTCGCTTCCAGCGCCGAGGCGCCATTTGCGTTGAAAGCTATGGCCTTCTCCGTCAACGGAACACTCTTTTCCGCTGAACTCGTCGCGGCCTGTTGAGCTGTGGCACATAAAGCTGTTGACAATACAATCGCACAAAGAGCGAGTTTTCTCATCTGGGTTTTCTCCTATTAGCGCTTCTTAGCGCTTCAAATATGGCTCGGGATTCTAGTGCTACCCTGTTCAGGAATCAATGTGCTCAAGAAATCACGTGTACATTCCGGGATTAATCGCGTGTAAATGCGTACATCAACTGGTCGATAGTTTGCCCATCCTTGGTAACGCTCATTCTTAGCCGTCCTTCAAACAGGTAGCCGGCTTTCTCGAGGACGCGCGCGGAGGCCTGATTCCACTCAAAAACATGAGCGTAGAGCCGACAGAGATCATACTCGCTAAAGGCATGTTCGGTAACAGCTTTCAGGGCTTCGGTCGTTATTCCTTGTCCCCAATATTCTTCACCCAGCCAGTAGCCAATTTCGGCTGAACGGTACGCGACGTCTTGTTGCAAAGTAAATCCGATCCCACCAACCGCTTCGTCATCTACGACGATTGCAAAATTAGTTTCAGGTCTGTGCTCACTAACACTCTGTAACCAGCTGCGCGCGTCGGCAAAAGTATAGGGATGAGGAAACCGGTCCCGCAGATTGATCCAGACCTTTCTGTTGTTGGCATGATGAACAATTGAAGCGAGATCTTTCCAGTTCCAACTCCTTATGTTGCATGTAGTCAAAGCTATTTCCATCACCATTTCTTTCCAGAAAGCCTGGTTATGACAAAACCCGAGGTAAGAAGGCGGCACCGCGCGGCATAATGTAACCGTCGACATCTTGTGGCGCCTGATCAAAGGCATCGGAAAAGTTGCGGAATGGAGTCATTCGCATTCGCCTGACTTCTTCGTCCGGCAGTTTTGAGACTAAACAGACTCGGTAGCGCTCAGTCTTAGTCAGCAAAGACCATGCTGTTTGACCATTCACTTCGTATGTCATGCGGAGGCGGTTCTCAAGCGCATGAGAATCCGGAGCGTCGAACCATTTCGCGAAGTCGGGACGACCAAGGCCATCACGACACTCTGCAAGCAGAATGATAGTTCCTCCGGTGTTACACACGTGCGCGGCCATATCCAGTGCTTTGTGTGCCTGGATCAGATTGATGTCATAGGGTGAACCGCCGCAACTGACAAACACCAGGTCGCGCTTTGAGGGAACATTAACCGAGTGACTAGCTAGATAGTCATCGCAGCCTGAGCGGTGGGCCAGCCGCCAGTCGCCGCAGGTTACACTGGTAGCGCGTCCTCTTGGATCGACCACCGTATTGATCCCAAATGCTGGTGCAACAATCTCCGCAGCCCGCTCACACTCCTCGCTCACAACGTTACCGTCCAGGAGGCCTGTGCCTACTCCATTCCTGCGACCGCCGGCTTCAAAGTCCAAAGCCAACATATGCGTGGCTTCGATTGTACTTGCAGACGCCAAACCCGGGCACACTGACTTGCGTCCACCAGTAAAGCCGGCGAAGTAGTGAAAGCCAATTCCCCCAATTAGGACAATTCGAGAAAACTCCCCGAGTGCGCTATTAACCTCTATGAGTGTGCCCCGTTCGGTCACTCCAAGAGATGTTAATCTCGCGCGGTCGTAAGCATCGTGATCGATGATCTTGATCCGCTGGGCTATGAAAGAAGTCAGCAGTTCAATTCTTTCCTGAGGAGTTACAGGACGATGGATTCCAGTCGCGAAGATAATGGCAACGTCAGCGGCCGAGATTCCGTTCTGGAGGAGACGCCGCAGCAGAAGATTGACGACCTGTGCGCTGGCGGTCGCTCGGGTTGCATCGGAAACAACGATCAGTACCGAGTCCGCTGGTGTGAGAATTTCATCGAGTGGAGGTGAAGCTATTGGCGCGTCAAAGGTCGCTCCAATCTCAGCGTCACTTAATGGCCTTTGAGCTATTGATTCGTTTGCGAGGATACGAAACTGATTCTCATCGAAGACGAAGTTAACAGAGTCAAGTCCGTAACCAAGTTGGATTTCACTCATAAATCTACAGTTCACAATCCGAAGTCGACCAGGGCTCGCTCGATAGCGTGCAGCGAAGCGAAGTCGGTGTCCCCTGCACTGCGAGCTTCAGCGAGCCACTTGCGGAGTTGGCGTGCTTCATCCATGGAGGAGATGCGGCAGGCCCCTGTCAAGGCGAGTGTCACTAGTGCGTCGGGCGCGCCATGAGTCACGAGCGCAGCTTGCAAAGCCGCCTGTTCGCGAAGGTCAAGGGTAAGCAGAAGATTGAGTTCCATGAGGGAATGGTCCGTAGTCAGTGGTCCGTAGTCAGTACCTGTCGGGAATTCCTAAGATCGGGCGATTGACAACCAAGAACGACTGACAACTGACAACTGACTAGATCTTTTCCTGCCTGTCCGACCTAAAGCATGCCGTTCCGGCGTGGCAAAAATGAAATGTCTCGTCCTCAAAGTCAGGTGTTTCCATCTGAATTGTCAGGTGGTCGACCCCAAAGCGCACCTGAAGTTTGATGCGCAATTCCTTAAGTAGATCCGGCTGTGAAATGCTGTGCGCGTGAATCACATGTGCACTTAACGCTTCGCGCCCGGAGGTAATGGTCCATACATGCAAATCATGTACGTCGTCCACGCCCTCAGTATTCAATATTGCGTCCTCCACAGCAGCCAGATTGATGTGGGCGGGCGTACCCTCGAGCAGCACATTGGTAGCTTCTCGAATTAGCCTGATCGAACTCCAAATAATCAACAAACTGATAATGATGCCGAACAGCGGATCAGCCGTATACCAACCGAATAACGCCATGAGAATTCCTGCCATAATTGCCGCTACTGAGCCCAGGGCATCGCCCATAACGTGAAGCCATACACCTCGAAGATTCAAATCGATCTCATCGTCTCGATGAAGTATCCAGGCGCTGACCAGGTTCACAAGCAACCCACCCGCAGCTAACACGATCATCGGCCCGCTCCGAACGACCGGAGGCGCGAGCCAGCGCTTGTACGCTCCGTAGAAAATCAAAAGCGAAATCACTATCAAGGCCACTCCGTTAACCAACGCCGCAATGATCTCCAGCCGGTAGTAGCCAAAGGTCTTACTCGAAGTTGCCGGCCGGGAGCCAAACCAAACCGCAATCAACGCGAGAACGAGAGCGGCTACATCTGTCAGCATGTGACCCGCATCAGCGAGCAACGCCAGCGAGCCGGTCCACCATCCTCCCAACATTTCCGCAATCATATAGATTGCCGTAAGAACCAGAACCACACTCAACCGGCGCCAGCTTCCGGACGGGCGTCGAAGCTTGTGGTCATGGGTGCCACGCTCCATCGCGTCCGAGGCTAATTCGACTGAAGCTACCATGGTGTTAGAAGTCCGTACGAGTTGAGTGCGCGCTAAGATTAGCAAATTATAAGTGCGCGTTACAGCAGGTACCTCTCAGTTTGCCTGGTTCTTATCATGCACATCGCGGCTTTTAGCCCGGTGTCCAGGCGAAGTCCGAAATCTAAACCGATTTAACGGTTTCTTTCGAATCTCAGCCAGGCGTCTACAAGCGGGGGATGACTTTTTGCGCGAGGGCTTTTGACTTCTTGATCTTCTCTGTTGTATCTCCCGGTCCACCTATACTAATCCTAAGATAGTTGTTTCCTTTCAAAACGTAGAGCGCACCACCAACACGACTTCCCATCCAGAACGCTTCATCGCCCACACCAGTTACTTTTTGTGGAGGAGCTGACTTCTCTTCGTCTTCCTCTTTCCTTGCAGATTTTTCTCGATCTTTCTCGCGCTCTTTTTCCGTCTGTTGTTCATGATGGAAAGTTTCTCGCCAGAACTCTTTTGGATCTCGCGCCCCGGGGCCTTCTCCCTTTTGCGTGACTTGAAGACTGATGGAGTTCGTGAATGTCGGTAGCGTGAAGAAGCACTGTGATACGCTAAAACCACTTTGCGAGGCGCCAGTCAGCTTAGTCTCTTTTATGGTCTCCTTCTGCACCGATTCTACTTCGGAAGTCTTCAGCAATGCGCAGACGTCCGTTTTTGGTTTTGGCTCCGCCGATGCATTAACGGGATTCGAAGGTGCAGGTTGTCCGGCTACGGACGCGGGAGGTGAGGAACTTGCTGCTTGCTGTCCGAGCGTGGATCCTCCACTGCGCGACGGTGTTTGCGGGGCTTCGCTCCTGCAACCCCAGAAAAGGAATACCACCAGGAAGGCCACAAACAGCAGTTTTTCAGTGATTTTCATCCGATCTCCTTAGGCTTGGAGCACGTTGTAAAGAGTCAACAAAGTCGGATTCTTGCATGTTGCTTTTCGCCAAAGCAACTCAACATCTATTGCGTGCAGGACTCCTTATCAATCAGCGCAAACTATCTGCAGACACTTGAGAAAAGGTTGAGCCAAACTTGAGCCGGTTGAGTTTCAAAAAAATAGGACCACACGGTGGCCCTATTCATTACTCAAAGATTTGAGGATTGGAATCTTAGAGTGCCACCAAATTAAAGGCACTGTAAAAGTCTTTGTAAAGCTCGTTGTAATCGCGCAGGGCGACATCCAGAATTCGCGGTAGATCCTGAAGGTCGGCAATGTTTATAACTGCATTTACGTTGTTAAGAAAAGCCGAATGCGCATCCATCGTGCGCAATGATGGAGAAAGCAGAGCAAAAAAGAGCATGCGGCGCTGGGATGGACGCAACACGTTGATCTCCCGTACTACGAACGCTGCGCCTTGTTCAACGACATCGAATTGCGGATCGAGTAACACAACCGCCAACTGGTTGGCACGCATTCTTTCAACCGCCTGCCGCGTATCTTCAGCTACATACACCTGGTGACCACTCTCCGTGAGGAACCGAGCAATTGGTTCGCGATGCACTTCTGCAGCGCAGACCAATACCTTGCGACGCTTCCGAGGACCATCTTCCGTTAACCCACCTCCGCTCAAGCCATCCTTGTTGAGCAGGCTCGCCAGCAAGCGAACCGCGTCATCTACGGAAGTGCTCTCAGACGTTTCAAGAGCTTGGGCGCTGATTTCGAAGGCCGGCGCCGCAGTGGGTTTTTCAAAACGACGCTGCTCCGTTGAAGGCGACCCTCCGACAGCCAGCGCACTCTGCTCGAATGCAGGAGAACTCGCAGCACCAGCGTCGTTGATACTATTGCATTTTGGGCAACGGACGGTAAAAGGTCGCGCCGGCGCCTTCTCTTCGTCAATCTGCAGACGTGTCGAACATTTTTGGCAAACAATGATCATGGCGTTATCCAAAGAGAAGGTTTAACAAGAACCGGGACTACTCAATTAGGCCCAGCATGGAACCTGATTCGGAAAAGGCGCTTATCGGCATTTTGTCGCCTTCCCTGCGAATGAAGTCTTCAGACGCGGTCATACCTTTGAGCGAGAGCAGTAGATTGTTTTGATTGGTAGCAAACGCGAGTCCATCTTCCAGGCTAATTGTTCTCGACTCAATCAACTGTTTGATGACGTCGTCGTAGTCCTGCATGCCGTCGATTTTGCCATCGCGCATCGCGTCGAGAAGGGATTTGCCTTCCACCTCGCCAGTCTCGATATACTCACGAGTGCGAGGGCTTGATCTCAAAATCTCCACCGCCGCAACTCTACCTCGACCATCCGCCCGTGGAATCAATCGCTGCGAAATGATGTAGCGAAACGTCTGTGCCAGACGCGTACGGATCACACCCTCTTCGTTCTTCGGATAAAGTCCAATGATCCTGTCAACGGTCTTCGCAGCGTCGATGGTATGCAGAGTCGAAAGCACCAGATGGCCGGTCTCTGCTGCTTCCAGAGCTATTTCGGTGGTTTCATAATCACGCATTTCGCCGATAAGAATCACCTTTGGGGCTTGGCGCAAGGTGGCCCTGAGAGCGGAGGGAAAATCTTTTGTGTCATGGCCCACTTCGCGCTGGTTAATGGTCGAGTTCTTGTGCAAATGAAGAAATTCGATTGGATCCTCGATAGTGACCACGTGATAGTGTTTCTTCTCGTTTATGAGGTCGATGATAGAAGCCTGCGTCGAACTCTTTCCCGAACCGGTAGGACCTGTGACTAGAACCAGGCCGTTTCGCAGTTCAGCAATATCCGCCAACTGCATGGGTAAACCAAGGGACTTCAAGGTTGGTATTTCAGTGGGAATAACGCGCATCACGATCGAATAGACGCCTCGCTGCTGAAAAATATTCACGCGAAAGCGCGCGCGCGAAGGTAACGAGTAGCTAAGGTCGGCCGTTCCCGTACGGGCCAGCCGTTCAGAAGCGTCAGGATTTCCATACATCAACGTCAGGGCAATTATTTCTGTCTGGTAGGGTGTGAGTTTCTGCATTCCCAGAGGCTGCACTGGCGTCAGCTTTCCGTTGATTTCTACTTGAGGATGTTGCCCAACTGAAAAATTCAAGTCGCTGATCTTCTCAGAAACCAGCAGCATTCGCTCAATAATTGGCGGCAGATCGAAGAAACTCATTTGGTGCAGGACTCCGGAAGTGTAGGGTTGAAAGGCGTGCGGCCTGGTAGGTGATATTCAAGAAGAGACGACTCTCTTCCAAGGCGTTCTGATTTTCGCGCATAACTGCGATTAACGCAAGTAAAATATGTTAACCCGATCAGGAGATTGAGCGAAAAAAGAGGCAGGTGCGTTTCGTAATTTGGTTGGGATCCGACAGCAAAGCGCTGACCAGGGCCACAGCATTAGCTCCGGCTTCAATAACTTCCTGAGCATTGAATTCCGTAATACCGCCAATCGCTACCAGCGGCAGCGAGCCAACTATCTGACGGACCGCTCTGAGACCATCTAAACCGACTTCCGGACTTGGATCGGCCTTTGTGCGAGTACTGAAGATAGGGCCTACAGCGATGTAGTTAAGAGGAAGTTTGACCGCTTCCCGCGCTTGTTCGGCATTATGAGTCGAAAGGCCGATAATCGCCGGCTCGCCCAAAAGCCGGCGCGCTGCTTCAGGGGGAAGGTCGTCCTGACCTAGATGGACGCCGTCTGCTCCCAGGGCGAGAGCGATGTCAACCCGATCATTGACTATCACGCGCGCCCCACGCTGTCGAGCTACTGTTAAAGCGGCGCTGGCCTGCCAATAAAATTCGCGCGTTAATAGGTTTTTCTCCCGCAGTTGGATTAGCGTTGCTCCACCATCACAGAGTCTTTCCACTTGTTCCGCATGGGATAACCCGGATAAAGCGATGTCCGTCAACGGATAGATCTGCGGAAACATACAGGAGTCTTTTAAGTTGCCTCTGAGGAGTCCTTGCGCTTTGGTCGAAGGTTGGCGCTGAGTACACGCTTCCGAAGGCGAATTGTCTGCGGAGTAACTTCCACAAGTTCATCATCAGCGATGAACTCGAGGGCTTGTTCGAGTGATAAATCTTTCGGAGGCACTAGTCGCATCGCTTCGTCGGCACTGGCGGCGCGCATGTTGGTTAACTTTTTTTCCTTAATCGCATTTACGTCAAGATCAACCGCCCGCGCGTTTTCTCCTATTATCATTCCTTCATAAACTCGCGTACCCGGCCGCACGAAAAGCGTTCCGCGCTCCTGCAGATTGAAAAGGGCGAAGGTGGTTGTCTCACCAGTGCGATCAGCGACCAGCGCTCCCGTCGCCCGTCCGCGGAGTGCGCCCTGCCACTGGCCCCAGCGTAAGAACATCGTATTTAATAACCCGGTGCCTTTTGTCTCGGTCAGAAACTCATTACGAAATCCAATCAGCCCGCGGGAAGGGGCTTCAAACTCCAGACGCACCCGGCCGGTACCGTGGTTTACCATCTTTGTCATCTGACCCTTGCGACGTCCTAGCGCTTCAGTGACCACGCCAATGAAGTCGTCCGGACAGTCGACGACTACCGCCTCGATTGGCTCCAGCGTTTTGCCGTTAACCTCGCGGGTGATGGCTTCGGGCTTCGAAACCTGAAGCTCATAACCTTCGCGCCGCATCATCTCGATCAGGATCGCCAACTGAAGTTCGCCTCGACCAGATACCTTAAATTGCTCTGGCAAGTCGGTACTCTCAACACGAATCGCCACATTTGCAAGGATCTCCTTATCGAGTCGTTCCTTCACCTGGCGAGAGGTAACATACTTTCCCTCGCGGCCTGCAAATGGTGCGTTATTAACGCTAAAGATCATGGCGATGGTGGGCTCGTCGACCGCGATCATAGGCAGAGGTTGAGGGTTCTCGAGCGAGGTTATGGTGTCGCCGATGTGAATCTCTTCAATTCCAGCCAGCGCAACGATCTCGCCGAATGAAGCCTTCTCAACTGATTCGCGACCCAGGCCTTCAAAGACATAGAGTTGGGAGACGCGCGTTTTCTGGATCGAGCGGTCCGGCTTTACCGCCACAACTTGATCACCGATCTTGATCTCGCCGGAGAAAATGCGACCAATAGCTATTCGACCAACGTAATCGCTGTAGTCAAGGTTTGCGACTAACAGCTGAAGCGAGTCAGTGCGCAACTCTTTTGGCGCGGGAATCGTTTTGACAATCTGTTCAAAGAGTGGTTGGAGATCCTTTGAATCGTCTTCCAAATTCTTCTTAGCAATGCCCGCGCGGGAAATGGAATATAAGATCGGAAACTCAATCTGCTCATCAGTGGCATCCAGATCCAGAAACAACTCGTAAATCTCATCCACTACTTCCGCAGGGCGGGCATCTTGACGGTCGATCTTGTTGACGACCGCAATCGCCGGCAGGCGGGCCTCGAGCGCCTTACGCAATACAAATCGAGTTTGCGGCAAACATCCTTCGGCGGCGTCAACCAACAACATCACGCCGTCAACCATCTTTAAGACACGTTCTACTTCACCGCCAAAGTCCGCGTGTCCCGGTGTATCCACGATATTGATCTTTACATCCCGATAACGCACGGCGGTGTTTTTCGCCATGATGGTTATCCCACGTTCTCTTTCGAGATCCATCGAATCCATTACGCGATCCCGCACTTGTTCATTTTCGCGGAAGGTGCCTGATTGCCGCAGCATGGCGTCAACCAGAGTAGTTTTGCCATGATCGACGTGGGCGTTGATAGCGATATTACGAACGTCTTCTCTTTTCAACATCACAATCAATTAAAACCGGGACTCCAGGATTCCCTCACTGCCAGATTTCCATTTTGGTTATCTTTGCATCTTGCAGAGTAGCACCGGATGGAAGACGAGTCGAAGGGGCAGGTTCCGGTAGCCCTCCGCACATTGGGATTCAGCATCGGGATTCTTAAGCAATGGTCCCAGTGAGCGCGCAAGATATCTTCAGGGAGGCCACGGGTTTCTCGCCCGAAGATCAAACAGTCGTCAGCTTCGAAAGACCAGTCTGTATAGAGCTGATCGCCTTTTGTCGTGAGGTAAATGAAACGCGAGTCGGGTAGGGCCTGGTAAAGAGCCTCGAGGTTTCGGTGCCGCTCGAGAATGACCTCGGGCCAGTAGTCAAGTCCGGCCCTGCGGACCGCTCGATCATCCATGCGGAACCCTGGCATACCCACGATATGAAGCGGGACCTTGGTAGCCGCACAAAGCCGCGCGACATTGCCGGTGTTCGGTGGTATTTCTGGTTCTACAAGCGCAACATTCATCACTTCGCCGGCACAAACTTACTTGCCGTCGTTCACCATCCGCAATAGTGGTTTAGAACTTGGCCACATCACCCGCCGCCACCGAAGGTGTGAAGAAAAGGAATAGAGTCACTCATGCGAGTTGAGACGTGCTCGATCACAAATGAAAAGGAACGACGAGATTCGCTTGAAGTTCTCGTCGTTCCTTTTCAAGGCCCTACTGGCCTCAGAAGTTTGTGTGCGCCGGTGAAAGGGTCTTGCTGTAACCTGCTGGTTCGAACTATCTCTTCTTTGCGGCCTTCTTGGTTCCGCCCTTCTTCGCGCCCTTTTTGGCGCCACCCTTTTTCGCTGCGGACTTCTTTCCACCTTTCTTAGTTGCCATGTTGTATGTGCTCCTTTTTCGAGTGTTTGAGTTTTTGCTGTTTCTTCATG
>WNFR01001959.1_pt1 | contig 21450 bp, 19 predicted proteins | sample 5400221 | NCBI WGS metagenome assembly WNFR01 (sample SAMN13153357, study PRJNA577476) | soil metagenome | isolation source: 40 cm soil under Madrone tree | place: USA:California | collected 2016-06-14 | reverse complement strand
TACGACAATCTTGGGGACGTTCTTTTCTACCTGGGTGATCTCGCAGGAGCCCGAAAGAACTATGGAGCGGCTCTAGATGTGTATAACGAAGTTGGCGATAAAAACGGGATAGCGCTGGCGAAGCTTGGTTTGGGAGACGTGGCTCTGGCGCAGGGAAAGCACATCGAAGCCAAACAGATGTATGGCGAAGCACTGGAGATTTGCCGCGAGTTGGGGAACAGAGGCAGGGAAGCGGCAGCGTTGGAGGGTTTGGCTAAGGTGGAGCGGCTGGAGGGTGACGCCGCAAGTGCGCGAAAAAATGCGGCGGAAGCCCTCGGCAAAAAGGAAGAGGTTGGCGACAAGAACGAAGCAGCGCATCTTCGGCTATTGCTTGCGGAACTGGCGTTGGATGAAGGCAAAAACGCGGAAGCGGCTGCAGCTGCGCGGGCAGCCGAAAACGTGTTTGAAGAGGGCAAAGCCAAGCGCTACGCGGCGGAGGCGAACTTGATTTTGTCGCGAGCGCTTCTGGCTCAGGGGCAACTGGTGGAGGCGCGGCAAAGAATAGAGCGCGTCGCGGCGATGGCCAAAGAGAGCCATAACCCATGGTTGGGGTGGGCCGCTTCGATTACCATAGCGCGGATTCAGGCAGCTTGGGGAAGCTCCGCGAGCATCGGTGAGCCGGTGAGCGGTTTGGAAAAGGTTGCCGCCGAAGCGGCGGCAGCAGGCTTTCCCGAAGTAGCGTTGGAGGCGCGACTGGCGTTAGGAGAGATCGAACTGAAGGGCGGTAAGGGCCACGTCGGACGGCCGCGACTTGAGTCGCTCGAGAAGGACTCTGCAAATGCCGGGGCTCGGCTCATCTCGTTGAAAGCGAGCGCGGCGCTGAACGCGTCTGTGAACCGCGCTGCAAACTGAACGTATAACTCGACCGTCGCCGGCACCGCCACCACATACACTTGGGACAAAGTCAATCGCCTGAGCACTGTGTCCACGTCCTACTCGAGCGTGCTGAACGGCACGCCGGCCAACGGCAAGTCAAAGACCGCACCCTTGAAAAGCACAAGGGTGCGGCACCCACGCTTACATCTGCTACCTACAAAGTGTCGTATGCGAATGATATAGTTGATGCGTGTTTCGGAGAAAGCAAATCGGAAACAATTTGCCACCCGCCAATCAAAGTGACAATCGACAGATCTAAAGAACCGCGGCGATGCAGTCCACCTCGATGTCGAAGCCGCCATACCAAGCAGGAACATTGATAAAGATTCGAGCAGGAGGATTCTCCGGGAAGTAACGCCTGTAGACCTCGTTAACAGCAGGAAACATATCTACTGACGTCACGTAGACATTCAGTTTCAGGATGTTTTCCAAGGACGAACCCGCCGTTTCGACACAGAGCTTAAGCTGGTCTAAAACGATCTCGGTCTGGCGCTCAATAGGCCCTCGGAAAATCTCTCCGGTTTTCGGATCGAACGGCGGAGCGCCTGAAACGTAAATAGTGTCGCCGTGTTTAGTCACCATCGAAGCGGGCGCCTTGTACTTTTCGAGGTAGGTCGCCAGTGGTTCGACCCGAATGATTTCTCGTTTCATAGATTTCCTCCGTTTTGTAGACACGGCTTTTTCTTAAATTGGGCCTGCGTTCCGACTTCGGAGCGCATCAGGCTTTCGGATTTCAGGATGCTTATAGTTCTTGGCGAGCTTCGTCTTTTTTCAATGAGGGGGGCGGAAGGATGGGGTCAAAGACGAAAGCGCCGAAGAATTACAAGCATGATTCTAACATCTAGTTCGCTCAAGTACGCAGTGGGCGAGGACACGTATCGTTGAAAAAAGGTACAGGGCTCTTAGAATACGTCTTGCGGTATCACGACAATGCCGTAAGTCCTGATTAACGCGGTGCATTCAATAGGTCGATGCAACACCGGCTCGAAGACTACTTGCGGGGGCTCAACAGCTAAAAGTTCTGTCGGCGGTAACAGCTGAAGGTGACGAAGTGGAGATCGCCGCGTCCGTAAAAACGTCGAAGAGGGTAGCGCATGAAAGAAAAGTCCGTGTCGCAATGCAAAGTCAAAGATCGCACCCTTGAAAGGCACAAGGGTGCGGCACCCACGCTTACATCTGCTACCTACAAAGGCAATGCGCGAACGATATACTCGATGCGTGTCTCGGAGAAAGCAAATCGGAAACAATTTGCCGCCCGCCGCGTCCGAGCAGCATGATGAGCTCCACGCTGGCGCCTGTTCCGGCGGGCTTGTTCAACTCTGACGCCAACGACCGCTTCACCGCGGGGGACACCTACGACAACAACGGAGCTAGGCGAGCTGGCTGCGCAGCTTGCGGCGTAGGGTTACGCCTAAGGTCAGCAAGCCGATGCCGAAGAGCAGAACCGATGAAGGCTCGGGAACAGGAGTCACCGTAATGTACTCCTGCGAGGCGTACAAAGGATTTGGGGTCCAAAAGGTGACGTTCGAAAACTGATTTGTTGTGTACACGCCGTTGATGGCCGTTTGGTAGTCGGCGGCTGCACCCGCGGTGAAGCCGGCCGAGCCCTTGGCTTGGGAAGAAAATATGGCCCAAAGAGCAAACTGGAGATCGCCGACTTTTGTGGCATTGCTGAGATTGGCCAAAATCTGCTCGGCCAACCAGGCCGCAGCCTCATAATTCTGCAGGGCGGACTTGCCCGTTGTGCTTATGCCTGCCAGCTTTACATTCGCCAGGAAGGTTGGATCCGAGAACGTATTGGCCACGGCTGTCCAAGTCAGCCCGACATGCACGTTCGTGTTGAAGTTGTCGCAGATGATCTGAAGCGTGCTGCCGCCAGTGATGCTAGCGGTGTAGGGGCCCACATAGTAGTTGTGGTCCACAATGTTGCCGCCGCTGGTCAACGTAAACGTGGTCGCGGTCGCTTGCGCGGCACTTGGAATACAGAACAGAACGACTGCGGAGAACAGGTTGACTACGAGGGCGCGCTTCATTGTGCTGGTGTCCTTAACAAACACTGTAAAATCTACCTACGCACAAGCATGCTTCGTGCCAAAGCTTTGTCATTGAATACAAAGGGTTTACGTTGTGATGGGGCACCAAGAACCTGATACAACTCTGCCTCTTTTGGGTGAAGTGTTGCGTACACACTCGTCCCCGTGCCGCATACATACTCTGCGGTATAACGTAAAGTCTATGGAGAAGGGATGTCCAAGCTAAGAAAGAAGCCGGTTGAGCAGAGTTGGAGCTTCGCTAAAAGAGGCTCATCTCAGGCAGTGTGCGGACTAGACAAAAAGGGCGGTCCGGTGTTGAATGCGGTTGCGCACGTTGATTTTTTTGCAGCCCTGATCGTCCATGCGTTTGGCATAATCGACGTTTCGCAAATGGCAAAACGAAGCGAGCAAGTCTAGTCTGGCTGGTACAAGGAGAGTTTGCTCAATGGCGGAGTCCGAAGTAAATCTGACTAAAACTTACGACGCGATCGTCATCGGCTCCGGCGCCGCGGGCGGAATGGCCGCGCACGTTCTTACCGGCCATGGCTTGCAAGTGCTCCTGCTCGAAGCGGGGAAGAAGCTTCCCATCGAAAAGGAATTGCGCTCGATGGAGTGGCCTTATGACAATCCCTATCGCGGAATGCTCCCTCCGGACCAGCACTCGCTCAGCTTCAACGAATACACCATCCGCAATCCCCCCTATGGCGCAGGCTTTGAGAAAGCCAAGCAGCTGAAGAGCTATATCGGCAGCAGCGACTACGTGAAGAATATTGTGGTCGACGAGCGCGAGAATCCTTTTACCGGGACCAACTACGCATGGGTCCGCGCCCGCTGCCTCGGCGGGAAAACGAACATCTGGGGACGGCTCGCTCTGCGTCTCTCCGACTATGATTTCAAGGCCAAGAATCGCGACGGCTACGGGGAAAATTGGCCCATCAGCTACAGCGACATCGCTCCGTACTACGACAAGGTCGACTTATATCTCGGCATTACTGGCGTGAAGGAAAATCTGCCATACCTTCCTGACAGCATCTTTCAGCGTCCCACGAAGCTGAATTGCGCCGAGGTCACGTTGAAAGAAGGCCTGGCAAAGATGGGCCGCGTGCTTACGCAATATCGCGCCGGCGTCACCAGCGAGGGACTGAAGCACAACAAGTATCGCAGCCGCTGTTACGGCCGGGGCGCCTGCGAACGCAAGGGCGGGTGCGACATTCACGCGGCCTTTGATTCTCCCACCGGCTTGATTTACCCGGCGATGGACACGGGCAATTTGACGCTGCGCACCAATGCGGTCGTGCGGGAAATCACGGTTGATCCGCAGACCGGTAAAGCCAGCGGCGTGCATTTTATCGATTCCGAGACTATGAAGGACTACGCGGTGCACGCAAAGGTCGTGGTCTTAGCAGCGTCCACGCTGGAGTCTGCCCGCCTTCTCTTGCTCTCCAAGTCGCGCCTTCATCCCAACGGCTTGGCGAACTCCAGCGGGCATGTCGGTCACAATTTCTGCGAACACATCATGGGGCCCGGCGTCACGGGCCGCGCGAAAAATCTTGTTGGGAAGCCGCCGACGCTGGATGACGGCCGTCCTGGGGGCTTCTATCTGACGCGGTTTCGGAATCTTACGGAGAAGCATCCGAAATTTATCCGCGGTTACGGATTTGAGGGCGGCAGCGGCAGCACTATGTTCCCCCGCGGCACGGACACGCACGGTTTCGGCGCGGCCTTCAAAGAAGAAGTGCGCCAGAATCAGGGCGCATTTATCAGCATGGGCGCTTTTGGCGAGGTTTTAGCGCGCTACGAGAACTATGTGGACCTTGATCCCGTGGTGAAAGACAAGTGGGGAATTCCGGTGCTGCGTTTCCATTATAAGTTTGGGGACAATGAGCACCGCATGGCCGAGGACATGAAGGAAACCGCGCAAGAAATGTTCGAGGCGGCGGGATTCGAGATTGTGCATGTGAACAGCCGCGTGCTCACCGAAGGCTGGTCCATCCATGAACTCGGAACGGCGCGCATGGGCGACGACGCAAAAACCTCGGTTCTGAACCAATTCCAGCAGTCGCACGATGTCAAGAATCTATTCGTCGTCGACGGCAGCGCTTTTGTCAACGCCAGTTGCCAGAATCCTACTTGGACCATCATGTCGTTGTGCTGGCGGTCGTGCGATTATCTAGCCGATGAACTCAAGAAAGGGAATCTGTAGGAGAAACAATGTCTATGAAGGATCCCATAGATTTGAGGCAAGATCGGCGCGAATGGTTGAAAACTTCGGCGGCTGCGCTTGGCGCATCGCTGCTGCCGTTGCCGGCAGTGTCTGCGGAAACACCGCAAGCGGAAAGTGCAGCACCTGCGACGGGGACCAAGACCGCCGAAACCAAGCCCGCCGCTCACTTCTTCACTCCCGCGCAGCAGGCTCTCGTCGAGGAGTTGTCCGAGACAATCATTCCCGCTGACAATCACTCCGGCGGCGCCAAGGCCGCAAAGGTTGCCGACTACATTGATACGGTGCTGCGTGAAAGCTTCGACGACTCGCGGAAAGCGCTCTGGCGGGAAGGGCTCCGCCTGGTCGATATCATGAGCCAGCATTACCACGGAAAATCTTTCGTGAACGCCAGCGCTGAGGATAGGATCGCGGTACTCACGGTGCTTTCGAACAATGACCACATGACCGATCTTCCCGAGGTTCGTTTTTTCATTGAGCTAAAGCGCCTGACCGTACAGGGCTATTACACCTCGAAGATCGGCATTCACGACGAACTGGAATACAAGGGCAATCGAATTCTGCAGGATTACGTGGGTTGCGACGACCAGGGGCCCGCGTCGTCCTAGTTTTTGTGGCTGGTTTGTGACACGCGGATTGTTGACTCATTCGGTGGAGAGGCAATGGCGAACGGCAGAGTAAAGGTCGGCATAATCGGATCGCAGTTTCAAGCGGATATTCACGCCGCGTCTTTCCAAATCATGCCGCAAGAAGCGGAAGTTGTGGCGATTGCGTCGCCGACGCCGGGGAACGCCGCGGCACTGGCGAAGAAATTCGGCATTCCGCGCGTGTTTACCGATTACCGCGAGATGCTGAAGGAGCGCGACATTGAGATGGTCACCATCGCCGCGCCCAACAGCCTGCACGCGCAGATGACCAAAGATTGCGCCGCCGCGGGCAAGCACATCGTCTGCGAGAAACCTTTGGCGATGACTATTGCCGAAGGCGAAGAGATGATCGCCGCCGCCAAACAACACGGCGTCTTGCTGATGTACGGTGAAGAGCTTTTCTTTACGCCGAAATATCTGAAGGCCAAAGAGATGGCCGATGCCGGCGCTTTCGGAAAAGTCTATCTCGTGAAGCAGAGCGAAAAACATTTTGGCCCGCACAGCCCGTGGTTTTGGGACGTGAACCGCTCCGGAGGTGGCGCGTTGATGGACCTGGGCTGTCACGGCATCGCGTTTTGCTACTTTTTTCTCGGGCGCTCACCGATTAAATCTGTGTACTGCCAGATGGGCACGTACGTTCATCACGACAAGACCAAAGCCGAAGACGATTCGCTTTGTATTCTCGAATTCGCCAATGGCGCTGTCGGCCTGGTCGAAAACAGTTGGGCGCGGCGTGGTGGCATGGACGATCGGATCGAAGTTTTCGGCGAAGCAGGCGTGACTTATGCCAATCTGCACATGGGCAATGCGCTGCCTACATACAGCGAAAATGGCTACGGCTATGCCGTAGAGAAAGCGCCCACTACAAAGGGTTGGACGTATCCAGTTTTCGAGGAACTCTGGAATTACGGGACGCCGCAAGAGTTGGCGCATTTCGCCCGCTGTGCGCGCGGCAAGGAAACTCCGCAAGCTACCGGCGAAGATGGGCTGGCTGTGCTGCACGCGTTGTACGCTGGCTACGCGTCCGCCGGCGAAGGGCGCAAGATTTCGATGCCGTATCAGCCGCCACACGGCGTTAAGAAGCCCATCGATCTGTGGCTGAATGGCCCCGCACGCGCGCAAGCTGCTCCGCGGTGAGCGCAGAAGAGTTTGGTCGAAGAATTTTGGTCGCTACTTGTGTGAATCGGTGTTCCGAAAGGTGACTTGATGATCTTTCAGATGAGAGCGCGGCTGTCCGTCATGATGTTCCTGGAATATTTCATTTGGGGTGCGTGGTACGTGACGCTCGGGACTTGGCTCGGACAGCACTTGCACTTTTCCGGGCAAGAGATCGGACTCGCCGCGGGAACCACCGCTCTCGGGGCCATGCTTTCTCCATTTCTTGTCGGACTGATGGCCGACGAACTATTCGCCAATCAACGGCTGCTCGCCGCGCTGCACGGCGTCGGCGGAGTTCTGCTGTGGCTCGCTTCCACGCAGAAGGCATTCGGTCCAATGTATTTCGTCTTACTGATCTACTCGCTCTGTTACATGCCGACCATGGCGCTGACGAATGCGCTCGCCTTTCGGCAGATGAAGGATCCGAAACAGGATTTCGGTTCGATTCGCGTGCTTGGTACGGCCGGTTGGATCGTCGCCGGGCTCCTTGTCGGCTACATGGGCGTGGAGTCGACCGCGGTTCCCATTCGCGTCGCGGCTACGGCCTCAATCGTGATGGCCATCTACAGTCTCACGCTCCCGCACACGCCTCCCCTTCGCTCCTCGCACGGATTTAAGCTGAGCAACATTTTTCCGGCTGAAGCATTCAATCTTTTCAAGGACCGAAACTTTTCTGTTTTCGCTCTCGCTTCCTTTTTGATCTGCATTCCGCTGCAGTTCTACTACACGTTCACGAATCCGTTTCTGAACGAAATCGGCGTCCAGAACGCCGCCGGTAAAATGACCATGGGGCAAATGTCGGAGCTGCTTTTTATGGTCACGCTGCCGTGGTTTTTCCGTCGCCTCGGCGTGAAATACACCTTGATGCTTGGCATGTTTGCGTGGGTTTTTAGGTATATCTGCTTTGGCGCAGGAAACAGCGGCAGCCTGGTCTGGCTGCTCTACCTGGGAATCATCCTGCACGGAATCTGCTATGACTTTTTCTTCGTCACCGGGCAAGTGTACGTGGACCAAAAAGCGCCGCAGGCGTTACGCGCCGCCGCGCAAGGGCTCATCACGTTCATCACATACGGAATCGGTATGTTCATCGGATCCTGGATCTGCGGCCGAATCGTGGACGTCTATGCGAAGTCCGCACCGGCAGGAGGAGTCCTTCACGATTGGCGCGCCATTTGGATGGTCCCGGCAATCGCTTCGGCGGTAGTACTGGTGTTTTTCTGGGCTGGCTTTCGCAATGAGGATCGCGCGTCCGTCCGACCGCTGCCAAAGGCGGAAGCTGTTACCGGGGTTCTCTCAGAATAAGGGGGGATTACAGCGGCGGATCGGATGAGGATGCGACGGCGGCAGGATTCACTCGCAAAACGTGGGTTGCATCGGTGTAGAAATGGCGCTGACCGCTTCCCGATGTGAGTGGATCGGCGTTCAGGGTGTAAGCTCCGTTGAAACCACCATTCCCTATCGGTACATACGTGAAGAGGTATCCGCTCTTTGTTCCGGTCGCAAGAGCGGTGTCAATCAGGCAGGCCGAGGTTGACGCCGGAACCGCCGGCGGAACACAGTTTGCGACTGTGCCGCCATCGCTGAGGGATGGCAAATCTCCGGAAAATCCGACCGTGTACGTTGTGGAATAGATGATTTCCGAAGTCACGATGGTGCGCATCGAGGCGACTGCCGAGGCTTCATTCGCGCTCATGCGGGATCGCAAAAGGTTCGGAATTGCGACGGCCGCGATGACCAAAATAATCATCACGACAATCAGCAACTCGATTAGCGAGAACCCGCTTTGGTTACGCCTCATTTTCAAAGCTCCAGGTGATGTGCGCTGACGGAGCCATCTACCCTAGTTACAGCGGGCATGTGCCCAGCATAGACCGGAGCATTTGTTGGCCCATACTCCTGGCTGATCAAGGCTTTTATAATCAGGTATTTACCGTTTTGAATGAGTTTTGGCTGGACACCGAGTGTCACTAGGAGTGACAAATAGTGTCTCACTGCACGCTATTCGATCAGTTAGGATGTGGCTGGTTCATCGTCCACGATAATCGCTTGGTTTCCCATGGCTGAGTCATGCTTCGGGTGGGCGCTGTGGGCGACATCATTCTCCGCGGCACTCCGGGCTCCGTCGCCACATCGGCCGGCGTCGATTTCGACACCTCGTAGCAATCAAACTGCACCCCCACTCCCAGCTTCCCTCCGGGATCTTTGAGGGATTCCACGCGTACCACGTGGCCTGTGCATCGCCACTCGCTTGTTGCCTCTCCGATGATTTCTTGCGGCATGTTGAAAGACACTTCCACCGTCTCCCCTTGTCGCAGCAGGGAGTCGATCGCAAAATAAATTCCCCGCTGCGAAAGGTTCACCGATTCCGCCGTCTGCTCCGGTACCGCCGATTTCCACAGCCGCACGCGTAGCGGCGTTTTCACTTTGTACCGTCCCGCCAATCGGCGGTCTTTTTGGAAACGAGTCATGGGCTGGCTCCTCGCAGTGCCGGTGGGGCGTTTAAGAGGGTAATGGCGCGATGACATCAAGAAGGAAGGAGCTTGCAAACTGTCATGATTGAGCACATTTGGACAGACTCCATTTCGTACTGTCCCAAAAGGGAACAAATGCCGTTTTGCCCAAAAGCTTTGGGGGGGACGCGCCGGCCTTACTTACCTGTATCCGAGGTTCGGGGAGGTCCTCAACCCTTGGCTTAATAGGCTAGGCGTTCCGCAACGCGAGGCTCTTTATGCTATCACCCCAATACAGTAATTGCTGTACTCCCTCCCGCGCCGCAACATGCTATGTTTCGGCCGTTTCGCATGCCCAAACGAATCCTCATTGTCGAAGATGAAGTCTCCGTACGGAATGCTGTTCGCACTTTCCTTGAGCACCAGTCACGTTTGGAAGTTTGCGGTGAAGCTGCCAACGGCCTCGAAGCCCTCGAAAAAGCAACCGAGCTACGTCCCGATCTCGTTCTTCTGGATCTCTCCATGCCTATCATGAATGGCGTCGAGGTCGCTTCTTTGATCAAAGGCAGAATGCCTAACATCCCAGTTGTCGTGTACACGATGTTTGATGACGTTCTCGGTAAACCGCTCGCCGCAACCTTGGGTATCGCTGCCATCGTCTCCAAGTCCGATGGTCTCGCAAAACTCCTTGCCCGTATTGAGGCCCTTCTCGAGTCGTCCACCCTGGTCCAGCCGCCCGCGTAGGTATGGCGGGGGCCCTTTGGGTCTAGTCGTGCCGTAACACCGCAGCCGCTGCCGGATTCACTTTTGCGTTACCTACCTCTCTGATTTCGACTGGGGCAAGGCCCTTGGTACCACGACCCGAGTGCCATTGCACCCGCGCGAAGGGGGTGTAATATGTGCGTCTGGGCGGAAACACAACCGCCCTTACCGGTGTCTAAAGACTATAAGCTGGACACCGGGTTGAAAAGGCAGCAGGAAGTAACCGATGCCCAACCCGAGTTTAGGTGCAGAATTCAGTCGTGAAGGCTCGACTGACCCCTTAGAGTTGACGCTCGAGCCCATGCAGGCTTCGCGAGCGCCGCGATGGGGCGAGCCGGAAAGGCCGTCCGTGTCCGATTGGGCCAGCGCCTTAGCTTGGGGCCGCGATGAATCGGAGCTGGTCACCGAGCTGCAAGCCGGGTCGGAGACTGCGTTTGATTGGCTGGTCACGCATTATCACGGCCCGGTCTACAACTTGATCTTGAGCATGCTGGGAGACACATCGGACGCGGCGGACGGAACCCAGGAAGTTTTCTTGAAGGCGTTTCGTGGAATCAGATGCTTTCGCCAGGGTAGTTCGCTGAAAACGTGGCTGTACCGCATCGCCATTCGAGAAGCGCTGAACCACAAGCGGTGGTTCAAGCGCCACTTGCAAAAGAATGTTTCCATCGATGCGGAGCCCGAAGAAGGGCACAGCGCGATTGAAATTGAGGATTTGGGCGCGACGCCCTTCGATCAGCTTGCCGCGCACGAAATTCAGCAGGCTGTGCAGCAGGCGCTGCAGGAGATTCCGCAAGTGTTTCGCGGCGCGGTAATCCTCCGCGACCTCGAGGGCTTGAGCTACGAAGAAATCGCCGAGGTGCTGGAGTGCAGCGTCGGCACCGTAAAGTCGCGAATTCTGCGGGGACGGCGGGCGCTGAAGGAGCTTCTGGAGCCTTTGATTAGCCAGCGGGAAACCCCCGCGCCTGCGGACACGTCCCATGAACACCAGGTCGTCCGCAACACTGGTGCAAGTTCGGGCTCCCATTTAGGCCAAAGTTTAGGCTCAGGTTCAGGATCAAATTCAGGGATGTTGCAGCAAGCGGCAAACGGGGAACTCTTATGAAGTGCAACACCGTGCGCACCAAGTTGGCGGGCTATCTGGACGATGCGGTAACTGGCGCCGCGCTTGTAAAAGAGCGCGCGCATATTCGCGAGCATCTGGAAGCCTGCGGTTTTTGCCGTGAAGAACTGCAACGCTACCGCAAGCTCTCCATGCTTTTGTCGCGCGTGCCCAAGAATGTGCCGCCCGCGGATTTGGCGGTGCGCATTCGCGTGGCCGCCGCGCAGGCTGTTCCCACCCAGGATCTTTCCAGCCGCATGCGCAGAATCCGCGACCGGGCGGAACTTCTGCTCGACAACGTTTTCCGCCCGCTTACCGTTCCTGCCACGGGCGGATTTTTCTCCGCCATTGTCGTTTTTGCCCTGGTCTTGCAACTGATCGTTCCGGGAATCACTGTTCGCGCCGTGCCCAATGACGTGCCGCTGAATATCCTCCGCCCGGCGGAACTGATCACTCTTTCCGATTACCCATCCTCCTGGGCGCCCGAGCAGCATGACGTGGAGCTTTCACTTCCGCACGGCTTGCTGATTGACGTGACTGTCGACCAGCACGGGCAAATGGTCGCGTATCAAATTCTGTCGGGACCCAAGAGCGTCGACTTGCGTCATCAGCTCGATCAGATGCTCCTGTTTTCCCGCTTTCGCCCCATGATGAGTTTTGGCCGCCCGACCGCTGGGGGCCATGTAATCCTAAGCTTCAGCGCCATCCGCGTCCGCGGCTAACCTTTCGAGGCTGCAGCCAAGCGCGATGGTGACGCGCGGGCCTCTTGCGTGCGGCGGCCGGCGATGAGTTTGTTAAGCGGATTTTCGGGTTGCTTCCACGATGAGGATTTACTAGACTAGGGTCTATGATTCGCAATGCCTACTCGTATTGGTTTCGATTTTGGGTTCCACCTAAATAGGGGGCGAGGGGCGAATTTGTAATCACAGCGGTAAAGAAAAATTCCGACCCACTCGCAGCCGAGTGGGTTTTTTATTTTCCGCCAAGAGTTTTTGCGGCGCAGGAATTCGCGGGGAGAATCACGGAAAAGATTTCTTCGCGCTGAAAAAGACGACCGGCAGAACGAGGACAGCCATGATCATCTCGATGAAACTGCACGCCACACGCCAGGAAATCGATGAAGTTCGCAATCAAGTTGAGCATTTCGGATACAAAGTGCATTCCATCGAGGGAGAGGAGCGCGTCGTGATCGGAGTCGTCGGGGTGGGCGATGTGACCGCGTGTTTCGAGTCCGTGGAAGCCATGCCGCAGGTGGAAAAAGTGGTGCGCATTTCCGCGCCGTACAAATTTGTGAGCAAGGAATTTCGTGCCGGGCGCACGCAGGTGCGCGTGAACGGACTGGAAATTGGCGGCGGCGACTTTATCGTGATGGCCGGACCGTGTTCAGTGGAATCGGAAAAGCAAATCATGCAAGCCGCGGAAGGTGTCGCGAAAGCGGGCGCGAAAATGCTGCGCGGCGGCGCGTTCAAGCCGCGAACCTCACCTTACGATTTTCAGGGGCTGGAAGTGGAAGGGCTAAAGCTTTTGCAGAAAGCGAAAAAAGCGACGGGACTCGCCATCATCACGGAAGTGATGAGCGATCGCGATGTGGATCTGATTGCCGAATACGCCGACGTGATGCAAGTGGGCGCGCGCAACATGCAGAACTTCGTTCTGCTGAAAGCGCTGGGAAAGTGCGGCCGTCCCGTTTTGCTGAAGCGCGGAATGAGCAGCACGATGAAGGAGTTGCTGATGTCCGCGGAATACGTGGTCGCGCACGGAAATTCCGACGTGATTTTGTGCGAGCGGGGAATTCGCACATTTGAAACCGCCACGCGCAATACCTGCGACATCGCGGCCATTCCCGCGTTGAACGAATTGACGCACCTGCCGATTATTCTGGATCCGAGCCACGCCACCGGAAAGCGCAGCCTGGTGCCGGCGGTATCACGCGCCGGCGTAGCGATCGGCGCCGACGGATTAATCGTCGAAGTCCATCCCTCTCCCGAAAGAGCCATCAGCGATGGCGCCCAGTCGCTGGATCTGCCTCAATTCGAGCGCATGATGCTGGACCTGCAGCCCTACATCGAGTTATGGGAAGCATCGCGCAAGACTGAAGCCCTCGCCGCCACAAATTAAACAGTCTTTCGGAGGGGCGATTTATCTGTTGTGTAGAGGGTGCGATTGGGGTGCGTGGCTGCGCTACCCGCTACAAAATTTCAAGACACCGGAAAGATATAGGCCTATAATCACTGGCACCAGGTACGCTGTCCGCCTGGCCTTCCAGTGAGATTGGGGCCGCACACTTCCCGCCTGTGATGTGCCACATCCCGAGAGAAGCGTGGTTATGCCTTCTCGTCCGAACGCGAGCAGTTGCAAAACTGCAATTGCGGCCATAGCCTCCGCGTCTGATCCCCGATTCTAGTCCGCATTGGAAGAGGGTGCGACAGCCATGCCTCGGCGAATTAAAAAATCGAAGACGAAAACATAAGAGGTGCTTTATGAAGGAACCTCGGGCCCTCGATGAACATGTGACCGGCTCCGCCGGCGCTACGCTCGGATTTCGAAATAGGAAGGTACGATCCTTGATGGGACAGCTGGGTGCAGCGCGTAAGTGGGCTTTGCTTTTGACCGCTGCCGCGCTGTGTTTTGGCGTGGCCGTCTATTTTGGCGCGTCGCGCACATCCGCAGAGCGTGAGCATGGCAATCACGACTGGCTGCATCACGGCAATGACCTTGCTAACACGCGATTTCAGAACCTAGACCAGATCAATCCGCACAACGTCAAGAACCTGAAGGTGGCCTGGGTCTTCCACACTGGCGTACTCGATCCGTTGGCTGAATTAGAAGCCACGCCGATCGAGGTGGACGGGCGTTTGTTCATCACGGACGGCCACGACGACGTATTTGCGTTGAACGCTACCACCGGAAAGATGCTGTGGAAGCTTGAAGGATTCAATGACGAGGCACAACTCGCGGCTTTCTTTTTGTGCTGTGGCCGGAACAACCATGGCGTGGCCTACGGAGACGGCACGGTGTTCGTTGGGCGGTTTGACGATTCCGTTGTGGCATTGAATGCAGAAACGGGCAAAGTTTTGTGGCAGCGTACGGTGGCCGATTTTCAGGACAGAGTGTCCATCAATTCGGCTCCTCAATTCGTGGAGGCGGGTGGACACGAACTGGTCATCATCAGTCTCTCGGGTGGCGAGTTCGAGATACGAGGCCAGGTTTTTGCGTTGGACGCAAAAACCGGCAGCACGGTATGGCACTTCTCGACGACACAGCCGACCAGCTTCGCCGGCCAGTCGTTCCTGACAGGTGGCGCCGCAGTCTGGGTCCCGCCCGCTATCGATGAGGACTTGGGGCTTGTGTACCTCAGCGTGGGAAATGCCGCGCCCGATATTCAGGGAGAGAACCGGGGCGGCGACAATCTATATTCCGCGTCGATCGTTGCCATAAACCTGTTTACGGGCAGTCCTGTGTGGCATTTCCAGGAAGTGCACCACGACATTTGGGATTACGACAGCGCACAGCCCGCAGTCCTATTCCCCCTCGAGCTCGAGAACAATGGGGGTGAGAAGCACTTCAAGGCGCTTGGCCACTGCAGCAAGAATGGGCAGTACTACATTCTTGACCGGCGCACGGGCGAGCCTATTTACAGCGTGACCGAGAAGCCGGTCCCACCAAGCGGCGCTGGCGCTGCGTTCCAGAATGCTGCCCCGACCCAACCTGTTTCTGCTGTCGAACCGCTGACGCCACTGAGGTTCGACCAGCTTACGGCTGAGGAGCAGCCCGACAAGGCCGCCATAACCGCCGCCTTTAGTGCGTTCCTTGCCCCTGGTCAGAAAGAGGTCGTCTTATCGCCGGAATACACCCCTCCCGATGAGACGCTACGGCTGATTATGCCTGGTGACAACGGAGGATGTGAATGGGCGCCGGCAGCTTATAGCCCGCGAACAAAATACGTCTACTACGGCGCGAGGCATGACCCGGATGTTTTTAAGACGCACTCGGGCAATAACAGTCTTACCCCCGAGGCGGTCAACGGAGACCTTCACCTGGGCTCGACCTTTATCAACCACGTTCCCGGCGCAAAGCCGTTTGGTCTATACGGCGCAACTGACACGCGGACGGGCAAAGTGATTTGGAAGATCCGCATCCCTGCGCCCGCGAAATCGGGTGTGCTGGTTGCCGGTGATGTGGTTTTCTTTGGCGAGGGCAATGGGACGTTTGATGCTGCTGACGCAAGAACAGGCAAGATGCTGTTCGCTTTCCATGCGCCGAGCAAAGTTACGAACGCGGGCGGAGCCCAGGCAGGCCCTATGGCCTACCTTGTGGACGGGCGCGAGTTCGTGGTGAACGCTTTTGGCGGAAATGTCCCGGATCGAAGTGTGACGTCGAATGGTGACTGCTTGGGTGGTGGGAGTACCTGTGCTAACCCGGTGGGCGATGCCTACATCGCTTTCGCACTTTCCACTCACGAAAAAGAGGATGACCAGTAGTTTCCCGGGGACTCCAAGAAAAAGGTGTTTGGACGATTAGCGAGGGTGGCCCTCAATAAAGAGCGAAGGCCACCCTTGTTTTAAAGGCAACTGCTCGGCGGCTACGGGAACACGGTTCGCGGCTGTGTCGGCGTGGGCAACACTTACCATAGTGTCGGGTTTGTTTGGGAAGTAGGCGTAATTGTCCATAAGTTACGGTTACACGCGCGGTTTAACATAAAGGAATTCGCAAGATTTAGGGTACTTGTAACCGCTACCACGGAGACGCCATAAAACTTCAGTGGAATGACGGCCGCGTGACTTCGGCTGGGCACCCTGTGGGCAAGGGTTGCTGGCTGAGTTGTGCGGCCCAGCACTCCGCTTTGCGCTTGTTGTCCGCATTCACGGGCGCTCTAAGATAGTGACGCAGGTCGGCGATCACCTGATCGGTTTGACCCCAAATGAAGTGGATTTGTGCGAGAACCAAGCTTGCATCGGGGAATGCCACCTCGCTCTGATGGAGCATCTCGAGGGCCTCAGGCGTGGCGTGTCGCTGCGCAACTAAGGAGCGGCCGAGCAGATAGCGTGCGGGCACGGACTGGGGATCAAGGTCCAAAGCCTGACGGGCTTCGGCTTCTGATTTCTCGGGTTGATCCAATAACAAGAGCGAAAGGGCAAGATCCTGATGTGTCTGGGCGACGCGGGGATCGATAGAGAGGGCGGTTTCATGCTCGGCTAAAGCTTTCTGGTATTCGCCAAATTGAACGAAGCAGAGTCCAAGCACGTTGTGAGCTTCAATGTAATCGGGATAGATCTGAAGAGCTTTCTGGACATGCTCCACGGAAGTGCGTATGTCGCCGGACCGGAAGGCCTTTTGGGAGCGCTGGAATTCTTTAATTGCCTTGGAAGGGATGTGGAGTTGAGTAACGGAGACAGCGCCAGCATTATGCGGCGCTGGGGGCGGAGGACTCGATTCGACACGCAAGCGAATATCTCCGAAGGGATCGTCCAAAACGGGAGCCACGCCATTCATACGACCTGGATCATCGATGACTCGGCGGCGCTGGGCGCCTTGCGCGGAGAGATTTGAAGAAATAAGCAGGAAGACAAAGAGGACAAGGATCGAGTATTTCATGGAGCCACCCCGACGGCGAGCTACTGATTGAAGTGCCTCACCGTTTATTTCGTGAAGTGGAGAGCCGAAGTGTTTTTGAGTTACCGCTCAGCGCTTCAAGGGGAGAGACGGAGAAAGTTGCGGATTTGTTTGGGAAAGAGCGCGTAATTGTATGTAAATTTCGGCTGCACTCAGCGTTTAAGAAATTCTTAAGATGGGGTTCGTGATATGGGCCAAAGTTTCGGGAGTGACTCGCTCCGCAGCGAAGGGTTAGACTGGCGTGCTCAGCGAATGGTCGAGAATGCGGGCGCTACGAGGATTAACCGGAACGCTTTTGGGTGTTTTTCAGGGCAGTGTCAAGCCAGCGTTGCAGGACGGCGAGCGCCTGGGGTGCTACTTCGAGAAAGGAGACGCCGGCTCCGAGATTGGGTTGCACGTAAACGATTTTTGCTTTGGCTTGAAAGAAATCTTCGCCGGCGAAGATTTTGACGAGCACAAGAGTGCCCTCAGGGAAGGGATTCATCATGTCGAGATAGCAGCCGTGGAGGCCTAACTCGCTGACGCGTGTGGCGATGCGCACGTCGGTTTTTTGCTCGATGAGTTCGGCGCTGGCGATGAAGGTGTAGCGCGGCGTGCGACGCTGTTCTTTCCTCAAAGAAGATCGGCCCTCTAAAAATCATGTTCCCATGAAAATAGGCGCGGGTGAATGAGGCGTAGCCGAAGGGTTACACCCGAAAAAAGAGTTGTGGGGGAGCTGGACGGAAGTCATTTCCAGCAAGTGTAGTCACGCTGAAGTGGGGCGCAGCAGTGCTGCGCCCCGACAGGGCCTGTGGGACTTAGATACGATTGAAAAGAAGAGGAGCGCCTAGTTTGGATGTGTAGTTGGGGCGATAGCGTTCGGTGTTGTAGAGCGCAGTGATGTCGACCTTGCGCGCGCCCATGGAGGAAGCGGGAAGGGGCGCGTGGGCGTAGCAGCCGTTTTGCAGGCCGACCATCCGACCGGTGATGCCATCGCGGAGCATGTCGACGGCGATGTTGGCGTAGGTGATGGCGACAAGCTGGTCGATAGCATCAGGCTCGCCACTGCGCAGGTCATAGGTCAAGTCGCTGACCATGATTTCGTCACCGGTGCGTTTGCGAATCTCCTCACCAAGGGCCTGACCGATATCCACTTTCTTGCGATGGCCGTAGGCGTCCGCTTCGCCGTATTCCTTCACGGAGCCTTCCTTCCAGACGGCGCCTTCGGAAACAACAACGAGGGCGTAATGGCTAGGGTTGTTGCGCTTGTCTTCCGAAAGAAGCTTGGCGACGCGGTCGATGTCGAAGGGATATTCGGGGATCAGGCAGCGGGTGGATGTAACGTAAGCGGTGTAGAGGGCGGTGAAGCCTGCATCGCGGCCGAAAATGCGGAAGACGCCGATACGTTCGTGAGAGCCAAGAGTAGTGCGCTGGCGGGTGATGAGTTCCTTGGCGCGAGTGATGGCGGTGGAAAAGCCGATGCAGTATTCGGTGCCCTGCACATCGTTGTCCATGGTTTTTGGAATGGCGATGACGGGCATGCCCGCTGCGGAAAGAGCGGCGGAGAAGCTGAGCGTGTCGTCGCCGCCGATGGTAATGAGGCAGCCGACGCCGAGGCGGTCAAGATTTTCGAGGACGATGGGCGTGAAGTCGTAATGCTTGCCGTCGAAGGGAAGTTTCTTGACGCGATCGGCGGAGACCGTCTTGGGGAGTTTGGATTCGACCATTTTGCGCGGGTTGGTGCGAGAGGTGTGGAGGACAGTGCCGCCGGTGCGGTCGATGGCGCGGGTGTTCTCGCGATCGAGCGGGCGAATGTAGGGGTCGGCCGAATTGGACGGGTCCATGTGGGTGAGACCTTCCCATCCTTTGCGGATGCCGATAACGGAACGGCCGAGTTCGCTGGCGCGATAGACGACGGACTTGATGACGGGATTGAGGCCGGGAACATCGCCGCCACCGGTGAGGATGGCGATCTTGTCTTTTGCTGGCACCGAGATGATTCTCCTTGTGAAAGTTTCTTTGCTAGATACGCCTGCACTTGCGCCGACGAAAACCTTAGGCTAGACGCCTGAGCTATAGCGCAGGTTTCGCTCTGGCTCGACCGCTAAAGCGGCGGCAAGTCCGCCGCACTCCAAATTGTAGCCGTATAGTTTCGCATAAGTTGGGAGCGGAGGCGGTGGCAGGATGTAGAAAAGATTTCGATGAGACGAATTTAGTTTTCAAACCGACGATTTGTGGCTAGGCTATGCCTCGCGAGGGGGTAGTCCATGGCAGAGAGCGGAGCGCGGACGGCTGAGACGCCAAAATTTGGAGATACCCTGAGGCGGGATTCATGGTGGGCGGAAACGATCCCGGTTGTACTGCTGCTGGGAGGAGTTGGAATTTATGCGACGTTGCGGGCGTTCGAGGGACAATTTTACGAGTGGGGACCGTACCTCTCGCCATTCTATTCGCCGCTGATTGATGAGCGTCATCATTGGTGGAAGCTTTCGCCAGCGCTGTTGATACTGGGCGGGCCACTCGGCTTCCGAGCTACCTGCTATTACTACCGCAAGGCCTACTATCGGGCGTTTTTCCTGGACCCGCCGGCTTGCGCGGTGAGCGAAGGGAAGCGGGACTACAAGGGCGAAACGCGATTTCCTTTTATTCTGCAAAACATACATCGATATTTTTTGTATTTGGCGATCCTGTTCCTGTTTTTCCTGTGGAAAGACGTGTTTCAAGCCTTCAACTTTGACGGGAAATTCGGAATGGGAGTGGGCACGCTGGTGTTGTTGGTCAACATCATTCTCCTGACCACTTATACGTTGTCTTGCCATTCACTGAGGCACTTGGCTGGTGGAAAGGTGGATTGCTTTTCGTGCGCCACGTTTGGAAAGCCAAGGTACAAGGCGTGGCAGTGGCTGACGATTTTAAATGAGCGGCACATGTGGTTTGCGTGGATGAGCCTGATTTCGGTTGGATTGGCGGACCTGTACGTGCGGCTGGTGGCCTCGGGCGCGATCCAAGATGTGAGGATCTTTTGAGCGACCGGTTCGAAACGCACGAACACGATGTGTTGGTGATTGGGGCCGGCGGAGCGGGATTGCGCGCGGCGATTGAAGCGCTCGGGCAGGGCGCTTCGGTGGGCGTGGTGAGCAAATCGCTGCTGGGAAAAGCGCACACGGTGATGGCGGAGGGTGGAATCGCGGCGGCGATGGCGAACGTTGATTCTGCGGACGGCTGGAAACCGCATTTTCGAGACACGATGCGGGGCGGAAAAATGCTCAACAACTGGCGCATGGCGCAACTGCATGCGCAGGAAGCGCCGGAGCGAGTAAAGGAGCTGGAGCAGTGGGGTGCGCTGTTTGACCGCACAGAGGACGGGAGGATTTTGCAACGTGCGTTCGGCGGGCACACGTTCCGGCGGCTGTGTCACGTGGGAGATCGCACGGGACTGGAGATGATTCGAACGTTGCAGGATCGCGGCGTGCACATGGGATTTGATGTGTACATGGAGTGCACGATTGTGCGGCTGCTGACCGACGGACGGCGGTGCGCGGGAGCGGTGGCGTATTGGCGAGAGACGGGTCGCTTCGTCGTGTTCAGAGCGAAATCGGTGGTAATGGCGACGGGTGGCATAGGAAAGGCTTGGCCGATCACATCGAATTCGTGGGAGTACACGGGCGATGGAATGGCGCTCGCGTACGAGGCGGGCGCTGAGCTGATGGACATGGAGTTCGTGCAGTTTCATCCGACAGGGATGGTGTGGCCGCCGGGCGTGCAGGGAATTTTGGTGACGGAGGCGGTGCGCGGCGAGGGCGGAATCCTGCGCAACAAAAACGGCGAGCGGTTCATGGAGCGCTACGATCCCAAGAGAATGGAGCTTTCGACGCGGGATGTGGTGGCGAGGTCGATTTACACCGAGGTGAAAGAAGGGCGGGGGACGGAGCACGGCGGAGCGTATCTCGATATTTCGCACAAACCCGCGGAGTACGTTAAGAAGAAATTGCCGAGCATGTACCACCAGTTCAAAGAATTGGCGGACGTGGACATTACGAAAGGGCCGATGGAAGTGGGTCCGACGTGCCACTACATGATGGGCGGCATTCGCGTGGAGGCGGAAACGGCACAGAGCTCGCTGCCAGGACTGTTTGCGGCCGGAGAAGCGGCGGCTGGATTGCATGGGGCGAACCGCCTGGGCGGGAATTCGCTTTCGGACTTGCTGGTGTTTGGCCGGCGGGCAGGTCTTGCGGCAGCTCAGCACGCGAAGGAAGTTTCTGCTCCCAACTTGGATGAAACGCAGATCAGCGCGGCCGAGGGCGAGGCGTTGAGCGCGTTTCACCGCCAGAACGGAGAGAATCCCTATGCGGTGCATCGCGATTTGCAGAAGGTGATGCAGAACCTGGTGGGGATCTTCCGGACTCGCGAGGACATGGAAAAGGCTCTAAGTGAGCTGGCGAAATTAAAAGAGCGAGCGGCGCGCACCAGCGTCGAGGGCTCGCGGATGTTCAATCCGGGTTGGCACATGGCCATTGATCTGAAATCGATGCTTACGGTTTCGGAAGCGGTGACGCGCAGTGCGCTGCTG
>WNFR01009277.1_pt1 | contig 21451 bp, 27 predicted proteins | sample 5400221 | NCBI WGS metagenome assembly WNFR01 (sample SAMN13153357, study PRJNA577476) | soil metagenome | isolation source: 40 cm soil under Madrone tree | place: USA:California | collected 2016-06-14 | reverse complement strand
TGCCGCGATCAGTTCTTCGGCGCTCTCCGTAGGCGTCGAGATTTCCCAAGCGCTGTCGCGCGGCGAATTACTGTGGGAACAAGTCAACGCTGCTTCGATCAGGCTTTCGGCGCGTGCATGGAACCGACGCCGTTGATGCTCCGTATAATACGCCTCCACCTGCGGCTCTAGCGCGGGCAGCGGGGACGGAGTTTGTTGGCGAATCTTCTCGAAGGCTTCCATAATCCGACGCCGGACTGACTCCACTCCATGACCGTGGGTTGGAGAGCTGCCCGACGCCTCAAATGCATTCTTCATTTGTTCCTCCCTAATTTTCCAACTGGCTTCCTCAAATTTTCCAAAAGTGTCAGTATTTGGCCCTCCGCTTCAGCGATTGCTGCTTTAGCACGTTGATAATCAGCGCTAAATTTATGCAGGTGGTTTGGGTCAAGGCTTGCATGCTCCAAGACTGCTTTGAGTGCTTCCAACAACTCCGGATTATATCGTTCGCGCATCAGTTGACGACCACCTCCGGCGTCTCCGCCTCTTCCGCCTTCGGCTCGATGTCCCACAAAATCTCGTGGCTGAGAATCAGCAGCAGCCCACTCATCGACGTATGGAATCCGCCCAGCTCTTCCGAGTCTCCCAACAGAAGGAACAACGTGTGGACCAGCGTGCCGATCTTGAATCGAGGAAGGTCCCCTACTTCGCAGCCGAGGAAGTTTGCGAGCCGCTTTTCGAGCCGCTCGCGAATCTTGCACGCTGCTATTTTCTTGTCCACGGTTATGCCTCCTGCTTCTGGTTCAGGACTAAATCGTGGTCACCTACATCATTTAGCGCAGCGAACTCACCGTGATATTTCTTCGCAGCTTCGTTGTATGCGCGTCCAGCTTCAAGTGCGGTGTTGAAAGTGCCGAGGTGATGCTTTTTCCCATCCACTTTAATCGCAGCACGGAATTTGTTACGGTGTGGCAGCACACCCTTGAATCCAGTCGTGTTGCTAATTTGAATGCCTCTGTTGCGGTTGTTTTCCGAGGCTGACGACGTGCGCAAGTTCTGTCGGCGGTTGTTAAGGCTGTCGCCGTCCTTGTGGTCCGCGCCCTTACCCATGAGAAGCGCGTGCATGTAGACCTTCGTGGAACTTTGTGCATAGAAGCCGCGCTCGTTCTTCCTTTTCACCGCGCACCAGCGGTAGTCTTTCACAAGTGGATAGTCTGCCGCGTCGATGAAGCACGGCACGTCGCGGTCTTTCATTTCCAGCCAGATTACGACGGCGTCGCCGAACGGCTCGATTCGATTCGGGCAACGTCCACAAGTTTTCGTGTGGTCGCCCATCAAATCGCAGCCACAAACCACGGTGCGGTTGCCGCACTCACAAATGCAGTTCCACCTTGTGCGCTGCTTAACGACGCCAGCGAAGGATTCGACCAGCAACTTCCCGAATTTTTGTCCAATTAAACTAAGTCGCCGTCCCGTCTTAGCCATGAGAAATCACCAGCCCATCCCGCTCGACCTGCGCGACCAGCGCGGCGGCATATCTGTGCTCGATTACGATGCTGGAGCCGAACCACATCGCATCATCGGGGATATGATTGGCGACCCATGCGCAGGCGGATTTGGAGTACGGCGTGAGGAGATAAACGGTGGGATTGGGAACATCGGAGAAGAGGCGGAAGTCGGGTTCATCTGATCGAGTGGGAGAATTTCCGGAAGCTGCAAAAGAATCGTGTGAAGACATCATCGCTCCTTGGGAGAAAGATGCCCTCGAAAGTTGAATTTGGGAGAAGGCTAAGGTGGGTTTTGCCCCTACGGCCGTATCCCTTCTTTCGAAGGTTAGCACCGTGGCCTTTTGTCTGGCTCGGTTGCTGGAGCAGCGGAGATGTTCATTCCTCAAAAATTCTCGATCATCCAGACGTTGCTGCTGGTCGTGGGTGCCGGAATCGCCAGGTACTTCCCGTCGCGCGACGCGATGCTCCACGACTGAGATGAACCCTTCACTCGCCAAAGTTCGTGCGCATTCCCGGCTAGGTCCACATACAGTAAGCTCGACCTCCAGCCGGTCGGATTACTCGTCACAAACAATCCTTTCGAATCCGCAGCCCAATCGATGGAAGAAAAAGAGCTCCAGTTTTTCAGCACGATCTCTTTGGTAGGTTGACCTGCAATCGATAACAGGCGGATGCGCTTCTCGTCCGTCTTGGCTACGGCGATTAATTTTCCATCGGGAGAAAGCCCCGAATTTGAAATGCCGCTTTCCCGTTGTAGCGTTGCCACTTCGTGGGCATTGCCATTCACCGGGTCAAATGCCGTGAACACCAGTTGTGTGCTCGATTGCTGAGAGTAAATACAGATGCTGGCCGGTGCCCGCGAACATGCAACGTTACCGATCCCAGGGGCCGCGACCACCGCCTGCGGTGCCCCACCATCAAGCGGTGCTCGCATTACACGTGATGTTTTCGCTGCGTCCTCTCCGGCCGTGCTGGCCAGATACAAGATTTGCGTCGCATCCGGGCTCAACCGGCAAATCTCCTTGTCTTCTGGACCCGACACCAACATCTCCGCCGACGTTTCGTCGATCCGCTGTCGATAAATGTTCGGCTTTCCGGTTCGATTCGATATGAATATCACCGCCTTACTATCCGGCATCCAGTCGAACGGGAGGTCGTCGGCATCGTCGAGCGTCAGTCGCCGGGGCGTACTTGCCTTAGCCGTCTTCGCAGAAAATTCCGAAACATACACGTCCAGCTGCGAATTCACCCGGTTGAACGCCAGCCGTTTTCCATCTGCGGTGATGCTCGGTTGACCAATCAACCCTTCACCGCTGGTGATTCTCTCTGCTGCCCCTTCAAAGGTCCCAGTCGCAGAGTTCAACATCGACGCGAAAATGTTCGAGCTGTGCTGGTTCGGCGGCAATTCAAACATCACATACAGCAAACGTCCATCCGGCAACCATCGAAGTCCCACATCCAAACGCGGGTCCGTGAACACTGTTTTTTCTTTGCCCTGCCCCAGGTCAAGAAGCTCGATCGAAGCAGCCGACGCGTACCAGTCGTATTGTTGTTTTAGATAAGCGATCGAGTGTCCGTCCGGAGACCACACCGGGAAAGAAAGAACGTTTCCTGAAGCCGGGACCAGCTTTTTCTGCTCGCCTCCGTTCGTTCCCATGAGCCAGATTTCCAGGCCCGTGTCGCCATATGCCGACGGCGATTTCAAAAATACAATCTTTGAGCCATCCGGCGATACCGACGCTGCCCAGCCTTCGTCGCTTAATTTTCGTGGAGCGCCGCCCAGGATGGAGAGTGTCCAAAGTTCTAATTTATTTTCCGGCGGCGTCGCCCACGATGCGAACAGCTGTGAACTGTCCGGAAACCAGCCTAGCGACGTGACGTCATGCCCCCTCGATAACAGCGGGTGTATTTCTCCCGTGGTCATGAGCCGCAGATATATTCCTGATTTGTCTGCATACGCCAGATATTTTCCGTCCGGAGATATTGCCGATGCGGAGACTGCATTTTCACTGGAGTTTGTAGTGAGACGTTGCTGCGTCGGCACGGATTGACGGGATTTTGACGGCTTAGTATGCCAGTGGAACCAACCTGCGGCCAGACTCGCCACCAGGATGATTGCTGTTGTCGCGATCGCAAATGGTTTTTTCCACACCGGGGAAGGAACATTCTTGGCCGCCCGCACCTGCGTCGTGAACTTTCCCGACTCTGTGTCGCGTTTCAGCCGCTTAAGGTCGGCTCTCAATTCCGCCGCTGACTGGCAGCGCACGTCCCGGTCCTTTTCCAGGCACTTCTGGATAATCTCTTCGAGTCTGGGAGAAACGTCGGGATTGACGCGCGAAGGCGCAACCGGCGGGCGATCGAGAATATCGCGAAAAATGACACCGGAAGTTTCCCCGTTAAAGGGAAGTTTGCTGGTAGCCATCTCGTAAAGCACAACACCGAAAGAAAAAAGATCGGTGCGCGGGTCGAGTTCTTTGCCGCTGACTTGTTCCGGGGACATGTATGCGATGGTGCCAATGGTGCTGCCGGGACTGGTAAGGAACTGGTCTTCGATAGTGCGAGTATCGCTATTTTCAATCGAAGCTGACCCCGATGAGTGAGCAGACGAGGACACTTTGGCGAGGCCGAAATCGAGAATCTTGGTGTGGCCGAGTTTGGTTACGAAGACGTTCGCCGGTTTGATGTCGCGATGGATGATGCCACGGGAGTGCGCGGCCTCCATCCCGGCGGCAATGTCGATGGCGACCTCGAACAGTTTTTCGGAATCGAGAGCTTTGCCAGCGAGGAATTGCTTCAGTGTCATGCCATCCAAAAATTCCATGGCGATGAACGCCTGCCCGTCCTGTTCGCCGACGTCGTAAACGGTGCAGATGTTGGGATGATTCAATGCGGATGCGGCTTGCGCTTCACGTTGGAAACGGGCAAGCACCTGAGGGTCGCGGGCGATGTCCGGCGGGAGAAACTTCAGCGCGACGAAACGGTGCAGGCGCGTATCCTCCGCTTTGTAGACCACACCCATACCGCCGCCACCCAATTTTTCGACGACACGATAATGTGAAATGGTTTGGCCGATCATTGGCTGGGGCGACGCGTAGCCGTTATGTTAGGTGTACCAACCGCATCCGTCAACCACTCCTCGCCTCCCGCGTCTTGGAAGCATCGCCGCTAAAATCGCCTGAAAGCTCGATGTGTTGGAAGAATACGGATGCATTGCGTAAACTCAGCAGCGCCTCCCCTGTGGACGCTGCGTTCGACACGCTTCAGATGCGTCACATCTTTGTGGAGGTGGATACAATAGATCGTGCAATGGAAAATCCCGTCCAGCTGACACCTCGCTTCACCCTGGCCGTGGACTACGCACGTCAAGTTCACGTCAGCCTTCGCAAGGGGACTCAAGTGCCGTATATGGCGCACCTGTTGGGTGTCGCATCGCTTGTGCTTGGAGAAGCCGGGCATGTTCCGTTCCCCGTGACTGAAGATATGGCGATAGCGGCACTCCTGCACGATGCGGTGGAAGACGTGGGTGGTCTGCCAAGGCTGCGCGATATTGAAGCCAAGTTCGGAAACAAAGTCGCAAAAATAGTTGAGGGTTGCACTGATAGCTTCGTGGAGTACCCCGACAAGAAACAGGAATGGGAAGAGCGGAAGTCTTCCTACATCGAACGGCTATGGAACGAGCCGCCTGAGACTTTACTGGTCTCCGTTGCGGACAAACTGTACAACGCTCGTGCAATTTTGAAGGAGTACGGACAAATCGGTCCAGAGGTCTGGAGTCGGTTCAAACGGGGACGCAAACAGCAGCTGTGGTATTTCGACGAGCTCATCAAAGTTTACGAAGAGAGATGCTCGACCTGGCAGATAGTGCAAGAACTCAAACGAACTGTCAAGGAACTCGCCCGGATTTCCGCAACAGACAGAATTTCGGAACCTGGACAAACCGCTTAGAATTTGGACGGAATTCGATGAGGAGAGTAGGGCACAAAAGCCTTCTCGTCTTCTGCGCCCTGCCTATTGATTGGTTCGAAGTGAGAGTAACACGAGTGTCTGTCCAGAAGTCCGCGTGAACCAATAAGGTAAACCCGTTAGAACCGAGATTAGTTTAGAGAACAGTTATAGGACTGCACCAGATCAGGAGCATCAGTCGGGAAGAAAGTCTGTTCCAACACCTTCACAGGACTTCGGGTCTCAACGGCAATATGATGACTCTCTGGGTGCAATCTGGGTGCAATTTGCACGTATTTTGACACCCAGCCTCCCATTTTCCGGTGAAAGGATGCGTGCGATTCGCGAGGACCGCGTCACATGGTGCCGCTGTTAGTCCCGCTGTCCGGCCAGACGGCGGGGATAGCGACTTCCATTCGAAAGATAGAACCCTCACCGAACAAGGGACCATCCGATCTTGCGAATGCAGGAGCTTCGCCAGTAAGCACCCAAGCCTGAGTATCCGGCGGCTTTTTCCCCAGGAGTGAAGCTACCACACCGGTTATGCCGCCGATTTTTACTTTTATGGAATAGAGAAGGGCTTTGTGATTGTGGCTGCCGATCAAGAAGGGTTTTTGACCCTGCGGAATGATCTCCAGATTGACGAGGCGCGGCCTTGGTGTGGTTGCGACGTAGGAAACGGTCGTCTTGAGAACATCCGGTTGGACGTTCTTCAGCAACGTGAACAATATGCCGTTCGCCACATCGGCTGGTAGTGCGAGGCGCTCTGTGATCACTTTCTCCTGGTTATGATCGTCTGTGTAGCGAACCGTAACCTCGCCACTACTGGCATCAATTGAAGTCTCTTGGCGGCGCCTGAAGGCAGGTCCTTTCTGGAGGACGTGATCGCTTAAGAGATGGAACGTACCGCGCTGTGAGAATACAGTTTTCTGATCGTAGAATGAGCCGTCCTTAAATTTGAACCACATGTGGGTTGTAACACGGTCGCCCTCCGCAACCTGTGTGGACTCGCCATCGGCAATGGTTTTGCCATCAGGAGTTCGCAGAACGAGAAAACCGTGGGACACGCCTTCCTTGTATCGGACACCTACTGATTCTGCGGTTAGTGCTGTGGACGAAAGCAAGGAGAGAATTAAGAGCAAAAGGAGCCGTCCCGAACTAGCGCGAGTGATCCACTCAAACATCTAAAACCACCGTCAAATGCTAAAATTTCCGCCCCATACGGAGCCGCTCTGACAGTGCCTGCCTTTCACGGCACGCTCCGCACAAAAGGAGCATAGAATGATTTCAAAAATGCCAGCAATCCATATGTCGCTGTAGAATCCGTACCAAAAGAGCGGCAACTAGGTAGAAGCCGAAGCAGCATTCCATGGTTGGCAGCGGTGTTCCTTAGTATGCTGGCTCAGGGCGCCAATCGTTCGCTCCTTCAGACCGACCGTTAATTCCAATTCCTTGTCGAGTCGCATGAACTCCTTTTGGTCACTGGCACGAAAGGCGTTCAGGCTGCGGGCTTCTCACGGTAAAACGCACCCGAAACAACCTGGGCCTGAGTGTTAAGGCGTTCAGTGTATTTAAACCGCGAAAGCCTCGCAATAGCCTGTATTTTCCGCCCAGGAGTCTTGCGGGCTTGGGGGGGCTTCGTCTATGCCTCGAATTATGATTGCAGATGACCGTGAATCCATGCGCAGCGCCCTGAGAAGTCTGCTCGTACTTCGACCCGGTTGGGTTGTTTGTGGTGAAGCAGAGACCGCGAAAGAAGCGATTACGAAAGCAACTGAACTGCGTCCCGACTTAATTGTATTGGACTACAAACTGCAGACTTCGGACGGGATTGCCGCTGCTGATGGAATACTAAGAGCGACGCCGAAGGTCCCAATTGTAATGTTCACGCTCTACAAAACGGATGAGCTGGCACTTGAAGCTAACCGAATTGGAATCCGATGCGTAGTCGGCAAAGAAGACGGCATTGAATCTTTGCTCTTTGCAATCGATCGCGAACTGAACTCGTGCGTTAATCTCGGGAAATTCGGCTTTCCGCATCGCGGCAGATTCTTTATACCATAGACGGAACTGGAAACTTTCTAACCATCGGTGTACGCTGCGAGAGTGAACACCGAATAAAACAATTCAGAAAACAACGGAACTGCATCCTGACTTAATAATCCTTGATTTGAATATGCCGGACAGAAATCACATCGGGCCCTCCGAAGCGAAGAGATTGCTAAACGGCGCGAAGGTTCTAGCGATTACGTTGGGCACTGAGAACCTCGACGAATTGTTGGACAGCGTCGGAGCCGTCAGATTGCTGGATAAGGGGGAATTGGCGAACGAACTGATTCCGGCGATTTTGGAACTAGCGCCAGTGCACATTAATACCGAACAGTTCGATTGTAGCTAATCCGCTGCTTCTCTAATCCAATCGTGCGCCGTTCGTCGGTCGGTATGATGCAATCGCATGTGCCCTTCCACAGCCACATTCACTAGACTTCTGGCTGTCTGCAACATGAAATCATCCCGCTCGCAATCTTCCACAGTCAGTTGCGCTTCCTGCTCTGTGTTGTAGACGCCGACTGTGACGCTAGCGTTATGAATAACAATGAAGTCAGGGCCGTGGGGGGTGATTCGATAGGTGTCTGCCATTTCGCCCTCCTAGATGTGAAAAGTGCGGCGCGGTAGCGTACGTTTTAAAAATCAGGTAATTTTCTTGGCCTTGGGATTAATGCTGGGACCAGTAAATGGGCTGTCTGTGACGTGTCGAGATTCTACTGTTGGGATGCCTACCACAGGGTTGCTCCTTCGTTCGGAGGAGGTGGCGGGAGCAAAGCATCAACACGTTCTAGCAACTTCGGAATACCATCCACTTTTGAAATGAAATCAACATCGATGGCTGCACACAAAGTATCAACACGCAGTTCGGTCAATATAAATAAGATGACTGGCGTTTCCGGCATCTCATTCTTCAGGACCGCAGCCGCTTCGGCGCCGTTTAACCCGGGCATGGAAAGGTCCAGAAGTATCAAATCGGGTTGCGATGTTTTGGCCTTTCGGATAGCGTCTATGCCGTCAACAGCTTCGCACACCATCAGTTCCGTGTGCCGACCTTGAAGCAAGAGCCGCACCGATAAACGCACAGAAGAGCTGTCATCGGCAATCAGTACCGTTTTAGCCATAAGCAAAGCTGCTGCTGTTTTGTGGCCTGACGCAATACAGGCTCTTCCGTATTACGCGCTAGGATTAGCTGGGCCAGTTGAGCGGATGATTGCTTTCATCGAACTAACACCTTTGCAGGGACATTATATACGAGGTCACCAGACGCAACCCGGACCATCGGCACAGATTTGTCCTCCCACAGATGTACAACGCGGCCTTCGACAATTTCGCCGGACTGCACTTTGAGACGAGCGGTTGCGCCCAATCTAATTTCGGATTTGTTTTTCATGAGTGCATCATTGCGATTTTCCGTCTTAGCGTTTCCGGCTTCGTTCGAGTACCTTCTTCCAAAAGAATCCGTTCTGATAACAGGCCAAGACGCTTCCGAAGGTCAGCGTATTTTTGTCTACCAGGGACCAAGGAATACTAAACACAATCAGGGCGACCCAAAATGGTTTGGCGAACTCAGTCAAAGAAAATGTTTTCCACTCTTTCAAGCCGAACATGTATTCGGCTGCCATTCCTGCAAGCATTACAACAAAATAAATCGAGCCGAGTAAGTATCCGCCCCCGGCTTTGCCCTCTGATAAATCTGGACCATGTGCCAAATCCTGCGAAAAGATAATACTAATAACCAGTCCGACGAGCGCAATTGTGGCCAGTACAGATTTCAGCCACATGTATCGATGTGAAGTGACAGGGACTGTTTCTTTTGCGGGGTCCGATTGGCGTGCAGCCATTCCGCCTGTGAATAGTTGCGAAACCCAGATAAATGCGCCTACCATAATTCCGATTATTAACATGTACATATTGCACCCACGCAAGGCCGACATGTGAGCCGAGTCTATTACAGTTGCCAGAAACCTGTTACGAGAAAGTGTTGCACCAGGCGGCAGCTTCAAAATGTTGACGGGGTGTGGGGCGATCCTCCGGGATGTTTTCCAAAAACAATTTATTTTCAAGTGAAACAATCTGGCTAAGGTCTGTTCGACTCCGCTATGACGATCATTTCTGCAACGTAGTCCCTGCTTAGTTCAATTGAGAGTTGGCCAGGTTCCTGTGAGAGCGCAACGTAATATTTGTCAGTCGTGGCCAGCAATTTATAGGGCACCGACCGTTTCAAAGTCGGGTCGAGTTTCAAGCCATCGGGCAATTTCTTTTCGCCAGGGATGAACACAACCGTAAGCGGTCTGCCGCCACCAAATGAATACGGAATCAGCGGGTATATGTTTTTGGAAAACCATACAACATAAAGGCCAACAAGGCATAGAAACAGAGATAAGTAAAATAACGGCGCGTCTCGGTTTATGAACATGCCTTCTTTCTCTTTCGGGATTCGCCACGATGTCCAACAAAGCGTTTGGGTAAAGTCGATGGCTATGAAGAACAAATAATATTTGACTCCATGCCACCAACTCATTTGAGACGGGACGCCCGATGCATAAACTAAAGTAACGAGGAGGCCGAAAGGAATCCCGCTCAATGACATCGAAATGAAAAATCGACGCCAGTTAAATTTCCCTATTACTTCGGGAGACGCTCGCTGGTCGAATCTCCTTCTCGCTTCCTGCACGAGCATCACCGCGATAGGCGGTACGAGCGCCCAACTTCCTGCAATCAGATACTGAAGTTGAATAACGGAGAAGCTGGACACGCCGTATCGCGACAGATGTCCGGCAACGATTGCGAATCCGCATAAATATAGAATCCCAGCGATTAAACCAATGGCTTTCGCAATAGGGTCGAGATAATTCAGTTCACCGTGCTGGCCGACGTTGAAGTCGCTCATGGAGCACTCCGAGTTTTATCGTTACCACGCCAGCGCCTCAATCGCTCTCTGCACTCTTCGCAAAAGTCAAAGGCTTCTTTAACGAGGTGGCGGAGACACCACAACGCGAAGCTAACGCAAACCAGAATTTCAAAGATGTATTGTTTTGCGACGGAAAGAATATCAGGACCGGGCATCGGTCATACCTCCCCAAGATTTTCACCGTCCCGGTCGGTGCAAATGGGGCCTGTACGCCAATTCCCAACATAAAACTTCTCAACATGTGCGACTTACGCCGGGATGACACGCGGGGTACGATTTGACGGGTGGGCTGGCGACTGCCTCTACCTGGAATGCTGGGCGTGCAAAAGATAAACGCCGTAGGGCCGGATGGTAAGGTTACGCAGATTTTGTTTTTAAGAACGAAGATTGGATGAACCAGAAGAATCCTAAGTAACAGAAACACGGAAGCCTCTCACCTATATAAAGGATGAGAGGCCCTGTGCTTTCCCGCTGGAACTTATCGTAGCCGTTACTTCTTGTCTTCTTTGCGCTTCTTGGCCCAACGCGCTTTAGCAAGCATGGAAAGCTTCTTCCTCGCAGCCAAACTCATTGTCGGTCTGGTCCCGCTTACGGTCGCGGCGCTCTTGGTCTGTGGCGCGGCTCCGTTCAGCGCATGACGGTAAGCGGCTATACCAGCATCCAAAGCGCGTAGCTCCGCAGACAACGAAGCCCTCTTCTGTAACAAGCCTTCTAAAACTTCACTCATTCTTTGTTTCCTCCAGTTTGGAATTGTACTACGCGGGTGTAGGATGCGCTAAACGGGGAAACGTTTCCTCCGCTTCCACTCTGCTCTGGCCTCTTCCAGTTGCCCTGAAACGGATTCTCAGCAAGCCTGCGGACTTCTTTCCCGAATCGAATCAACTCTTCGTCAGTCATCTTGCGCAGTTTATCCCGCAACTTCCGCAGAACTTCTTCGTCTGATTGGAAACTGATTGCCATTGTCGCTCCGGGAGGAGCAACGGGAAACTGCATCATAGCATTTGTGATGGAGGTTTCCGTAGAATCACGGGGGCGAAAGGAAACGTTATGACTTCTATAGAAATCCACGAACGGCTTACTCGTCTTGAGCGCTCAAACTGGCTTCTCAAAGTTATGCTCTCAAGCTGTCTTTGCTGCGGGGCTGTGGTGTTCTTGATGGGGGCCGCCTCGACAGCGCCGAAGATTATCGAAGCTCAGAAAATCGTTCTGAAAGACGGCGCTGGCAACGAACGCGGTGAATTGTTTGCGACCGATAAAGCGTGGGGTTTGATAAAGCGTGGGGTTTAGTCCTATTCAACAAGAATCAGACCAAGGCCGCCAGCATCTTCGTTGCGCCGGAAGCGAACGGGATTTTCTTGGACGACTCGAACGGCAATATCAGACAGTCGTTCACATCTGACTTGAGTAGGTCGGATTGGAATATTTTCCGCCCGGGTTCCGATACGCCGCAATTTGGTATAACCGACAACGAGCAGGGAACTGGGTTGACGTTCCGCGACAGAGCGAACGGCGAGCGCATCAGCATGGGTGTATCGGCGAAAGGCTCTGGACTCACGCTTTCTGATGAGAACGGGCAGATAAAGGCCGCAGTTACCGGCACAGAATTGGGCTTCGCGTCGTTTTCCGGTAATGGTGAGTTGCAATGGGCACCGGGCTGGGAAAAGTTTTCCCCGGAGGAAAAGGCAACGATGAAGAAGTTTATGCCGAAGCTTCCAAATTAAGTATCCGATGCCCGATAGGGTGGGGGCCTTCGCTTTTGATGAAAGCATTGCCGGTGTCACGCGACTGGCTCTGCCTCCTCGCGTTGCCGATGCGATCAGCAGGCAGCGGGACACGTTGAGCGCGAAGTCTCGCAGCCGCGCAGCCAAAGCGCTTGCACAGGCGCGGAAGGATCGCGGTGAGTTGCCGGGTTTCATGCGAAAGAGCGTGCGAGGATGCCCATAAGAAGCACAGGCGGCATCATCGGTTCCGGCCCCTGATAGAATGTACACGATGAGCTTTGAATGGCTAGAAAATCTGACGAAACCACTTGCCAGCCTACTGAACCCTATAGCGGAACGAATGGGTGGCACGCTCGGGCATAGAAAACCACGTCTGTACGTGCATTTCACGCCGCCCCAGATGCTCTGGTGCATCGCCAAGAATGGGGAACAGGAAATAATGCAAACGGTGTGCTGGGCCGATATAAACCATGATGACGTCCAGCAAACTTTGATTATCACGGACGTTTATCCTCAGGGTTCACACTCAGAACTGCGCGTGGCTAACTTCGTGGTTCCGCCAGGGCAGATGGTTCACGAGCAAGTCAAGTCGTTCTCGCTGCCGATTAAAGGGGAAAAGGGAAAACCGTGGACTGGTCGGCTCATTCTGATTGATCAATTCAAGAGGAAGCACAAAACGGATAAAGCCACTTTTCGCTGGGCGGGTGAGGCCGCCGCTCCCAAATAAGCACTCGACGCTGCCCTACGCTTCTCCCGTTTCGTGCGCCACGAGCAGGATCGCGCTTGCGGTAGCATTCAAAGCGTACTGCGCTAAATGTCGAGCGGGCTGCTTAGCAGTTGTGCCAGCCCCATGTGCGCTGCTCATCTTATTGCGCAACGTTGCCACGATAAGAAGGAGCGACTCGAAATAGCTATCAAGGCTTGTATTTGAGAGCACAATTTTGATTAGCGTACCTGCGGTATCAGTCTGCTTGTAACTCCAGCGTTTCCGATCACAAATTATTTTCAGCACGCTTTCGAACGCGCTGCCGCACTTTGTCAAACAATCACTGAAATCTCCTTTGCGATAATCTTCGAGGGCCGCGAGATACTCGCTGTTTGCGTTGCGGAAATGAGAACGCTGAAGCAGCGTCAACACTGGCTCGATTGCGGTCGTATGCAGCGTTTCGCTCTCTTTCATAATCACTTTCGGATACTCGCGTGTGTAGGTTGCGGTTCTAGTGGCACCAAACCGCTCATTCTCGGTAACCGTCTCTTTCACAAAACGAGTTATGTGATAAGGCAAATTGTCTAAGCGCAGCAAACCGTTTAGCTCAGCAATCAGTTTGTCGTCGCCGATGCTAACGTGAAAGAAAGAGTCCGCGCTAAAAATGTCCTCCAAGAAATCAAGGAACTCCTTGCCTGAGCAGGTGTGCAAATAACGAAAGACATCCTGGCTATCACCGATACTTCCGAGTTGGCCACGCCCCGTCCGGTACAAAACGCGACGATGAATCTCATCCCAGAACTCCCCGTTGTAATCACCCCTGCCGATGACACCCAGGTCGAAACGCTTATTGGTGTAAAGCTCTACGACCCAACGGAGGACGCGGTTGCGTGTGGTCGAGGGGATATCGTGAGTCGGTTTTGTTGACGCCTCGGGACGAGCCGAAAAAACGTCAAACATGCGCATGAATGTTGACATGTCATTTACTCCGGCCCGGGCGCTATTCCTGAGGGTATTCAGCGAGCAGCCCTGTCCGATTTGCATTATCCTGCATATCCTGCGCAGGTATCCAGATCGGATATCCGACACTGCAGCGGTACGCGAATGAAACTGCGAATGAAACAACAGTTCCATTTCAAGGGACGGGTCTCAGCTTACCTTCTAGGCTGGGGTCTTTTGCTTTTGAATGCATTGAAAAAATGGAGGTAGCGGCGGGACTCGAACCCGCTAAGACCGTTTTTGCAGGGAAGTGGTACACTCGATTCAAGGGCTTGTGGCGGAACTGGCAGACGCGCACGGCTTAGGACCGTGTCCCGTAAGGGGTGGAGGTTCAAATCCTCTCAGGCCCACCACACTAACGAAAAGAAGAACTAGCAGAAAATCACCATGCTTCACACGGTTTTTCTAATTGTGGCGGGTCTGGTTCTTACAGGCATTCTCAGTGCTGAATTTGAAATGCTGGTAATGCGGAACCACCCATTCTTGTCAAAGATTCTGGCTGCGGTCTGTGTAATCATCGCGGCGTACGAGCATAGATGGAAGGGGCTGCTGATTGCCATGGGTGTGTTTTTTGTGTACTTAGGAGTACGAAGAGACTTTCAGCTAAGGGCAGCGAGAAAAAATACATCTTGAAAGGCTCAGCGGACCAAATCTGGCACATTCTGGCACACTTTCCCTTCCTCGATATGGCACAGTTTACCTCGGTCTACTTCCTAGTGAGATGATAAATAACCAGTGTTTATAAGGGTTTTCGTAGGTTTTCAGTGGTTTTCGATAAAGGGCTGCTCGGGAGAGATGATTTGAACCTCCACGGTTTTTAGGCCACAAGATCCTAAGTCTTGCGCGTCTGCCAGTTCCGCCACTCCCGCATTGCGGCAGCATTATCAATTATACAGACGTTCGCGGCCAACATTGCGTTGAGAGCAGAGAGAACGTGGTTTTTGCCATCAATGGGGGATGTTTACTGGCAGTACGCATGTACTATAGCTGTCCACCCGGCAAATTGTGACCATGGTAACGCGAGCGCCGCCTCGCTGCTGTGGGCGTCGTTCGTCCATTCGGGGCACTGGGCCTGTATTTCTCTGGGCGTATCTTTCTCCTCTTGACGAGGAACACGATTTGACATCTTCGGTGAACTTACGATCCGGACTTCTTGCGGTTGGTGCACTGCGCCCGGCAGAGGGGGCTGCGCAGGGCCCGGTGGCTCTTGAAACGACCGTCATAGCGACGGGGGCGCGTCCCGGCGATACGGCGGCGAAGCGCGAACTTTTCACCGAAGAGACACAGACCGTGCTGGTGTTCGAGCAGGGTGCGGTGATTCGTCTTTCCGCAGCGGTTGCTGACGGGCAGTTGCTGTTTCTGACCAATAAAGCCACCGGAAAAGAAGTTGTCACGCAAGTCCTGCGCAAACGCAGTTTCCGTCCCACGAATTGTTACGTTGACCTGGAATTCACTGAAGCGTGCCCGGGTTTCTGGGGAATCGAATTCCCTAAGGTCGGGAAGGCGGCAAGCGTCTCCGATGCCAACGGCGTTGCCGAGAAGCTTTCGGCCGATGAGGATACAGGAAGTGGCGCGGAAAAGCCCGCTGTGCCTCCCAGCCTGCAAGAAGTGGAACGCCTGAAGAACGAAGTTGCCGGACTGCAAACGCAGCTGAAATCGCTGCAGACGGGACAAAACGCGGTCACGGAAACGGCCGCGAAATCCGAAGTTAAATCCGCGGCGCAGATCAGCGCCGAGTTTGCACGAAAAGAAGAAGAAAAACGGCTGGAAGATCTTTTTGCTATGGAAGCGAAGCAGGAAGAATCGAACTTGCCGAAGCGGCTGGTTGCTTACCCGCAGAGATCGGCGAACCGGATTTTGCAAAAACCGGGCGTGAGGAGATCGCTGATCGCGGCGTTGGTGGTGGTATTGGCTGCGGCCGGCGCATACTGGTTTGGCGCGCTCGACGCACTCACAAAGAAGACCAGTTCGGCGAAGGCTGCGCCAAGTCGCGCGACGCTTCCTGCGCCCGCTCCAATGTCCGCTGCAATCGCGCAAAAAAGGGCAGTAGTGTCCGTTGCACCGAGTTCTTCAGATAATGACAACGTCAAGACGTCTTCGGCGCCGACCGAAAGCATGGTGAAAACTCCGGTCGCGAATTCCGCTTCCACTGCCGCGATTGAAAACAAGACTGGCGTTGGCGTGCTTGGCTTACCATTGAATTCAACCATTCCCGGTCCGGTGAAACCGTCCCCGGAGAACCCATTCATTGCGCGAGCCGCAGTTCCCTCAGATGCCAAGCGTCGCAAGGGCCAGCCGGTTTCTGAGTTGAGCAACAAGCCCGCGGCATCCGCGAGCAATGCGGGAGCGGTTTCGAGTACGGGGCCGGCCTCAGACGCTGGCGGCGGGGTTGCCGTTATCCCGGACGGAGATGGCTACGTGGGTCCGAAGCTGGTGCGTGGAGTCAAACCGGTGGCTCCAGCGGAAGCGCTCAAGAACTACGTAACCGGAAACGTTAATCTGGATGCGCTGGTAGATGCGGCGGGACACGTCAAGTCCGTGACCGTGCTTTCCGGGCCAGCCAAACTGCGAGAAACGGCGATCGAGGACATTAAGCACTACGTCTATGAGCCAGCGAAGAAAAACGGGAAGGCTGTTCCGGCGCATGTGCAAGTGAGCCTGCAGTTTTGGTATGAGCCGTAGGACGAGCGACCACAGATCAGCTATGCGCCCGGTTCGTACCCTTGCTACAAGCACCTGCCATTAGTTCACAGTGGCGGGAAGCCTCCCGGTCTGCTTTGTCAGAGATGCGCCCGTTCCGTACCCAGGCCTTACCCCAATCCCTTCCCCCCGGCAGCGCCGACCCGCCTTCGCAGCAAAAAATCGCACAAGACATTTCCGCGCGCTAGGGCTGCGCTTACCGGCCCGGTTTGGGCGACCAAGGGCTGCGGTAATTTTACAGGAACGAGACCTGGCGATGACACTTGGCCCGCGCCCCGCTTCTAGGCTGATTGAGGTGGGTAGTCTGCCGGACGAGAGAGAATGAGCTGGCTCATTGCAGAGTCCCGTGCCGCCTCGCTGCAATCCGCAACGCCACCTTGCAACAAGTTCACATCAAATGATGGAAGGAAGAAGGAAAAATGAAATTTGAATGGAAAGTCCTGCCAGTGCTGGCACTGGCAACTCTGATACCTAGTCTGGCTTCGGCGCAGTATACGCGCACGGATCTAGTGACCAATTCCGGCGCAGGAGGCACAGTTCAAGATTCCCACCTGATCAACGGTTGGGGCCTGGTGTCTACATCGACGAGCCCGTTCTGGGTTAGTGACAACGGCACAGGATTGTCCACACTCTATTCGATCAGCAACGCGGGTGGGACGGTCACACCGACTCCGGCAGGACTTGTCGTAAGCGTTCCTTCAGTATCCGGCGGTCCGGGTACGCCAACCGGGATTGTCGCCGCGAACCCACCAAAAGGAAGCACTGCGTTTACGGTTTCGGGCGTCAATCCTGTCAGCGGAAAGCAAGCGTCAGCGCCTTCGATTTTCATTTTCGCGACACTGGATGGCACGATCAGAGGATGGAATCCCGCGGTAGACGGTATCAGCGCGACGGGCGCGAGTACCGCCACTCTGGCTGCCGACAGGTCGTCGGCCGGCGCCACGTACACGGGCTTGGCAATTGCCACCAACAACGGGCAACTGTTCTTGTATGCCGCGGACGATGGACAGAATCGCAGGATCGATGTGTTCGACTCCGATTTCAAACTCGTGGAATCGAATCCGGAGGCTTTTGTTGACGCGCAAATTCCGAAAAAATTCGCACCTTACGGCATCCAGACGATTACGGACGCGCATGGCGTCGAGACGATATGGGTTACTTACACTGCTCTTGACAAGTCGCAAGGCGGTTTTGTCGATTCGTTCACGCCCGCGGGTGCTCTGAAGAGGCACTTCGCGGTGAGCGGGCCTCTCCATTCGCCGTGGGGTGTTGCGCTGGCGCCCAGCGATTTTGGCCCGATGAGCAACGCATTGCTGATTACGAACAATACCCCCCACGGGCGGATTAACGCGTTTGATCCGGACAGCGGGGCGTTCCTTGGCCCGCTGCGTGACGAGAGCGGGAAGGCGATTGAAATTGACGATGTGTGGGCCATTCAGTTCGGCCAAGGCGGTCCGGCTGGCGCGAACGGAAATCCCAATCAGTTGTTTTTCACCGCCGGCAACAACAATTACGGTAACGGCACATTTGGCGTTATTAAGTTCGGTCAGTAAGGCTAGCCCCGCCAGCCAAAGCGCAAGAGCCCGGAGAGGCAATCCTCCCCGGGCTTTTGGTTTTTGTGAGATCTAATCGAATTGCCATTTCAACGATAGGCGGATTCGGCGGCACTAGCCTTCATGAATTCATTCTGAAAGCCGGGAAGAGTGGCATCGAACTGACGTGCTTCCTGCTGCGATGAGCTCAATCGTAGCGGCGAAATGCACGCCCTACGAGAAATCCGAAAAAAGCGGCCGCCGCCAGAGTCTGCGCCGGATAACGCTTCAAAATATCTTCCAGGTCATCAACCATGCCCTTGACGTTGGTTTGGCGAACGTAGCTGGCGCTGGCGTGTATTTTGTTGGCGGCTGAGTGGGCGGCACCGGAAATTTGATCCCCGCGGGAATGGAGAGTTGAGGCTGTGGCGTCGAGAGCACCTGCAGCCTTTTCGCGGGAATCGTCGAGTTTGTCCACGGCCTTGCGGCCGAAGTCGGTAACGCGATCTTTCATATCTGCTGCCTTATCAGCAAGTTTCATGCGCGCGGCGGTTCCCGAACCGGAGCCGGCTCCGGCCGCGCGGTCATCAGGATTCCAGTACGGTTGCTGGCTGGTAGATTCTTTTTCGAAGTTGTCCATTGCGGATTCTCCTTTTTATAATTCCAATCTCGTTGCCCAAATAACTCGTTTCTCAAATAAAACGAAGGGGCGATGGCCCGCAATCGGCTGAATTGTCGCGCCTGTGGGCCGTTCGTACAGGTAGCGATGCAACTCTTGCGCGTTGCAGGAGGAGAAAGTATCGGGATGAGATCGTATTTACAAACGCAAATTGCTGTAGTTTTTTGACGGGCACCAGGACAATACGGGAATGCCGCCAATCTATCGGACTTTGCGAGGGAAACTTGCAGGGAAAGAGGACGCGGGCGTGCACCGGACAGACGAGGAATTTCCGGGATACAGGGAGCGGAATTTGGAGTAGGGTAGGCGAGGCGAAAGTGGCTTTAGGGAATCCTGCGGAGACGGCGTTCAGGGAGAGAGTGGACCTATGGTGATGGTAACGACGGGGAGTGCTCCGGCGACGGGCGGACAATCGGGTGGGCAGACCTACCGAGCGGCGTTGGCGATGGTCACGACGCTGTTTTTCTTTTGGGGATTTGTGACGGTGCTGAACGACATCCTGGTGCCGCACCTGAAGTCGATTTTTGATTTGAACTACACGAAAGTGATGCTGATCCAGTTTGCGTTTTTCTCGGCGTATTTTATTTTTTCCATTCCGTCGGCGAAGGTGATTGACAGCATTGGCTATAAAAAGACGATGGTGACGGGTCTGGTGACGATGGGAGTCGGCGCGTTTTTGTTTATTCCCGCGGCGAGCGCGCCTTCGTTTGCGCTTTTTTTGGGCGCGTTGATGGTGCTGGCGGCGGGGATTACCGCGCTGCAAGTGGCGGCGAATGCGTATGTTTCGGTGCTGGGGCCGCCTGAAACGGCGTCAAGTAGATTGAATCTTACGCAGGCGTTCAATTCCCTGGGCACGACGATTGGTCCGTATTTGGGCGGATTGTTCATCTTGAATGCGAACGCCAGCTCGTCGGCGGCGATGGCAAAAATGTCTGCGGACGCGCTGCAGGCGTACAAGGTTCAAGAAGCGTCGTCGGTGAAACTGCCGTATACGATTATTGGAATCGCGCTAATTCTGTTTGCAGTGCTGATTGGAATATTCAAATTGCCGCCGATGCCGGAGGCGAGGAAAGAAGGGCATCAGAAATCCGGGCCGAGTATTTGGAAGTACACCCACCTGGTGCTGGGAATGGTTGGAATTTTCGTTTACGTGGGCGCGGAGGTTTCGATTGGCAGCTTTTTGATCAATTATTTGAGTCAGCCGAATATTGGGAATATGAGCGAGATCGCAGCGGCGGGTTTGGTTGGCTGCTACTGGGGCGGAGCGATGGTCGGACGATTCGTTGGTTCGGTGCTTCTAAGCGAGCCGAAAACGTCGCAGATAATCCGTTCTTTGCTAATCGCTATTGCGTTCGCCGTCGTATCGTTTTTGATTCCCGCAAGATTTGTTGGCAACCAGGCTACCGGTGGCATACAGATCCTTTTGGGACTTCTCGGATTGTTGCGCTTGCTAAAGCCTGTTTTCTTGCTGAGCGTGGTGGTGTTTGTGATAGTTCTTGCGATCTCTGCGATTAAAGGCGGGCGCCTTGCGATTCCCACTGGGGCCCTTTTGGGGATTTGCGGGGCCTGCGCAGTTACTTTGCTGACCACGTCCATGTTGACGACAGGCGGAGTCGCGATGTGGAGCATCATACTTGTTGGCTTCTTTAACTCAATCATGTTTCCGAGTATCTTCACGCTCGGTATTGCTAGGCTGGGACCGTTAACAGGAGATGGGTCCGGATTAATGATCATGGCAATCGTTGGCGGGGCCATTCTTCCCGTGGCGCAAGGTGCCATTGCGGATCGCATTGGGATCCATCACGCGTTTATTCTTCCTGTGTTGTGTTATCTATTTATTCTTTATTACGGGGTCCGCGGGTCGCGGCCGGTGGTTCCTGCCTGATTTGGAAAAGAACGGTATGGTGAAAATCGAGAGATGATGGACGCGCGCGAAAGTGCTCCCTGGATGATTGGTGTGGACGTCGGCGGGACGAAAGTTGCCGCCGGCTTCGTGAACGGCCGCGGCGAGATGGGCGAGCACTTGCGCGTGGCAATGAACCCGCGCGGGACCGCGGAAGAGGGATTTGCCGCGGTGACGTCGGCTCTGGACGCGTTGTTGCAGCGGAACACGGCAAGCGGCAGAGCCGAATTTCCGATTGGGATTTGCGCCCCGGGCCCGCTTGATCCGCGAACGGGCGTGGTGCTGAATCCGCCCAATGTGCCGTGCTGGCGGGATTTTCCGTTGGCCGCGGAGATTGAGCACCGCTACGGTCTGCGAGCAAAAGTGGATAACGACGCGAACGCGGCGGCGCTTGCGGAAAGTTTGTGGGGCGCCGGGCAGGGATTCGGGAACGTGTTTTACGCGTGCATCGGCACGGGGATTGGCGCGGGAATAGTTTTTGATGGGAAGATTTTTCATGGGCGCACCGGTTCGGCGGCGGAAGGCGGGCACGTAAGCATCGACTACCGCGGGCCGCGCTGCAATTGCGGGAAACGCGGGTGCATTGAGGCGCTGGCCTCGGGCACGGCGATTGCGCGGCGGGCGCGGGAAGCGATTGCTGCCGATGCACTACGTGGCGCTGCGTTGATGGCGCTTGCGGGAGGCGATGCTGCGGCGATGCGAAGCGAGATGGTGGCACGCGCGGCGGGCGCGGGAGATGAATTGGCGCGGGAGATTTTGTCCGAGACGATTGAATATTTGGCGGTTTGGCTGGGCAATATTGTGGATTTGCTGGAGCCCGAC
>WNFR01004989.1_pt1 | contig 21452 bp, 17 predicted proteins | sample 5400221 | NCBI WGS metagenome assembly WNFR01 (sample SAMN13153357, study PRJNA577476) | soil metagenome | isolation source: 40 cm soil under Madrone tree | place: USA:California | collected 2016-06-14 | reverse complement strand
GCATCACTCGGCTATGGTCGGAAAGATATCGCCGACGCCATACGTGAACAAATGCTCCAGTTGATGACCTTTGAACTTGCGGGATCGTCAACCATCCCGCCAGTTCAACTTGCAGCCAAGATGGCAAAATTATTGCCGCTACCTCTGCAGCGCACGTTCTTCTGTTCGAGTGGCTCAGAGGCTACGGAAACTTCGATCAAAATGGTTCGGATGTATCACCGACTCCGAGGTGATACATCTCGTAGTCTGATCATTGGTTTTAACGGTGGATATCATGGCGCCACATGGGGCGCTCTCGCATTATCAAACTCCAGATTTAATCAGGAGGGATACGATCCGGCGGCGCAGGGATTCATCGCTATTGGCCACCCTTCGAGTAACACGAAGAACATGACGTCCGCCGATGAGGCGATTGGTTGGGTAGAACGGGCCATTGAAAAAGTATCTGCCGAAAGAGTCGCTGCTGTAATGATCGAGCCTGTGCTTGGAATTGGGGGTATCCGCATTCCCCCTGACAACTATTTAAGGCTATTGCGCGAGTTGTGCGATAGGCATGGCATCTTACTCGTTTTTGATGAGGTTCTAACCGGGTTTGGGCGTACTGGGCGGATGTTTGCCTTCGAACATTGGAATGTCTTGCCCGACATTATTCTGTCGAGCAAATGTCTAACCGGTGGATACATCCCTTTATCCACTGTAACTACTACCGAGCACGTCTATTCAGCCTTTCTCAAAGATCCTCTTCTTGGCGGTTTCCGTCATGGTCATACGAATTCGGGCCACGCAGCAGCGTGTGCTGGGGCCTTGGCCGTGATAACCGCGATCGAACGAGAAAACTTGGTTCAAAATTCAGCCGAGAAAGGCAAGGTACTGATCGAAAAGCTCCGCTCACTTGCTACGAGTCATCCTGCGGTAGTTGACGTACGCGGATTAGGACTGCTGATCGCAATTGAATTCGACGAAAACGAAGCCAGCGGTAAATTAGCGACGCTGTTCGCAAAGTACGCCGCTAACGAAGGGTTGATAGTTAGGCAGCAGGAAGAGATCGTTACGATTGCGCCACCGCTCGTCATCTCAACTGCTGAATGCGATTTGCTGGTCGAAATCGCTGAACGTGTTTTGGTGAAAATGGCCGGCTAGGTTTAGAAGATAAGACAATCCTATTGCAGGTAGACATGGCCCAGGCAAACTCACTTCGCGAGGGTTTTGTGTTCGACTTCAGTCTCCCAACAAAGATCTATTTTGGGGCAGGTGAGGTGACCAAACTTCCTGTCATTATTAATCAACACAACGATACCGCACTTCTGTTACATGATTCTGTAGCCGCACTAGCAAAACAAGTAGCGGACGTTCGTTCTCTGCTAAACACTTGTTGCTCGCACGTCGATACAGTCTCATTGCCGGATAAAGGGGCGATCGCTGAGAATGTGCCCTCAGTTTTATCTTCGATACGACATCCTCCCGAGATCATAGTAGCGCTTGGCGGCGGCCGCTTGTGCAAGGCATAGAGGCTTACTGCACACCCGGGGCGAACCTCTTTTCTGATTTGCTAGCCTTGGAAGCTGTTCGACGAACGGCGGGAAACCTAAACCGTATATTTCTTGATCCGGAAGATCTGGAGGCAAGGACGAACCTCGCGTTTGCGGCTTTGGTAGGAAATTTGTGCATCAGATACTCGGGCGGTGTCGGAGCCGCACACGGGCTCTCCAATCCCCTATCGGCCCACTACGGGTTGCACCACGGACTCACTGTCAGCCTCCTACTGCCCTCAGTAATGAGATTCAACGGTCCGCCTTCTAACAAATCAGCGCACGAGTTAGCGCTTGCCTTGAATTTGGATAGCGGCAAGCTAAGCGACGATGTGCTATGGGAGGCAATTATTAAAAGGGTCGAGCAACTAAAGGCTTCCGTAAAGCTTGAAAGGTCATTGCGAGAATGTGGCGTGCCTCAACAAGACTTCGTACGACTGGGTTTGGAAGCCTCAACGGATCCGGACTCAGGGGGCAACCCTCGTGCGGTGACTCCCGAAGTTGCAGCCAGCTTATACAATCGCGTGTGGTGATGCCTGAGTGCAGAATCTGTGGTCTGAGTGAAGAGTCGGATGTACGAACGGTTGGGGTCTCGGCAGTGAATCTGGGATAGAGCTTCATTTCCGAAAGCCAAGACCTCTGGGTTAGATCCCGCATGTTTCCCATGAAATGAACGTGCAAGATGAATAATATCCCTCTAGTACAGTGTTATTTTGGCGACCGGGAAATAGAGTATGTTTTGCAAGCGATTTCGAGTCACAACATAGATGGTGGCGGGGAGTTCACTACCAAGTGCGAGGACTACCTACAGGGTGAATTAAACTCGCAACTAGTCCTGTTAACTACCTCATGCACCTCAGCCTTGGAGATGGCTGCCATCCTCATAGATATTCAACCCGGCGATGAAATAATTATTCCTTCCTTCACGTTCGTGTCTACCGCTAACGCTTTTGTCCTGCGCGGTGGCCGGCCCGTTTTCTGTGACGTGCGGCCAGATACTTTGAACATTGATGAAGCTAAACTTCGATCCTTAATTACGGCTCGCACTAAAGCAATTGTTCCTATGCACTATGCCGGAGTCGGCTGCGAAATGGACAGCATAGTAGAACTCGCCCGCGAACGTTCGATTCGTGTCATTGAGGATAATGCACACGGCCTCTTCGGCAAATATAGAGGTAAATACTTAGGGACCTTCGGGTGTCTGGCAACACAAAGTTTTGATAGGGCAAAAAATTTTACCTGCGGCGAAGGTGGTGCGCTTGTCGTAAACGATAAAGAGTTAGCTAACCGCGCAGAGATTGTTCGAGATAAGGGCACGAATCGCGCGTCCTTCCTCCGGGGTGAAGTTGATAAATACACTTGGGTTGACCTAGGGTCAAACTTTTTTCCTTCCGAGTTACAGGCAGCATATTTATACAGCCAACTCCTATCTCGGCAGCAAATCCAGAGCAAGCGTTGTCAGATTTGGAATTATTACAACGACAACCTTCGAGAGTGGGCGGCGCGAAATGAGGTGAAGCTACCACAGGTTCCCGCGCATTGTGAGCAGCCTTATCATCTGTATTACCTTCTCATGCCTTCGTTGGGAGCGCGCGATGCCCTGATTCGGCATTTAAGAGCGCTGGGAATAACTGGCGCATTTCACTATTTACCGCTACATCTTTCGGAGATGGGTATCCGCGCGGGAGGTAATCTAGGCGATTGCCCAGTCGCTGAAGAAGTCAGTGAACGGATCACACGTTTGCCCTATTTTAATGATCTGACTGACTGTGATTTGGAACGAATCGTAGCGGCTGTGATTGAATTCCTCCCCTGACGTAAAGGAGTGTTTGTGAGATCAAGAGAGCAACCTTACGGGGATCCCGCTAAACACGCGAAGCTAATAGGACTGCTTCCGCTAACAACACCACTAAGCCTGATGATTGATCCCGCCAACGTCTGTAATTTCCATTGCACGTTTTGCCCGACAGCATACCCAGAACTACTCGCGGCTGTCGCACGACCAAGAGGGGTAATGAAGTACGAGCTTTTTTGCAAGATTATTGATGACAGTAAGGCCTTTCCTAACCGACTAGGAAAGCTTCATCTCTATAAGGACGGAGAACCATTTCTCAATAAGCACCTTGGTAAGATGATAGCTTACGCTAAGAAAAGTGGCGTGGCTCAATCCGTAGAAACGACCACGAACGGCTCCCTTCTGAACCGAGAGACTTCAAAAGAGATTATCGATGCTGGGCTGGATCGCATTCGGATCTCCATAGAACATGTCCATGACGAAGGCTACAAACTTATCACCGGAGATTTCTCCGATTACTCCGGCATCTTGAACAACGTTGAGGGACTTTTCTCCGAGAAACAAAAACGCAAAAGCAAGCTTCACATTCACGTCAAGCTTGTTGACGTCGGGTTTACAGATGAAGAAAAGATTAAATTCTTCACGGACTTTGACGGGCTCGCTGACGAGATCTTCATAGACGAACTGATGGGCTGGAGTGACTCGGGAAGGTTTGATTTCACACTTGGGAGGAGCCCAGACGTGGGGATGACACGTCGCACCCAAATCAACAGAAACCGGATCGTCTGCCCTCAGCCGTTCTATACCCTCTCGGTCAACTTCAACGGACTTGTGTCAGTTTGTTGCGTCGACTGGACGATGAACACTGTCGTCGGCGACTGCGTAACCGAGGAACTACCCGCGATCTGGAATGGAGTGAAATTGAAACGATTCCGTCTAATGCATCTGGAAGGTAACAGGACAGCAAATAGTGCCTGTAGGAATTGCCAATATCTTTTTGGTATGTCTCAAGCGAGTGATCTGGACGACGACCGGAAGGACCTCCTGGATAGCTTTCAATAGGAATCAGCCATAACTCCTATGAAAGTCGGCATGATCCAATCAAATTACATCCCGTGGCGCGGATACTTTGATTTTATCGATGACGTGGACTTGTTCATCTTCTACGACGATGTTCCATACGGCATGGGGAAAAAATGGAGGAACCGTAACCTAATCAAAACACGTTATGGGCCTCGGTGGCTGACAGTGCCTTTGAAGCATGGCAGGGAGAATAGGCTAATAAGTGAAGTGGCCATAGACTACTCACAAAACTGGCAGACGGAGCATATCAATCGACTCTATGAGAATTACCATAATGCTCCTTTTTGGCATTCATATATCGACCAGTTTTCCACACTCATTAATAAGGACTACACAAGTATTTCCAAACTGAATGTCACCTTGTGCAAATGGATCATGGGGCTCCTTAATATCAAGACAGAAGTGAGAATGTCGCATGAGTTTGATGTCAAAGGTGATAAGGCGAGGAAGCCCCTCGATTTGTTGCTCAAGGTCGGAGCCGAGGCATATCTGACCGGTCCTAACACAGAACCTTATACGGACGTCAGACTTTTCCAGTCACATCGCATACTCCTAGAGTTCAAGACTTATCAATACAGTAGTTACCAGCAATTCTGGGGACCATTTATTAACGAAGTCTCAATATTGGATCTGCTTTTTAACACCGGGCCTGAAGCTCGTAATCATCTTAAGAGCCTAGCTCCAAATCGAGCTGCGATAGATGACGGGAGGGGGCGGTGAAGGAGATCACAGTAAGCTGTATTGCGTTCACATATTCCTGCATCAGGTCGACTGAGGCGAATAGTCGAGTTCTTGTCGATTCAATTGCTAACTTTTTGGAATCTGGCAATACCTTTTTGATCATACTTAACGATTCACCACGCGTCAGTTCAGCAATTGTAAGCCAAGAATTAAAGCTAGCCGGGAAGAGGAACGCATATGGGATTTCAAAATACGCGACGTTAACGGTGGGAGAAAAAGAGAGGCATTTTGGGTTGAAGCGTCATTCAGTGCTTCACTTTCACGTTGGCGAACAAGAAGAACTAAGAGAGAAGAAAAGAGGCCTAATACCTTTAACCGGGCAATACGAACTAGGTTTGGGAAATGTCCTAACGCACTTCGCGATGAATAATTGCTCCGACAAGGTTATAGATTACCAAGACGTGATTAACTTCATCGGGCATTCCAGGGATTTCTTCAGGAGTAACAGTGCTGCTTATATTCTGGCCAAGAAGCACTCCGATGCGAGCATGGAGTTAGCGAAGAGATTTCCTGACGATATCGTTGCAATTTTCGGGACTGGCTATCCGTTTTACATGCCTGATGATGATCGCGTCGGCCAAAGTTGTAAGACGCCAGAATCGATCTTAACGTATTTCGACATTCAGCACGGATACTTCAAGAGTAAGACCCTAGATGAGCAAACGTTCGTTGTTAACGCAAATAAGAAATACAGTGCGCAGGAAATGTCTGAGAAGTTTGGCCTGAATATACTGAGGAACGAATTCGACCGTTACGAATACGAAAAAATGAGCTACCCACCTCCGCCGCCACCTAGCGGGAAGGTGAGCTTTGAAACGTATTATGCCAACAACTGTTTTGAAATTGAAACGGACGAGTGGCCCTGCCACTATTGCGTTACCCTTCAGTCCCAAGAGCGGTTCCCTCATCAGGTCAAGTCAAAAAATACCAACGTCACGTGTCTACCATGTAAACAGACGAGTTTCATGTTGAGGAATGTAATGAGTTGCACCCCCGACATTGATATGGTAGTGGTTGTGAAGAACGATAAAGCACTCCACGCACAGCGGATTAAGGATTATATAATCCGGGAATCCTCTTACCATATCTATGATTCTGATTTTCAAAAAACAATAATGGAGAATGATGGCCCAATAGACCTTTTTGTAACCGAGGTCGTTGATCTGTCGAAGGCCTTTAACAAGTTACTCGAACGCGATTGGGTGGAAGCTACGTTTGAATCTATTGCGCTGTGGTTACCAATTATTGACTATCAGGCGCAGCTCGGGTTGTGCTTCCCAATCGCTTTCGAACCGATAATGGTTAAAGATCAGAATTTGCTGCGGGACTTTATTGATACCAGAGTGGCATTCGCCAAGCGCCATTCGGCTCAACAGGTGGCAGACACGCTCAGTCAGGCTTCATTCTATACAAAGCAGTTGATCAGTAATAGCGTTGTGGTTGAAACCTTAGCGAAGAGGTTGGATGGCTGGCGGAGGTCAGCGGCGCGATTGTAGGGTGAGTACCGTAAGTCTATCTAGAAGCCATTCCCGCGCCTCGTGTGGGCGACGACGTTTCTTCCAACAAAGCGAAAGGTTGGACAGGTTAATTGCTACCGATGAGTACAACTCACAAAGTTAGATTAAGAGGTTAGCTTGACTAACTTAGCGTTTAGTTTGATTGACGGATGACGTTTGCGCAGGACTCGCGTCATATGGTCCTTAGTTATATGCGTGTAACGCTGCGTAGTGAGAATTGATTTGTGACCTAAGAACTCTTGCACGATGCGAATATCCGCACCATTACTCAGTAACAGAGTTGCAACGGTATGCCTCAACATGTGTGGTGTAATATGACGTCGAATACGGGCTTCTCGCCTCAGTTTAGCAATCATTTTCGTGATTCCTTGAGTGGAAAGTCGGCCGCCGTCCACGTTTACGAATAGCGCTGAACTTGTGGTTTTGATTTTCGAACGCGCTTCGACGTGAGAGCGCTGAATTTGTACGGTAGCACTATCGACTATAACGGCAAGTCGATCCCTTCCGCCTTTTCCCTGGACTCTAAAGGTTGCTTCCTTCATAAAAAAGTCTCTAATGTCTAATGCTGAAACCTCACCAACACGCATCCCCGTGGCAAACAGAAGGTCGACGATAGCCAAGTTCCTAAGTGTACGGTAGCTTAGCGGTGATCGGACTTGAGAGCTTAAGTCTTTGCAGAGTAAAGGTCCTGGCTCAATAGCGACACAGTTACGCCAAGCACGCGTCAGCAACGCTCTCATCTCGCGTTCAGTCAAACTTCGGGGAAGCTGTTCGATATGCCCATAGCTGAGCTTCACCCGCCAGAATGGTGATTCGGATAAGACTCCTCTTCGCACCCAGTACGACGTAAAGACCCTGAGGGCTACCATCTTTCGTCGGATGGAAGCAGGGGAGTAGTTCTCCTGACGTAGGTGTGCGGCCCACCGCTCAACGAGTGTTCCGTCCAATGACAGAAAGTCGGACCCCACGCCGGCGAAGCTCGCGAACTGCGATAGATCTGATTGGTAAGCGGCTTCAGTCTTCTTTCGCCTGTCGTGTGTTGAAAAATAGCCACTGAGAAACTCAGCACAAGCCTGTTCGAGGCGCATAGCACCACCACTCCGTACGCGGCAAGACCACTCCATAGTACAGGGCACAACTAGAATGTTGCCCTGCGAAAAATAGCAAAGCTGTTTGAGTCGTGTGAGAGGTGATATATAATCGGTGCCGAGTCTAATAGCTAGTAGTGGTAGTTTTCAAGCGGTTTGCTTGATTAGGTTCCGGTCGAACTCACGATCAAAACGCCTTGGGCCGGGCCAACGCATTCGTCAATCGAAATGAGATAGAACTGTCCGGTCCCTAGATCGTCCTCGATTCGATCCGTTGGATCGGGCTTCGCTAACTGTTCGCCATCTGGTTGAGATAACTAGGAATTATCGTGCAACAGCATAAGGCGCCGCGCCCATCCCCGTATCCACCCCTGCTCCTATTCTTTCTTGGGCTGTTACTAAGTGTCCTCTATGGCCTCCTGGGCGCGGCGCTTCTCTGGAAATTCCGTAGCTTAACCGAGGCTCAATTGTTTTTTGAGGCGTACACTACGTCGTTCAAGACCGTACTTTCGCTTGGTCTTATACTGGGAACAGCACTCCTCGTCTTTTACGGGCAGGACGTCATCCCAACTACTATCCAGAAGGCCTTCAAAGGGCAGTTAACCGAGGACTATAACTACTACAAGCGTCGGTTTTCGAGTCTAAGGGTATCGCTTTTCTACTCTGGAGAAATGGTGATAGTGGCTTTTGTAATTTTTGCCACTAGTCAGTTCCCGCTGGCGAAACCCGGACAAATTCTCATGCTCGGTGCGGTGTGTACTGAATACGCGCTAGCCGTCTACGTTGGCCGCAAGCTGATGTATACGGCGTGTATGCTCCATTCGCTACAGGCTATTACCGTAAAACGCAATCTGTTCCGCAAGCGTGAGCTTGACGCGGTTAACCCTCCTATTCATGTGGCGTCTACGCTGACGATTATTTTTCTTTACGTCCACATGATCGGTTACTACGACGGACCATTCCTGTTCGGCAGCAAAGTAGGCCATAGTATTAGGATCTTTCTTCTTTTTCTCCCTCTTATTTCAACGCCGGTATTATTGATTTTGAATTTTTATCCAAGAATCGTACTCACAAAGATCTACGATCAGTCGATTGACGTTGAGATAGCAAGGCTGAGAAAAGCGATGCGAAATGAAAGCATAAACGCTTATGAAAAACGGTCTTATTTGATTGAGTTCGACAAGATGTCACGCGAACAACTGCGTTACAATTTACAGCTCGCCATAACTGATTTGCCGATCGGGATCACGATCCTGGTTATGATCCTGCAACCCTTCCTGAAGTGACGATTCTGCCGGCTGGCTCAGGTTAGAAAGTAGAGACCCACAACCCACTGAAGTTTCATCACGATTATGGATATGCGGCGTTTTGAAAACGTAAACCAACAGATGGCAGAGACTAATAGCACAAAGATCATCGCCAGCAGAGCAATGAAATCTCCGCGCCTTCTTATCTGACTCGCTAGCAAGAACAGACCTATCATCTGCAAAAGGAAGCCAAGGAAGGCGAGTCGGGCCGGGCTAAAGCGGTGCATAAAAGAAGAGGAGTCGCCAGGCCTGTCCTTTATATCCATACAAATTTCTCTCCCTAGGACGAGAAAGAGAATAGCTGCAGCAGCTACAAACAATTTGGTCTCCTCTGGATACTGATATGCCACGATTAGAACTGGAAGCGTGTTCATAGCACCCACATAAGGAGCCTTCAGCCCTGGCAGCGATTCAACCAAATATCCATAACTAATATGGAGTGCAAGGAGGGTGTAATACAGGAATGCAACGCCTTCGGTCACATAGTGCCAAGTGCACGAGAGAGCGAGTCCGAGGCACGTGAAATAGACAGTTCCCGCGAAAGTCGGCGTTATATATCCAGCGGGCAGTGGTCGATCAGGATGATTAATGCGATCTTTTTCAATGTCGTCCAAATCATTCGCAATGAACGCACACATATAGATAAATAATAGGGGCAAAGCCTTTTCAAAACTTGCTGTAAACGCATGCGTTCGAGCGAATAAAGGAATAAAGATAGCTAGAGAAGCCAATATCGAAGAATCCATGCGTGTGAGTCTGAGGAAGGCGCGAAGGAGTAGCACGATAATTCCTAGTTATCACTACTACCATCTGCAGCAATAAGGATTAAAATGCTTGGGACTTTGGTCACCCGGTAATCTTGCGCACTAAGCGTAAAAACCACTTTCTAAGAGGCGTCAATTGGTGAATAAAGCAGTGTACGAACTTCACAATCTCGGGTGGCACAGCTTCCAACAGTTGTGCCTGACAATTGTGCGTGAGGTCTTCGGCCAAACAGTCGAATCTTTTCTGGATGTTGCCGATGCCGGAAAGGATGGTGCTTTCACCGGCACTTGGACGCCAAGCCCGGCAAAAGAACTAAGCGGACGTTTCGTCATTCAATGCAAATTCACGAGCAAACAAAACAAGAATCTGAGGCCAGCTGACGTTGTTGATGAAGTAAGAAAGGCGAGACTACTTGTCGGAAGCGGCCGATGCGATTGCTACATTCTCATGACCAATGCAGGCGTTTCGGGCTCAGCCGCTGAATCCATCGAAAATCTCTTCAAAGATGCTGGTGTCAGGCAATTCTTGATTTTCGGCTCCACGTGGATTTGCCAGACGATCAGTGAGAATAAGCGGCTTCGCATGTTGGTACCGCGTCTCTATGGCTTAGGCGATCTAAGTCAGATACTAGACGAACGAGCCTACCAACAAGCGAAAGCGCTTCTCGCTTCAATGAGAGAAGATCTTTCCAAAGTCGTGCTGACTGGCTCCTATCGAAGAGGAGCAGACGCGCTTGATCAGTATGGTTTTGTACTACTCGTTGGCGAACCAGCAGCCGGAAAAACCACGATTGCCTCGATGCTTTCGATGGCGGCTGTGGATCAGTGGGGTTCTTCGACTCTCAAGCTCGACGATCCTGGAAAGGTGGTGGACCACTGGAATCCGGATGAACCATCGCAATTCTTTTGGATTGATGACGCCTTTGGAGTACTACAGTACGAATCGTATTTGGTTCATCGTTGGAATCACGCGTTGTCTGAGGTAAAGGCGATGCTGGGCAAGGGAGCGAAGATCGTAATGACAACGCGCGACTACATCTATCGAAGTGCTCGGAAGGATTTGAAAGAGAGTGCGTTTCCCTTGTTACGTGAGAGCCAGGTTGTAATTGACGTACATGACTTGTCCTTAGAAGAAAAGCGGCAGATTCTTTACAACCATATCAAAATCGGGAGACAGCCCAAATCCTTCCGCACTCAAATTAGGCCTCATCTCGAAGGCATAGCCAGCCATCCTAGATTTATTCCTGAAACTGCGAGGCGTTTGGGTGATCCTGTCTTCACAAAGAATCTTGCATTGTCGTCATATTATTTGGCTCGATTTGTCGAGACTCAGGAACAATTCTTGAGAGATGTCATCCTAGGTTTTGATGATGACAACAAGGCTGCGTTGGCCCTTATATTCATGCGGAACAATTCGCTGACCAGCCCAATAGAGTTAGAGGAATCAGAGCGTGAAGCGATTGACCGATTAGGTAGCAATCTTGGCAAGTGCATAAATGCGCTCGATGCTTTGAATGGAAGCTTTGTGCAATTCGTCCAAGAGGAAGGATCGGCGATCTGGAGATTTAAGCATCCAACGGTCGGGGATGCTCTCGCGGCTCTACTAATCGAAAATCCTGAATTCCTTGGGATTTACGTTAGAGGTAGTGCCATCGATCAGTTGATGGATCAGATTACCTGCGGAGACGTCGGTCTTGAACGCGCGGTCGCACTCTCGAACGCCCTATTTCCATTAGTTGTGAAACGTTTGGATCAATTCACGACAGATCAAACGACCAAGTACAAAACTCCATTATTCTCTTATTCGTACAGACGTGATCGTTTGGAAGGATTTCTCTCGTCTAGATGTTCGAAAGAGTTCTTGGCTGAGTACATTAATACGCATCCTGAGATCCTCGATCAAGCGTCGAAACCAGGTCTCTTCTTGAATTCGGTTTCGGCGGTTGACTTGGCGATACGCCTTAACGAATTGGGGCTACTGCCGGAAGACTATCGGAAGAAATTCGTGGAAACGGTGACGACGTACGCCATCGACGGTGAAGATTTATACGCAATTGAGAATGAGCGTATTCAAAGCGTATTTACATCACGAGAGCTTGGTGATTTCCGTGCTCGTATTCGTGTAGAGTTGCTTCCGAAGCTCAGAGATGTCAGATATGACTGGGAATCAAATTATGATTCGGAATACTCCGCAGCTGGACACATGCAACCTCTGATCGATTCGTTTTCAGCTCTTAAGAAAGAGTTTGCTGATGAACCGGAGATTATCATTGAGATTGATCAGCAGATTGAATTCGCGGAGCAATGGACTGTGGAACATTCCTCTGACGACTCTATACGCGATCGACGAAAGCTTACTCTCGGCGGGGAATCTTCTGAACTTCCACCGAGCGCAACGCGCGGGATCTTCGACGATATTGATGCCTAGTATGATTTTCGCAGAATCTGCAGTAGAGGTATTGCCTAGAGCTTTTGGCGCGTTACTCGAAATGCAAATTCGCTCACCAACGCATAATGATGCCTAGTAGCATGATTACGATAGCAACGCCAGCGAACAAGTCGGTTAGTGACAATTTCGAGTGCGAGCGGAGTTCATTGCGGGATATCTTGTCAAACTCAATAAGATAGTAGTGCTTCTCGAAATCGCTGATATCTTCATTTTGTAGCGTCGTCACGAACCTTCCTCTTTCGACGTCAATTGACTGAGCGTAAAGCCTTTGCAGGACCACCCTAGGATAGAAGTGGAGAACCATCAATAAAGGAGTTGCGACTATAGCAGGCAAAAGCAAGAATGTCTTGATGCCTGTTCCTAGAATACCGTCAAATAGAAATGGTCCGTGGTAGTAACCTATGACGTGAACGCAAACGCAAATGATGCTTAAAGTTGACATTAGACGAATGTAAGTATTAATGGCATCGAGGTCGCGCGTTCGAAACAGATTGCGCGTGATCGGAGTAGTTAGAAGCGAATATAACATCAATGCAGCGTAAAGAAGCTTACGAATAATATATGTACCGAGGGCATATTCAGCGCAAGCGGCGATCAGCATTACGACATTTCCTGGTCTCGTAAGCGGGAAGTGGCAGTAAGAGAAAATTACGAAAGCGATTACAACCATTTCCATCGGGAGGCTGAGCGAGCGCGTTAGGCTCAAGAACCGGCGCTTGTAGAAGTAATAGTCACGCGGCAAGTATCCTTTCAACACTGCCTCAATTGTTTTTGGAATTGTCGTCTGCGTGCGGTAAACGATGAGCGCAGTGCTCAAAACTAGGCCTAGCGAGAAAACTGTTTTGAAAGAACTCGTATATACGATCCAGAATTGTTGTGCTGCTGACTTAGTGCCGAAGTAGAGAACGATGGCCGCCCCCAAAAAGCCATACGTGAGACTTACCATCATTCCAAAGTAGAGCGTGAAAACCAGAGAAAATGGTGCAATCCGATCGACAAAGACACCAGGATCAGTGAATCCTGTTAAGATGTTGCCTCCGCTTTCAACATGATAATGTGCGATAGCTTCTGTCGATGTTATGGGTTCGTCCGCAGATGGTTCGGCTGCTTCAATTAATTGGTTGGCATCTTCGTGTATGTTTTCAGACGATTTTACAAATTCACGAAACTCATTCGGGTCAAGATCGGCCAATTCTGCGATTACACGAGGATCGTCCTTGGCCTCAGCAATAGAGGCAAGTAACGACAGGGTTTGTTGGTCAAGTTTTACTGCCGTTCTTTTCATCTCTACGCCTCGCGGAAGCTAATGAGTATGCTTTCGTCGTTGAAGGGGATCCCGCGCTTCGCAAGAATGAAACGCATCACGAGCGACTTCATCGGGCTGTCAATCCTGCGTCGATTGCCGTCGAAAAAAGAGAGATCCGAAGGTCTAACTTCTATTGTCCCTTCTTTGGTGTCACCATCCCACGAGCATTCAACAAAAAGGTAAAGATTGCCGATTAGATAGTCCCTAATGGCTCGCCCCCCTGCAAACGCAAGATCCCATGCGACTCCTTCCTTACCAAGAGGATTGTCGAGCAGTTCTTTTTCAGCACCTTCAAATTCAGTTGTAAATGTGCTCTTAGTGTTGCTGTCAAATCCAATTTCACCTATGTTTGCTTTTAGTTCGTAGGGACCTTCTAGCGCTGGCGCGATCTTAACTGAACTTTTCCTCGAACGGCTTTGGCTCTGGTTGTAATTTACCTTCATGGGAATACCGAGCGTGTGTTTACTAACTCTTCCGCGAGACGTGTCAAAGGTTATTCGTGCGCTTGTACTCCCGACATAGTAGTCGGCGCGTCGCACCCAACCGCGTCTGAACGCTATTGGGTGAAAAATGATACTGAGATCGAAACGGATGGTGTCTTCGTCGAGGAAATCCGCCTCCAACTCGAGAAACATAGATTTATTTTTTTGCTGTTCTTTGGGGAGCCAGCGACGTAACAAGGGTGGATCTAGGAATAGCTTCTTTTCCACTTCGATAAACCCGTCCCGTTTGGGATAAGTAGTCCGTGTCGTTTATTAACGGCTGACTTGCTGCGCGAGGATGTTACGGAAAAGGAATCATAGACTGAGTCAACTAACAGGTCAACAAAAAGTCTCTTGCTTGATTATCCTCGCCAAATTGATCTTTTTGCCACCGAAGTTGGAATTTTCAGCGTGCCCTTGAAATTTGGGCATCAGAGTTGTCGAATAGTGGTGTGAGGTTAATACCGCCGAAGAAAAGCCCTTGCTTCCATAGGTAAAAAACAAATGCCTGAACCAGGTGGACCAACAGCACAATGAGGATTTCTCTATCAGAATTCTGTCTGTGCGCTCTTTATGGCGAGGTTGTGCGATCCCACAGTACGGCCATCATCGCACGCCGTGGTCGAGGTCCGCGTAGAAGCTCCTGAGGATGTGGATGACACTCTTGTCACCTTTGCGGATGGGCACAAGACTTATGTGCACTCAAAAGAGAACATCCGAGAGACCGACGGTGCCTGGGAAAAGGTTTGGAAAGATTTTGAAAATCAATCAGTCGTTACGTGCGCTGGTTACCCACTATGGCGCGTGCAAGCGATTTCCGTGAATGAAAAACTGGGAAGGTGGATTACAGAAGACGTTTGTTCTGAGAGGTACTTGCCTTGAGGTCTCTTCGCAGGTTGGGCGCAAACTCTTCCAACCCGTGGATTGCCAGGAAGTCAGGCCAAGTCACCGATCTTACCTGCGGCAATTGCATTGTGCTCCCACACCTCCAAACCGCTTAGCGGCCTGGCGAGCCTCAGACAGGTTATCGAATTCGTTCGGAGTCAATTGGCAAACCTCGCCTTGTCGTTCGGCGCGGATCTTACTTAGTGATTGGGAGTTGATCTCGACCGCCGCTTCCGCACAATAGATCTTATATTTGTTGGAATCTCCTTGATAAGCAGGCCGAGTTATCGTTGACCCAGAGGCTAATAGGCACCCTACTGAAACAACCAGTGCTGCCCTGCTAATCTTTGCGTTCAACATGAGATATTCCCTTCACGAATGCGAGACCGATTCGGGTCAAGCGGCGGTTCCTGGAGCATGATGACCTTCGTGCCATTTGATTGTCAATGTTTGACCACTTTCTGCTATTCGTTGACCTCCGAACCTATGGTTCGGAAGAACGGTTCGCCAGGCGCTCTATGGAAGTGAGGCTGTATGGACGAAGCGTCGTCGAGACCTCTTTGAATGGCCGGGCCTATCATATCCGCAGAGAAATCGAAGGTACTTAAATCCGGCTTATCTGCCGAAGTTGAAGCGAGAGGACGGAGGGTGAAAATCTCGACCTTGCCTCTGGCACGTGAGTCGAGAATTTGGGCCTGGTTGTAGAGATGATTAAAGGCGATCGTTGAGTTGTCCCAAAGGCTTGATTGGCGAGGCGTGACCAAGGGTGAGGCCTCAATCAAAATAATGTGCGTGGCATTCCATGAAACGGCGGCGTCAATGGGACTGTTATGGACGAAGCCGCCATCGATGATGTCAACTTGAAGAGTGTCGTGAAAGTTTTTGAGCGGACGAAACGGGAATACCGGATAGATCGAAGCGGAGCCGATTACCACATCCATCAGGAAGTCTCCGAATGGCTGGAAGCGAGGATCGGATGGTACTGGCGGATTGGGCCCGTCATCAACTGGCTGGGGCTTGTCGGCGGGATGCTTTGAATCATAATAAAAGTAGAGATCGGGTGGTAAGGTAGGTATGTTGGACACTTCTTCGTCAACAGTCAGCCGCGAGCCTGTGATGATCAGATCTCGTTCCAGCTTCCCTTCAACTTGTTTGCTGAGGGCGTGAAGCTTGTCCTCCAGTTGGTTACTCTTCGTTAGATCCTCCGGATTAGAGCCGGTCGCGGAAGTTACCAATTTGCTGATCTTATTGCTGAGCGTTTTCTCTACCCCGTCTGACTGCGAGACAGTCGTTTCGTAGAAGAGCGAGAGGCCGATGACGGCGATCAATCCCACGATGAAAGCCAACCTTAGCTGGCGCTGAAAGACCCAGAGTGATGTTCGATTCATCGTGTGCGGATGGAATTGCCACCAGATAACTAGAGCCACCGCAAGGACACAGAGAGTAAGCCCCGAGACTTCCAGATTGAGCGTCAGGACGAGCCACAGATTCCGCACAGAGTGGTTCATCCCCCAGGCGCCCATGTATTTCCATGGTGGCCTCAAGTCGAACAAATACAAAGCAAAGTTGAACAACGCAGTCAGACAGAGGGCAAACACCGGATACAGATACAACCCTCTAACCTGATGATTCCTCTTTTCGCGGTAACGGATGATAAAAGCCGACAATGCCATTAGGAATACAGCTTCGAGCAAACCGACAGACAACCCCAGCGCTACGTAAACAGCGGCCCAGGGGTGAAAAAAATCCCTCTGGTCGAAATCCTTCCACATTGATTCAAGTGCCCCGTTGTTCGCGCGCGTCTCTTGACCTTTCCCGCCGCGCGTCTTTCCGAGTGCAACCAGAAGGGCATTGATTGCACCGCCCGAGGTGCCGACGACCAGGTTGATATCCACTTTTTTTTCGTTAACATTCTCTGGTACTTTGCTGATCTCATCTTCAACGGCTTCAATCGCACCAAGTTGGTACGCGCACTTGGCGCCGCCGCCGGAGAGCACCATGGCCACCCGGGCCGGCTGCTGGTTGCGTCCCTCATAATTCCGCAAGATATTACCGAGCTGATCGAGAGTAATGTTTTGGCTCTCCGGGTCGTGGGAAGAAACTTTCAGTTCGTCGACCCACTGCGCAACATTTTTGAATTTTCCCAACCAGTCGGGAACGTTTTGAAACGAACTCGACGAGTTTCGTACATCGAAGAGCGTTTCCATGTCCGCCTTATGCCTCAAGAAATTCTGATGGATAAATACAACCTCCTCGGGGATTTCTACTTCATCCAAACCCGGGAAGGGGATTCGGCGCAGACCGTCGGGAATTTTCTGGACATAGGTGAAGCCGACTTGTGCACGGCCGGATGACGGGTCCTCGAGACTAAGGCCGCTTTCGTCGGCGCCCTGTAAGGTAGTCCCGGTTACAGCGGGGCCGTACGTCCATGTCACCATGTTCTGATTGGGCTTCTTCGTTGCGTTGAACGCGATGTTCTCAATGTGATTTTGACGGCTAAGGACATACCGCGGAAGGATGCCACCAGACGCTGACAAGGGGTGGACCAGGAGGAGACTGAGGCGCCCCTGTCGCGCCCATGCCAATAACTCCTGATAGTCCTTGATAGGAGAATTCTGATTGACTAGACACATGGCTCTGTACTCAAACTGAGGCGTGGCCGAACTGAGAGTCGAGTGACTTGCGACGTACAGCCGCCTCAGCTCCTCATCGCCGTACAGCTTCTGCAGTTCAATCGTGGGCTCTGGCGTGAGCATCACGAGATCAACTCGTCCTCTTATGTACCAGTCAATCACGTCACTGTAAGAGCCCACCGCCAAGCGAAAGATTATTTTGCGATTGAGCCGGTTAGCCTTGGCTTCTGAGAGAGGATTTAGAAAGTCATAGTACTTCTTATAGGTAACGTTGTAAGCATCATAGGAGATTACGCCGAGCCTTATCTCCAAAGGGGCCGTTTTGTTAACCGGGGGTGGAGTTGGTGTCGCCTTTTTTTCGGCGGAGGCCTCTTTCGAAACCACTAATAGGAGAAGGGAAAGAACTAATAGCTGAAACCGGAGTTTGGAATGCATGGCGCTCACCTTTCGCCTGAGTGCTTAAAGGCAAACAAGGGAGCCTTACGAGTTAGGTCGGGGACTCCTAATGTTGCTGAACGGAGTTGAGGAAACGCGGTGACAACCCGCATCTCGTTGTGAACCCTCGCAGTATATGCCTTTCGCCCTAAAAGACAAGAAGGTCCTTGCTCAATCTCGCACTACCTGAAAACTACCTGAAACAGGAACAGCAGGGACGTCGGATTAAGTAAATCTCCTTACGCTGCACGGTAGGCAAATCGTTGAAGGTATTACACCCACTTCCTGTTTGTAAGCTGTTTCCACAAAATGGCTTGTTAAGTAAACCTCGTTACAGAGGGTGTCTGTCAAGTAATAGAGCTTACAGTCAGGTGGTTCTGCCCAGCCAATGACGCTACCTTCTACAACTGGAAGAAGAAGTACGGTGGGTTGGGTCCGGACGAGCTGAGGCGGCTACGGCAGTTGGAAGAAGAGAACAGCCGGCTGAAGCAGATCGTGGCGGATCTGACTTTGGACAAGCAGATGCTCGAGGACGTGTTAAAAAAAAAGCTCTGAGAGCCCGGCAGCGGCGTAAGCTGGCGAGCGTTCTGTTGACCGACTACCGGGTGTCGGAGCGGCGGGCCTGCGCAGTGGTGCTGCTGTCTCGTTGGGTGTTTCGTTATGTCGAGCATCGCCGCGACGACCGGGCGGTCAGGCAACGGATCAAAGAGATCGCCGAGACGCGGGTGAGATACGGTTTCCCGCGGATTCAGATCCTGCTGCGGCGGGAAGGCTGGCGAGACAATCACAAGCGAACTTATCGCATTTATCGGGAAGAAGGCTTGAACTTAAGAAGTAAACGACCGCGCCGCAGTAAGATGGCCGCGCTTTCCCTCGCGAGTCAACAAATGAAGGAAAATGGGAAAAGATGGGAGATTGGAATCGATCTTGCGAGCTAGTTGAACGGCTTGCGCCTGACGGAATTGATTGAGCCCCTCCCGATCTCTCTTCATGGCGTGTAGTCGCTCGGTGATCGTAGATTGCCGTCGATAATCACGACGATCATCTTTGTAGGATATGGAGGTGCATTATCCTCGAAGCCGTGGAGGGAGGGAGTCGCCACGATTATGTTGTTTTGAGCGGTGGCAGGCGGTTCATCCTTATTTGTCTGATCAAGTACGCAGATAATCCCAAGTTGCGACCCTGAAGCCGATGAGTATTGTGTGGGCTGCGCCACAAATTTTTCAACGATGCGATCTCGACTCTTAGTCGTCTTCTCGACCTTCAGTTCGAGGGTAATACTGCGATAACGAATGTCCATTGGGCCACCGCCTTGCCGGGGTGCCTCCTGGACATCCTCACCGAGTTGTATACGAAGATCCTCCAGAATGCGCGTTTGAAATTCTGATTCTTTAATTAGGGCGCCTTCCTTATAGACTGGCCGTTGAAGATTGCGCCCCATGTGATTAGTTACAGCTACAAGCAAGTTTATGAAATCATCAAGATGCTGCGAGTCTAGATTTGGACATGAACCGGTAATTTCTTCGACCACTTCAGCAATCCGGGCGTCTATCGACGGATATTTCGAGAGCAACCACGTGCGTGAGGGATCAGAGACTTTTACTGGGAGGTGTCTATAACCAACGATAGTTGCCGGAACGCGGATCGATTCGTCCGTGGACGACAGAAAAATGGCGCGAACCAGTACATTAATAGGTGCGCCTAGAACACTTTGTGCGGTTCGGAAGTCGGCATGGCCCTGGACATCGAACTCGGTAACGTCGCTCGCCGTAGCTTTATAAATCTTGAGCGGCGTGATGTGGTAATCCTGAGGAGCTAATGTAGACACATAGTCAATCTGTAGATAATCACAATTCTTAGGAAAATGCGGAATCGTGACTCGAACACTGAAATCGTAGATCGTATTTGCGCGTAACAACTGAGGTGTTCGCCACGGGCGGTGTTCAAACTCAAAAACCGCCTTTATTACTGATGGATCTGTGGTATCTCGAGAAACTCCCGATTCTGCTTTCAACGCGATGGGCCGTTGTGATGAATCTTGTAAGACTAATATTGGCACCGAGAGAGTCATCACTTTGTTGGCGAACAGCTTAATCTGATCGAGAGAATTAATGCTTCGCAGTTCACTGACTACATCACAGGCGGCGTTTGCGAAAATAGTGTGACGCGTTGAGGAGAGATTTTCAGCCGCAACTATCGCTTGACCGTGTGAGGCGGTCAGGAATTGCATGGCATTGTTTTCTCCACTTAGGGACCGACTAGCCCACTCGCAGAGCTGTGCAAAACCGATCACGAGGCATTTCATTACTTCAAGCACCGGTTTGTCGGTTGCTGGTAATTGATCGATATTTGCGGTCAGCTCTTCGCTTACTTCATCCAGTTTGGCTTTTGTGGTCGCCGCGCCTGCGAGTTTGAAGTCACGTAAGGCGTCCAGCAATTTTATCCGCCACCGCAAATGTATCGAAGAGATCTGTAATGTTGCCCGTTCCGCCATCGACTCTCTCAATCTCCATCTCCTGAGCCTTCTTCAGTAGCATCAACCCGTCGATAGGTTTATTTTCTCCAATTAGAACCTCTGCACGCGCCACAGCCGCAAAAGCGGTTGCTTTCTCAATGATCGACTCATTACGTTTAGTCTGATTCTGCGCGGACGCGATCTCTTCCGCCAATTCTGCGGCTTTTGCGTACATCTCGTGATAGCAAAGAAGCTGTACCATCTTCAGCGCATCCCATGGATCATCTTTGAGTTTACTTCGCGCCGTCGCTCTTAGTTCCTCCAAATTAGTCTCAATTGCTTGTCGCGGTAGATCAAAGAGGGAGAGCCAGAGTTGATAGCGTCCAGAATAGTCTTCACTGTTAAATCGTTCACGCTCGCTGCGACTCAGAAAAGCGAAGACTTCCCGTGCGAAAATGTTTTCGTACCCCGCTGGCAGGTGCCGTAGTAATCGCTGAAAGTCGAATAGGACATCGTCAGCAGTATAAATATCCGAGATTCGGGCAAGGTCAACGATAACGGGCAACGTAAACTGCTTTAGCAAGTCCTTGTAGCCGCGTGTTACTGCCATCAAGGACTGCGACAGATCGCGCAAGAAATGGGCATCCTTCTGCGTTTTCTTGTAGGTCTCATACCAACCAACTAATTCAGCTCCGATCTTTCCTGCTTCTTCACGATCGCGCGGATGGTAATATCGCATCGCCCGCACCACGTTCTTGTGCACAGCGACGTATGGATCGCTGAGATATAAGGTCAGCATTTCAAGCATATCTTGCGGCAGTGCGTCCGGCGTACTCTGTAGCAGCGAACCGACAGCGCGCACAGCAGCACGTCTCACGGCGACCGATTCGAAATCCATCAACAGCTTAAACAGTTCGGGAATGATCTCCGGTGTAAGATCACGATCAAGCCCAAGTATTCCGTAGAGCGGTGTCAATTCAGAC
>WNFR01014819.1_pt1 | contig 21455 bp, 23 predicted proteins | sample 5400221 | NCBI WGS metagenome assembly WNFR01 (sample SAMN13153357, study PRJNA577476) | soil metagenome | isolation source: 40 cm soil under Madrone tree | place: USA:California | collected 2016-06-14 | reverse complement strand
TTGAAAATCTACCTTGGCTTCCACGATCCACCCGCTAAGTTCTCTCTACGACGCCGCGCTGGCGCTCGTCTACCCTCTAGCCTGCGCTGTCTGCGGCGCGAGCGTCGAGTCGCGTCACGACGGCGTGGCGTGCGCATCGTGCTGGCAGACAACGCGCGTGTTCACTGAAGGCGACACCGTGTGTTGGAAGTGCGGTAAGTTTACTGAAGCCGCGGTCAGCGAAGACAGACGAAAGACTATCAGGTGTGGCCATTGCGATGATGAGGCCTTCAGCGGAGCGCGGGCTTGCGGATTTTATGAAGGAGCGTTGCGGGCTTCCATCCTCGAGTTGAAGCGTCAGCCACACGTCGCCGCTCGACTGGCAGATCTAATGTTCACAGCGCAACAGCGCGAACCTGTCAATAGCGCCAACTTGATCATCCCCGTCCCGTTGCACTCTGAACGCGAACGTGAACGCGGTTTCAATCAAGCTCTGTTACTCGCGCGCGAACTCTCGCGCCTGAGCGGTTTGACACTCGACGCACACAGCATCGTCCGTCGCATTCATACCGAACGCCATCGCGCCGGCATGGACGCAAAGGCCCGTCGCCAGAGTGTCGCGGAAGCCTTCGCCGTTCGCCATTCGAAGTTAGTCGCTGGTCAGCGCGTGTTGTTGGTTGATGACGTGTTCACGACCGGTGCCACTGTTTCTGCCTGTGCGGAGGCGCTAAAGAATGTCGGTGCCGAAGAGGTGTTTGTGTTAACGGTCGCGCGAGCCTGAGCAATAACGGGGCAGTAGCCCGACCGTGAGGGAGGGCTTGGTTTTTTTTTACTCTGCACGCCGTGAAATAAAATAGCCAGGGCAAGCGACAAAGTCCCGCCATCCCTGGATCCGGTCTTTCGTTACGGCGCTTTTTGCAATCCCAATTCTTGTCTATAATTCTCGCACCGTCTTATGCAACGAAAGATCATTCAGATCACCGGTATGGTGTGGACTGTGGTCTATGCGAGCATCATCGTGTGGATCTATGCCACTGAACCGCGCTCCTTTAAGGAGGTGGCGACGAACTCACAAGTCGCTGTCGGGACCTACGAGATTAATCAGGAAAGATTTTCGAACGGCCTGGCGCTTTTTCGTCGCGATCAATTTCGGGCGGCGCGTGACGAGTGGACCGCTGCCGATCCGGCCCAAAAAGATCCGCGCACCCAGTTCTATGTCGCTTACGCCTGGTACCGGGATGGCTGGGGTCGCGTCTATTACGATAATGCCTTTTTCAAGCAAGGCCTGGAGGCCGTCAATCGGGCGATCACCCTGGCGCCAAACGGCACGCTGACAGTTGATGATCCGGATCTGCAAATGCACACGGCCGCTGAACTAAAGACAGAGTTGGAACAGGGAACCGAAACAAGCTGGAAAGACCTGAATCCATTGAAGCTGTTTCGTCAACGCAAATGAAAGACTACACGGAGAGAAATCGAGCGCTGCTGCACTTTATCGTCACGCCGACGATCCTGCTTACGGTGGCATTGCTGGGCGGGCTGCGAGTAGACGCTCAGACCAGCCACTTCGTATTCATTGCTCCGCCGCTGGTGACTTTGGTGCTGGCGATTCTTTTGGGGTCACTCTTTGTGCGCGCCGGGGCCATCGATCTGCGTCAATGGTTCGCTCTGGAACAACCGATGCTGACCAATCTGGCGCATCTGCTGACGCTCCTCGCGCTTTTCTTTGCGTCGGCCCAGGCCTTTAATTCTGTCTTGCCGGAAAGCGGTCTGCTGCACTGGATGTTCTCTTTCTTTTTTCTTTGGACGCTGTGGACCAATCAGTTTTCGGCGTTCGACGCGCGGCGTTTGTTGAAAAGCCTCATTGTCCTCTTCAGCACGGCGTTTGTGCTCAAGCACTTGCTCGTGTCCGGACTCTATGCTCCCGAAGGAGGGTGGTTTAGGAGGATTGCCTCCGCGCTGCTACAAGGCATCGCGATAGATGTTCCGGCATTTGCGCCCATTACCGGATACCTCTCCTTCTTCGCGCTGGCACTCTATGTCGCGGGTCTGCTGCTGATAGCGCCAGTTCCTGCGAGGCCTGCGTCCGTTGATAACAAACTCGCGGTCAGAGAAGATGCTTTAGCTGAGTCTGCGGATCAACTGTCTGAGTGAATCGGGTCGTAAAACGATCCACGAAAATACACGAAGCTAACTGGTTCGTTCGCACGGTTTCGTGTGATTTCGTGGATCATTCATGTCCGAGCGAGAAAAAATACGAAACCAAACTAAGACACCACTCAATCGCTCTCTGACTGGCTCAAAAGCCGCTGCGACGATAGAATCTCAACCTATGACTGAATTGAGAACGCTTTACCCTGCAATCGAACCCTACGACTCCGGCCGTCTGAAGGTCTCGGACCTACATGAGATCTATTACGAGCAGGTCGGCAATCCGAATGGCAAGCCGGTAGTGTTTCTGCACGGTGGGCCAGGTGGAGGGATCGTGCCGGAGTATCGCCAGTTTCATGATCCGGCGGCTTATCGCATCGTGCTCTTTGATCAGCGAGGCTCCGGCCAGAGCACGCCACATGCTTCGCTCAAAGAGAACACGACCTGGGATCTCGTCGCGGACATCGAGAAGCTGCGAGAACATCTGGGCCTCGCTAAGTGGCAGGTATTCGGTGGCTCGTGGGGCAGCACGCTGTCGCTCGCTTATGCTGAAAAGCATCCCGAGCGCGCGACTGAACTTGTGCTGCGCGGAATCTTTCTCTGCCGGCCAAAAGAGATCAAATGGTTCTATCAGGACGGATGCAGTTGGATCTTCGCGGATGTTTGGGAAGAATTCCTGAAGATCATTCCCGAAGCCGAGCGCGACGATATGGTCAGCGCTTACTATCGCCGTCTGACCAGCGATGACCGAAACCTTCAAGTCGAGGCTGCCCGCGCCTGGAGCATCTGGGAGGGCAGTACTTCACGCCTATTCTTCGATTACAAGTCGATCGAGAAGTTCGCTGACCCGGAGTTCGCTTTGGCTTTTGCGCGGATTGAATGTCATTACTTCATGAATAATTGTTTCTTCCCGACTGAAAACTACCTGGTTGAGAACATCGGTAAGGTTCGTCATATTCCCGGGGTGATCGTGCAGGGCCGTTACGATGTGGTTTGTCCGATGACGAGTGCCTGGGACCTGCATCGCGCGTGGCCGGAAGCCCAACTGTTCATCACTCCCGATGCGGGACACTCGATCATGGAGCCGGGGAACACCAGTGCGCTGGTCGAAGCGACGGATCGGTTCCGGTGAATTAGGCGCCGGTTCGGAGTTCCGCCTTCAGGCGGAGTTGTGTAATATCTTGAAACTTCGGTCTGAAGGCGGAACTCCGAACCAGCCGCTGGAAACACCGACAGCTTGTCGTTCAGAGAAGACGCCCTCTCTTACGGTCGGGCTTCTGACACGGCCTGGGGATGGGGTCCGCCGCCACAATTTTGACACTTTCCTCCGGCCTCGCGTAATATCACGAACGATCATGAACGCGCGCGTACTAGTCTTAAATGCTTCCTTCGAGCCGATCAATGTGTGCACCGAACGGCGCGCGGTGGTCATGATCTTTAAAGGCGTGGCGCGCATGGAAGAACATAACGGTCACATGCTGCATTCGCAAAAATTCACTTTGCACGCGCCTTCGGTAATCCGCCTGACTGAATATCGCCATATTCCGTTTGAACGCCGTTCACTCTCGCGTAAGAACATCCTGCTCCGCGACCATTCGTGCTGCCAGTACTGCGGGAAACAATTCGCGCCGTCTGAGCTGACTCTGGACCACATCGTGCCGCGCTCGCGCGGCGGAGAGTCCGCCTGGGACAATCTGGTTGCCTGTTGCAAACGATGTAATCACCGCAAGGGCAACCGCACGCCGGAAGAATCGGGAATGAACCTGTTGCGCCGGCCGCGGGCGTTTTCGCTGCACGTCAATCGCCAGATCATGCGCTATCTGGGTCGAGCTGACGAAACCTGGCGCAAGTATCTTTTCTACGAGTCTGATGGCGGCAGCGATCTGTGCGTGCGCGCGTAAGGCTTGGGTCTGAAGAAAGAAGGAGAATTCTATGAATGTGCTGCTGTTCGCACTGGAGAGTCCTACCATCATAATTTTGGTTGTCGCCGCGATCTTTTTGTTGTTCGGCGGCAGCAAGTTGCCACAACTGGCCAAGGCGCTGGGCCAGAGTAAGAAAGCCTTCAAAGATGGAATGGACGAAGCCGATCGGGATGACAGACTCAAACCGGACCCACGCGCGAAGCTGGACGCGGTTGATGACGAGGCCTTGTTTGAAGAGGCGCGCCGTCGCGCTCAACAGAGACAGGCTGAGGAGAGTCGTAAACTCGATCGTTAGAACAATATCTTAGTTTCGGAGCGCCGTTAGGCGGGTAATGTTTATAGCTGGAGTTCGATTTTATGATCTTAGGCGGCGCGAAGCTTGAAGCTTTCGCGCCGATGATCTTTTGGTGCGCCGGCTATGAGGTCAGTACTGGGAGCGGTGGCGACCGGATCTGATTATCTGAAGCGCAAGCCGTGACCTGTTGAGAACCCGGCTGCTACCGCTCCCGGTACTGACATCATCGCGGTTCCATCCGATCTCACTGGATCCTGCTCTTCTTTCCCACGATCAGAGTGGCCTTCAGGGTTAACATAAAGGCCGCGTCATGTCGTTCCTCATCGATGATGCTGATTAGCTCCTCGATAACTCGGTCCTGATCGCCTTTAGGTACACGCTGAAACCAATTTGGCAACAGGAAATCTGAAATCAAAGGCGAAGCCAGGAATTGCTCACCAGAGTCGTAATCGAATTCCTCAACCATCGTCGTGGAAGTTACGCTCTCCAATCCCATCTGATCGGCCCAGCCTTCGGCGGTAGCAATAGTCGGCAGTTCGTTGATCAGATTTTCGACAGCGGCACTGTGATCTCCCAGGCCCGCGCGCGTTAACGCCTCCCAATAGATCGAGAACACTTCGCCGAAACTCGCCGCGGTGGGAAACCATATCGCTACCCTGGCTCCCGGCTTAGCGACGCGCACCAGCTCCGCCAGCATGCGTTTTAATTTAGTGGGTGGTGTCAGTGAGGCATCGCCCAGCACAAGATCGAACTGATCGTCAGCGAACGACAGCGCCTGCGGATCTTCGGGCTGAAACTCGGCTTCCTGATGCAATGCGACGGCCTTGGCCTGCGCGATTTCCAGGCACTCTGGGTTCTCGTCCACACACAACAAGCTGAGCTCTTCGTCGCGTTCTTTCAACGCCAGGGCATGTCCCGCCGTGCCGGCGGCAACGTAAAGGGCGCGGCCCTCTTTTGGCAACTCAACTCGCTCGTCAACCAGCGCGGCAAACCGCTCGGCCCAGTCGGTGCCAATGTACAGGTCGTAAAGGAAAGCGAGCTCTTTTGGTGATTTAGGTTCCATAGAATTTTTCACCACGAAAAAATCCTCACTCCGATAGGAGTGAAATGTTTACAGACTCGAGTGTGACCTCGTCACTGGCTAACGGGGTGAAACCCGCCTGGCATGATCTGGAGGGTCCATGTAATCCTGCTAACCTTGTTCAAGAAAGAAGTTAGCAGAGAGCCTGGAAACAACATCATTCCTTATTCACACCTTCGTTTCCTCTGCGGTTTGATCGTCGTCGTAATAAACCTTTCCTTTTAACTTCTCCGGCAAACATGACATCTCTTCCTTTGCCTGAGCATCGCTGTGAACGTAACGATAGTCCTTACCATAACCAAGGTTTTTCATTAGCGGAGTCGCGGCGTTTCGAAGGTGCAAAGGCACAGGCTCGCGTGCAGTTTCGGTAGCGTCGTTGCGTGCCGCCGAGTAGGCGCGCAGCACCGCGTTTGATTTGGGCGCGCGGGCCAGATAGATGGTCGCCTGCGTTAGCGGAAACAGCGCTTCGGGCAAGCCGATCAGCCGGGTGATCTCAGCGGCCGCGGCCGCCTGGACCATGGCCTGGGGATCGGCAAGGCCGATGTCTTCAGAGGCCAGGATGCAAAGCCGCCGTACAATAAAGATCGGATCAGCGCCGCCTTCGATCATGCGCGCCAGCCAATAGAGCGCCGCATTCACATCAGAGTTGCGCAGCGACTTGATTAAGGCCGAGGCGAGGTTGTAATGCTCTTCACCGCCTTTGTCGTATGCAAACTGCGCCCGGCCCAGGGCTTCGATCAGGGTATCACCCGTAATCGAGCGCACTCCGAGTTCGTCAGGCTGAGTTGCCCCGACCGCGGCGTCCAATGCTGACAGCGCCATGCGCGCGTCGCCTCCGGCTGAATGCGCCAGACGCATAATCAGGTTATCAGAGAGTTCGGGATTAAGACTTCCCAGCCCGCGTTCCTTATCAGTCAGCGCGCGACGCAGAATCGTTTCTACTTCGTCTTCGTCAAGCGGGTTGAGCACCAGGACCCGGGTGCGCGAGAGCAATGCGCTGGTGACTTCAAATGAAGGGTTCTCAGTAGTAGCGCCAATCAGGGTGACGGTACCGTTTTCGACTGCGGGCAAGAGGGCATCCTGCTGGGCTTTGTTGAAGCGATGAATTTCATCAATGAAGAGAATCGTGCGACGGCGGCGTTGGCGATCGAGGCGAGCTTCGGCAATCGCAGCCCGCAGATCTTTAACTCCGGAAAAGACCGCCGACAGGGGGACGAATCGGGCGTCGGTCTTCTCGGCCAACAGCCGCGCCAAAGTGGTTTTGCCCGTTCCCGGCGGACCCCACAGAATCATCGAAGGGAGTGTCCCGCCGCTTGCGATTAGCCGCCGCAGCACTCGGCCCTGTCCCACCAGATGCTCCTGTCCGACAAACTCGCCCAGAGTACGCGGGCGCATTCGATCAGCTAAAGGCGCCGCTGTTTTGGAACCAGTGGCCGCGTCTTCAAGCTCAGACATTTCCGGGAATAGGGTTGTCGCGCTTCGATCCTGCATTCTTTTTGTTCAGCGTATCACAGACTGAATGTTCAGGCACCTGCTTCGTCTTGGGTAGGCGTTCGCGGCGAGTGAACCACGGCCAGGATGTTGCTCGTTGGAATTTGGAAAGGGGTCTTGACTCTTCGTCAAGTACTTGTATTGGAGGCTCTGCCTTTTCGATGACGATTGTAATATGAGAAAAGGAAACAAGAAGAAATTCGCTCGAAAAGCCAGAGGCTTTCCGCACATCATTTGGCAAAGCCGCATGGCAATCGTGGATGGCTGAGAAAAACCGTTCCACCAAGTCTGATGGTGCTAACTTCCCAACCAAACCAGGGCCAACTATTTGGTTTGATCGAATTCCTGGAGGATAATGCAGCGCACTCGATTCACGTCTGGGAGGTTTGAATCAATGGCAGGACTCAACTCAATTTCTCGGCGCAGATTTGCGCACTTGATTGGCGCGGGTGCAGCGTACGAGGTTGCTCAACGAGTGACTCTACCGGGCACGACGCTGCATGCTGCGGAGTCCACACTGGCTTCAGGCACAGTGCGTTTGAATTCGAATGAAAATCCCTACGGACCGTCGCCACTTGCGCTCAAAGCGATGAGCGGTGCATTCAACATTGCCTGGCGCTATCCGGACGAACACGCGGATGCTTTGGTCGAGCAATTAGCAAAGATTAATAACGTCAAACGCGATCAGATCTTGCTGGGTGACGGATCGGGAGAGATTCTGAAGTTAAATTAATCGTTGCCGATCCAACTTTCGAAGCGATTCTTAACCATGCCCGCGTTAATGCCGCCGAGGTCATCAAGATCCCGCTCACTCCGAGCTTCAGACACGATCTCTCGAAGATGGCGGCAGCCGCAGGCGAAGGTGTGATTTACATCTGTAATCCGAATAATCCCACCGCCAGCATCACGCCTAAGAATGAAGTCCGCGAGTTCATCGACAAAGTTTCCCGCGAAACGATGATTCTTGTGGACGAGGCTTACTTTCACTATGCGGACAGTCCGGACTATGAAAGTGTGATGCCGCTGATTAGGAACCATCCGAACCTGATCGTAGCGCGCACCTTCTCGAAGATCTACGGCATGGCAGGGCTGCGTTGTGGCTATTGTGTGGCCCAACCTGAAGCGATCCAGCGCCTTCGGCCGCATCAGGTCTGGGACAGCGTAAACATCATGGCGCTCGCCGCAGCCAACGCCAGCCTGAATGACGCCGATCATGTAAACAACGGCCGCCGGCTCAACACTGAAACCAAAAAAATTGTGTTCGGCGAACTGGATGCGATGGGGTACCAGCACATTCCTTCACAGGCAAACTTCATCATGATCGATGTCAGGCGTCCGGTGCGTCCGCTGATCGATGCGCTAAACCAACGGGGCGTGCAAGTCGGCCGGCCATTTGCGACTCTGCCCAACCACATGCGCGTAACTATCGGCAAGCAATCCGAGATGGAAACATTTCTTTCAGCCTTTAAGCAGGTAGTGGGTGCGACTGTCTAATCAGGGATGGCTCGAATGCAGTTAACTATGCGGATAGTTTGTTTCTCGCGCGGCTTCGTGTGATTTCGTGGATCGCGTATCTCAGACGACGAAGACGATCCACGAAGTCACATGAAGAATCACGAAATCCAGAACTTCCTTTCCCTGGTTTTAGTTTCACTTATGACAGCGTTCAAGACCATTTGCCCGCCATACAGTTATTTCCGAGACTCTACATAGGAATGCCTAACATGATTTCTGCGCAAACAGCACGACGTGCCGTGTGGCGACCATTGTTGCAGCTGCCGCGACGCTTTGATCTAATTCTGTCGCTCACTAAACGTGAGTTAGCCGCCCGCTATCGCGGCTCGGCGCTCGGCATCGTTTGGGCGGTGTTGACCCCGATAGTAATGATCGCGATTTTTACGATCATCTTTGCGGGAATCTTCAAGGCCAGATTCGGCGCCGGCACTTCACAATGGGACTATGCCCTGTATCTTTTCTGCGGGCTGTTGCCTTGGAACGCTTTTCAGGAATCTGTGCAGCTTTCTTCCAGCACAATCGTCGGGCATGCTAATCTGGTTAAACGGGTCGTGTTTCCCCTCGAGACTCTGCCAGTCTCTTTATCGCTGGCGGCGGCGGCAAACCAGATGTTTGGCACAGTGGCTCTCATCCTGGCTGCCGTTCTATTGCGCGGTGAAGTGCATGCGACGATCGGTTTTCTTCCGCTGTTACTTATCCCTCAACTGCTGGCAACATTCGGCGCGGCCTGGCTGATAGCCTCGCTCGGAGTCTTTGTGCGCGACATCGTGCAGGGAATCACGCTCTTGTTGATGGCGTGGATGTACCTGACCCCGATCATTTACCCGGAATCGCTCGTCCCACAGCCTTATCAGGGCATCGTGAACCTCAATCCCTTTACGCCCCTCGTGCGAAACTATCGCCGGATTATTCTGGAGGGCAGCCTCCCTGATTGGCGCGGCCTGGGATATTTCTCGCTCTTCGCCGTAGTCAGTTTTATCCTCGGATATTGGTGGTTTGCGAGAACCAGGAAGAACTTTGCCGATGTCATTTGACGAAGCCCCGGCGGCTCGTGCCGTTGGCAACGGTTTATTTTGGAACAACGGCGTTGACAGTGCTGATTCTGCGTGTTAGCGTAGAGGGGCCGCTGAGCTCCGAAGCGGTTCCGGCATGCTTTAGAGTTAGTTTTCCTCAATGGCGTTAGGCAGCCGACCTCGCCTTTAATCATTTCCAGTCTAAGAGTTTCGAAAACATGGCGTTTGATAAGGTAAAGACTCTGCGTGCGGCCGAGAGATACCTCGAGTTAGGTAAGATCCCAGCGGCTGTCAAAGAATATTCCAAGATTGTTGAAGACGAGCCTGACGATTTCACCGCGCTCAACATGCTCGGTGATCTGTACGTCCGGGTCGGCAACCAGCCCGCTGCGATCACCTGTTTCCGGCGCATTGCCGAGCGTTACCGCGAGCAGGATTTCGCCCTCAAGGCGATCGCGATGCTCAAGAAGATCGATCGCCTGCAGCCTAACAATATCGAAATCTCGACCCAGCTCGCCGACCTTTATGCCCAACAGGATCTCGTCGTCGAAGCGCGGGCCCACTATCTGGCAGTAGCGAATGCTCATATTCAGGCGGGCGCGACCCATGAAAGTCTGGAGGTCCTGCGCAAGATCGCGGATCTCGATTCGCAGAACACTGACTTGCGCATCAAGCTGGCTGAAGGCTACTTCAAACAGGGCATGACGGCAGAGGCTGCCGCGGCCTTTACCGAAGCGGGTCAGCACCTGCTGGTGAAGGGTGGATTCGACAGTGCGCTTGAGGTGTTTGGGAAGGCGCTTGAACTTCGCCCCGCTGATGGTGTCGTACTCCAGGGACTGTTGGAGGCGCATAGCGCGCGCGGTACTGCCGATGAGGCAGCCGATCTGATCGGACGAGCTTCGGCCGACAATCCGGATGACCTTCACTTGCTTTCGATGCTCGCCCGAGCTCATATACAGGCTGAGGATCCGGCGCAGGCTGAGCAAGCCACCGCGTCACTGGTAGTCAGGGAATCAACGGCCTACTTGCAATTCGTTGAGGTTGCGCGCCTCTATCTCATAACGGACAAGATTGATGATGCGGTACGCGTGGTGGCTGGTATCGCCGAGCAAATGCTCGCGGAACGCGAAGATAATCAATTGCTCGACCTGGTTGACGAGTTTCTCGCCTGTGATTCCGACAACGTGCAAGCTTTGCGTTTGATGGTTCGCGCCTTCTGGTGGCAAAGAGATATGGAGAAATTGAAGGGCGCGTTGGAAAGGTTGGCAGAAGCAGCTGAAGCGGCAGGTCTGGTGAAGGATGAGCGATATGCGCTGACGCAGTTGACGCGACTCGTCCCTGACCAGGCGCATCATCTCGAGCGGCTGACAGAACTTGGCGGTGCTGAAGAAGAAGCCGCAGCCGAAGTTTTACCCGTCAACGAGTCGGCGAAAGAGTCTGAATCTTCATCAACTCCGGAGGCTGAAAATAAGTACGTATTCGATTCGCCGGTAACAACTCCGGTCGGCGAAAGCGAGTTTGAATGGAACCCGGTTGAAGATACGGCCGAGCTCCAGGGCGACTCAGGCGATGAGTTTGAAATAGAGCGCGGCTTTACGTTCGAGGCCGTTGTTGCTGAAGAACTGGCATCCACTTCAGAGCAGGCGCCCGCAAGCCCGGTTCCTGATGATCAGATGAAGGATGCTCGCACGCAGGAACTTGAGAGCGTGGATTTCTACATTGCCCAGGGATATGCGGACATAGCGGTCGACACTCTCGACTTGCTGGAGCGGCAATTTGGATCTCATCCGGATATCGACGTGCGGCGGTGTTTCATGCAGAAACCCCAGGGAATAGACGCCGGCCTGGCCGAGATATTCGAAGAGTACCGAGTGTCGGCGGAAGGCGATTCCGATGCAAACGGCCATGGCGATTACGAAACGCATTACAATCTGGGCCTGGCTTATAAGGAGATGGACCTATTCGAAGAAGCCCTCGAAGAGTTTCAGATCGCCGCTGGAATGGTCGACCCGGCGGATGGTACGCCGCGCTATTTGCAATGTTGCAACCTCCTGGGCCATTGTTTCATGCAGAAGAGCGTGCCCGAGTTGGCCGTACAGTGGTTCAATAAGGGATTCAGTGCTCCGGGCGCTTCGGAAGATGAGCGCCAGGCTTTGCGTTATGAACTGGCCGCCGCCTACGAGCAGGTTGGGGATCTGGATCGCGCAATGACTCTTTTTACGGAAGTCTACGGAATTGATGTTTCTTATCGTGGTGTTAAAGAGCGATTACGAGAGCTGAAAGCGCGCACCAACGGAGAAAATGGCAAAGCTGCGCCGGCGTCTGATCGAAACAAGAACCACGAGCAACGCGTAAACTAAGTTTCTGAGTTTGCTTTAGCTTTTCTCGTCGGGTTAATGTACGCCGCTTGAGGCGCGTGCAAGTCTGTCTATTTCGAGGAGCAGGGACGAATGTCTTCGCGGCTTTCAGTCATTTTCTACATCATTCTTTGTCTGGAGATCGGAATCGTCCTGACGGTTCTGCCCTGGGTGCCGCATGGTTGGCTCGGGCTGAGCGATTGGAGCAATAATTATTTTCTGCTGCTCGCCTCGCACAAAGCCGGTTATGGTCTCCAGCGGATTGTGGCGTCGGGCTGGGTACGTGGGGCCGTCTCCGGAATCGGGATTTTGAATCTCGGAATGGGTATTTGGGAGTTAATCAATTTTCGCCAGACCGTGCGGGCGCTGGACTCAGAACAAGCTTCTGTGGAAAGCTCGCGCCAGAATTTGTCTGAACGTGTTGCCGCTCATGACACTCAACCTGCCAAGACCGATCCTTTATCTGATTACCCGCGGCGCAACCACTGAGACGACGACGTCCGACAGCGAAGAATTCCAGGATATCCTGCAGCAAGTTTCGGCGGCCGTCACTGCCGGCATTCAGCTGATCCAGATCAGAGAGAAACAGCTGACGGCTCAGGTTTTGTTTGAACTTGCGAGCGGCGTTGTCGCTATCTCCCGCGGTAGTTCAGCCCGAGTCCTGGTCAACGATCGCGCTGACATTGCGGCGAGCGCCGGTGCGCATGGGGTCCATCTGACGACGACTTCAGTTACGCCGCATGACATTCGCAGAACCTTCGGCGCGAAATTTCTGATCGGTGCCTCGACACATTCCCTGGTAGAAGCTCGAGACGCTTTCCGGCAAGGCGCAGATTTCGCCGTGTTCGGGCCCGTCTTTCACTCGCTGTCGAAAGCGAAGTACGGCTCCCCACTGGGCCTCCCGAAGCTGGCCGAGGCCGCGCGGGAGTTGGCACAATTTCCACTTTTGGCACTGGGCGGCATTTCTCTTGAAAATGTGGACGAGTGTCTGTTCGCCGGAGCCAGCGGTATCGCCGGTATTACTCTCTTCGGCCAGTTGAATAGATTGGCGAACACCGTTGAGACGATAAACGATCTGGCAAAAAAACAACTTAACTAAGTCGCCACAAATCCAGTCCTGTGACATGGAAAAGTTACCAATCGTAATTTGCATTGATGTTGAGCCGGAAGAAAGAGCAATAGATCCAAAAGTCGCCGCCGAGTGGCTCGGATTCGAAAAGACATTTGAGTTCTTTGAAAAATTAAGGCCGCAACTCGAAGATGTGACCGGAGCTGCGGCGCACTTTTCCTGGTTCGTGCGCATGGATCCGCAAATCGCACAGACGTATGGAAGCCCGGCGTGGTCCGTTGCACGTTACGGCAGACTTCTCGATTGTCTATCGGCAAGCGGTGATGAAATCGGCCTGCATATTCATGCCTGGCGCTGGGACGAAGCGTTTGGCAACTGGATAGCCGACATGGGAAACCAGGAATGGGTCGACAGCTGTGTCCGGATGGGCTTTGAAACCTTCGAGCAAGGCCTGAAGCGGCCGTGCCGGTCGTTTCGGTTTGGCGATCATTGGATGAACAACGCGACTCTGGATCTGGTTGAGCGATTAGGGGCACGATTTGACCTCACAGTAGAGCCCGGTCGGAAAAAGCTCTTACTTCCCGAGCCTTACACCGGGTGTGCTCCGGACTACTCTCTGGTTCCTCCCCAACCCTATCGCCCTTCTAAGACCAATTTCACTGAATGTTCTGATTCAACGGCGCGAGAGTTATGGGTCGTGCCGCTGAGCACCTTCGATACGGATCGAGTGTTGAGTTTCCTCCGGGCAAACGGGAAGGAACATCGCAAGACTTCCTTTCTACAGAAGTTAAAGAGGCGGAGCGCTGCGAACGATAACAGTTACGAAGGCTTCCTTGATCGCGTCGACCACGAAGCCATCGGCGGGTGGGCCTACGATGTACGGCAGCGTGACCGACCTCTCGACATTGAAATCTATGACGGCGAAGTTATGCTGGCCAGGGTCAGTGCCGACGGCCTGAGGAGGGACCTTTTGCTGGCAGGGAAAGGAAATGGCAGGCACAGCTTTATTCTGCCTTCACCGTCTTGTTTGCGAGACGGTAAAGCGCATTCCATCAGAGCAAGGGTGGCAAACAGCAGGTTCGAACTAAATTGCAGTCCCAGCACGATGAAAGCTGATCAGCCGGCTCTAATTGAGCCCGGAGTATTGCTTCTTGAGCTCTGCGGTGAGCCGTGGCTCGCGTCTCGAATCATGGGCTTGGTGCTTAGCACTCCGGGGAAGCGGTATCTGGCCATATCCTTGAGAAGTCACGAAGTATTAAGTCGTGGTCGCCTCGCTAATCTGAGCGAGAACTTCGCGGGCATCTTCAACCATCCAATGGTGAAGGACTTTGTTTTTGAAACTCCGGCAGAACTGGTGGCGAGGATGGAATAGATCAAATGCCCTCACCTGCTACTGACGCAAATACAACTCGAGTTGTGCTCACGATCGCCGGTTTCGATCCCTCCGGCGGCGCAGGAATCATCGCAGACATCAGAGCTCTTATGGCCTTCGGTTGCTGGCCGGTGGCGGCGATGACCTCGCTGACCTTCCAAAATTCCGAAGCGCTCTTTGGCTCGATTCATCAGACCGGAGATTCGCTGCGGGCTCAGATCTTGCCACTCGTCAAAGAATTTCGCATAGCCGCCGTCAAGATTGGCATGCTGCCGACGCGGGATCTCGCTTTAGAAACTGCGAGGCTCGTGCGTGAGAAAGAGCTGCCCGCTCCGGTTGTAGATCCAGTCCTGTACTCGTCTTCGGGATACGAACTGATGGAACCAGCAGCGAGAGAAGTCTGGTTGACTGAGCTGATGCCGCTGGCGCGACTGATCACACCGAACCTCCCTGAGGCTGAAGCGTTGTCGGGCATGCAGATCACAAATGAATCTCATATGCATGAAGCGGCGGCTAAACTGCGTGAGGCGGGTGCCCGCGCAGTGCTGGTCAAAGGTGGACATCTACCCGCACTCTGCGCAGAGGCCGTTGATGTGTTGGATGACGATGGAACGGTCACAGTCTTTCGCGGTGAGTGGTTCGATAGGCCGCCGGTGCGCGGCACCGGTTGCATGCTTTCAGCAGCCATAGCAGCGAGCCTCGCGGTGGATATGAGCCTGCAGGACTCTGTCAGGGCTGCGAAACGGTTTGTCGCTGATGTGATCCGTTGCGCGCCTGACCGGGAGACCGGATCCGGTCATGCGGGAGGGATAACCAGGCTCGAGGAGTAATCCAATGGTCAATCCGTTATTGAGTTTTTCTTTGCGCCTTGGCGCCTTTGCCTGAACAATCTTTCGCAAAGGCGCAAAGACATTCGAGAAGCTTTTTACTCGTTTACTCGACGGAAACTTTTTCCATCTTGACCTCTGAAGCCGGCCGGTCACTGCGATCAGTTTCGGAAGTAGCGATTGCGTTGACGACCTCCTGCCCTTCAGTCACTCGGCCAAAAATCGTGTAACTTGGCGGCAGCGGATAATCGGCGTGCATGATAAAGAACTGCGAGCCGTTGGTGTTTGGACCGGCGTTGGCCATGGCCACCGTGCCGGCTTTGTAGCCGCGCTTATAGACTTCGGACGAGGGATTAATCTCGTCCGCGAATTTTCCTCCCCAGGCCGATTGTCCACCGCGACCTGTACCGGTGGGATCGCCTCCCTGAATCATGAAGCCTTTGATGCAACGATGGAAAATCACGCCGTCATAGAAGCCCTGTTCAGCTAGTAAGCGAAAATTCTCAGTGGTCTTAGGCGCGTCTTCTTCGAGTAATTCAAATTTGATTGTGCCTTTGTTTGTTTGGATCGTTGCGGTCCGATTTGGCATTTCGAGTTCTCTCCTGTTGATTTAGTGTTGTTCGCAAGCTTAACCTCACAACGATCTGAAGCGCGCTGCGGCTACTTTGACAAAGGAAAGTTTGAGAGCGCGAGCCCCCGATCTGTGGCGCTATCGCGAAGTTCTGCCCGTCGAGCAAGACGACAACATCGTTACTTTCGGTGAAGGCTTCACTCCGCTCTTGCAGGCATCGCGACTCGGCACTCAAATCGGCTTGCGGCAACTCTACGTCAAAGACGAAGGGCAGAATCCAACGCAGAGTTTCAAAGCGCGCGGGATGGCGGTAGCGGTTTCGATGGCCAAAGAGTTGGGCGCACAGAAATTGGCGGTGCCTTCGGCCGGCAACGCGGCCGGCGCCCTGGCCGCGTATGCGGCGCGGGCCGGTTTGCAAGCGCACATCTTTATGCCCAGTGATACACCGCGGGCCAACATAATCGAATGCGAGCAGACTGGAGCGCAGGTGAATTTGATGGATGGGCTAATCACCGACTGTGGCGCGGAAGTTGGCCGCCGCAAGGAAGCCGAAGGGTGGTTTGATGTCTCGACCTTGAAAGAGCCGTATCGCATCGAGGGGAAGAAGACGATGGGCTACGAATTGGCTGAGCAGTTCGATTGGGACCTACCGGATGTGATCATGTATCCGACCGGCGGCGGGACCGGGCTGATAGGAATGTGGAAAGCGTTCGATGAAATGGAACAGATGGGCTGGATAGGATCAAAGAGACCACGCATGGTCACCGTGCAGGCCGCAGGTTGCGCGCCGATCGTCCGCGCGTTCGAGGAGGGGAAGCGCTTTGCTGATGAATTTCCCAACGCGCATACGACTGCTTCAGGTTTGCGCGTGCCCAAAGCGATTGGCGACTTTCTGATCATTGATGCCTTACGAGCGTCCGGCGGAACTGCAATCGCAGTCACCGATGAAGAATTGCTGGCGGCGACAAAAGAGATTGGCGCTGCCGAGGGGATCTTTTGCGCGCCTGAAGGCGCAGCCTGTTTGCCGGCGTTAAGGAAATTGTTGGAAGACGGATCGGTTAAGCAGGACGAGCGCGTCGTGTTGTTCAATACGGGAAGCGGCGTTAAGTATGTCGAGAGTTTTTCGAGCTGAGATTTCGTGGCCATTAGGAACCAGAGTGCGGCTTTGCCGCCTGATGTGCGGAAAGGCTCTGCCTTTCCGACCGCCTACATAAAGTTAACTGCGCCCGATTTAGCGAGCGACGGAATTCGGGGCATGGCCCCGCAGAGTCAAACTGGGTTGCTAACGGTAAGCATTAGCCTTACCGCACATCAGATTGCAAAGCCGCGTTAAGTAGAAGTCTTTGGTCAGACTGAAGAAAGCTTGGGTAAGTAAGTTTATGAAGGAATACATTCTAGCGAACGTCCTGATCATCTTTGCATTCTCATTCGGGCTTGCCCAGCAAGGGTCCTCTCCCTGGCTCACTAATACCGAGCGGGCGAAATTCGAAACGCTGCGAATCGCGGGCTCGGAAGCATTGTTCAATCTCGATTACGAAACCGCGCGCAAGAACTTCAAAGAAATGGCGCTGGCGTTTCCGAATTATCCCGCGGGGCCCCAGTTTTTGGCTGACAGCCTTTGGATCGAAACCCTTTACCAGACCAGGCGTCTGCAGTCTTCGCTCTACGGCGGCGACGATTCCTTCTATTCGACCAGCGATGACAAGGTCGATCCGGCCATCGTCGATCAATTTCGTACGCTAACGCGGCAGGCCCGCCTGCTGGCCGAGGCGCGTTTGAAACAGAACCCACGCGACCCCGAAGCTCTCTATTTTCTCGGCGCGATTGAGGGGTTGAAGGCTTCGTTTGAAGAAGCAGTCGAACGCCGGCACTTCGCCGCGTTAAAGGACGGCTCTGACGCAGTGGATAGACATCGCGAAGTGATCAAGCTGGACCCGTCTTATCATGACGCCGAGATTACGATTGGTCTCTATGATTTTACCGTAGGCTCGCTGCCGTTGCCGGTTAAGCTGATTGCCGGAGTCGCCGGCTTTCGCGGTTCAAAAAAACGCGGACTGGCAACGCTCGAGCTCGTAACCAGGGAAGGCCGTTGGGTCCGCGATGAGGCCCGCACCCTTCTGATTGTTTTGTACACGCGCGAAAAACGATATGCGGAAGCTGCCGCGATCGGGAAAGAACTGGCTGCGAAATACCCGCGCAACTATCTCTACCGGCTGGAAGCAGCCGACGCCCTGGTCTATCAGGCGGCGCTGGAGCGCGCTGCGAGCCAGAACAACACGACCGCGACCACAGCCATTGAGAATGAAGCCTTCGCTACTTTCGACTCTCTTTTGAAAGACAAGGCGGTGCGCGATACTGCCGCGCGCGCTTTTGACCTGATACATTTCAAATACGGCGAGGCGCTAATGACTGCCGGCCAATACAACCGCGCGGCGAAGGAGTTTCTGGCCGCGGCTGAAGTGTCCGGGGCCCAGCAGGGACTGGCGACCATGTCGCACTTGTACGCTGCGCGCGCGCTGGATCTGGCGGGCAAGCGGAACGACGCGTTGGCGCAATATCGCGCGGTGCTGGCGAGGCCGAATGTGTACGACGCACACGACCAGGCACAAACAGGTTTGAAGGAAGCATTTAAGAAGAAATTGACTTAACTGCTGGGAGCGCGGACGTCCCGTCCGCACTGAGCGCGAAGCGCGAAAAGATCTCAGTAGTTATCATCGTACGATCTGCGAACGCTATGCGGACGGGACGTCCGCGCTCCCAGCGCGTACTTGCAGCGCCGTTAGGCGCGCAATGTCTATAGCTCAGACGTTAATCAATCATCACAGCTCCTTTAGGAGCGGCATGATGTTTCGCTCCTAAAGGAGCTTAGGGTATTTGTTTGGGAACCGGGGACTATCAACATTTGGCGCCTAGCGGAGCCGGAACACTCCGTCGTTCTTAGACATTCCTCACCCGCGCCGTTTCCTTCTCAAACACAAACGCCAGCGTTTTATAGATTAGCTTTGCGCAAAGAAACGCCGACGCACTCTGCCCCTCGACGTAGGAATATTCAGTAAGGTCCATCCCCACGACGTTGCGTTTGCGCGCGAGCGTCCGAATCAGTCCAATCGTTTCGTACCAGCCGAGACCGCCTGGTTCAGGTGTTCCGGTTGCTGAGACCAGAGAAGGATCGAGGCCGTCGATGTCTATGGTCAGATAGACATTCTCAGTCAGACCCTCCATCGCGTCCTCCCACCAATCGCTGCGTCCGACGATGTCCTTCGCCCAGAAGATGCGCGTCGGCAAGCTGTCCAACATCCGCGCTTCTTCCGCTGATATCGAGCGGATGCCGCACTGAACCGCTGGTATGCGCAGGTCTTTAACGACTCTGGCCATGATCGAGGCATGAGAGTGGGGCGTGCCGTCGTAGGTATCGCGAAGGTCGGCATGAGCATCGATTTGTAAGACGGACAGATTGGGATACTTCTCTGCGTGAGCGCGAATCACCGGGCCACTCACAGAGTGCTCGCCGCCTATCATTGCTATGAATTTACTGCTTGCGACAAGTTCTTTAGCACGATCATAAAGCGAGTTCATCATCCGTTCCGGCGGATCTATTGACGACGATTCGTCCAGCGTGTGAATGCCCAGCTTGTAGACTTCCGCATCCGTCTCTTCGTCATAGAGTTCCATGTTTCGTGAAGCGTCGATAATCGCCTCGGCGCCTTTCCCAGTGCCGCCGCCGTAGGAAACCGTGCCTTCATAGGCGATGGGCCAGACCAGGATGCGCGAATCATCGAAGCTGGAGAATTGATCTTCGGCAATACCGCCGAAATTTATCGGCAGAGACTGTGACTCGGTCATGGGTTGGAGTTTAGCGAAGGAGAAAGGGAGAAGCCAGAAGCCGATGGAAGATCACTCAGGAATGCCTCTTTGTGTGGCTAGGAAGATTATAGTTCTCCAGCTTCACTCAGCAACTGGTTGCGGTCCTCCAAGGTCATATAGAACCCAAGCTTATCGAGCTTTTCGTGATACGGTCGCACGTCACGAATTGCTTCAGCATCTTTCAACATGTTGAGCAATCTCAGCGTTCTAATTACCGTAATTTGCATTGTAGTCGCGCGCTTGAAACCCTTCTCTTCATCCAGTAAGAGAATAGCGTCCTTAAAGTCAGCCTGCGCAATTGCAGCTGCCTCGCCTTCGTCAAGATCGGCCTTCAAGAAATCTCTAATTGATTCATCTACTTCGCGGCAATTCACAAAAAAGCCGGTCATCTCACGAATGAGATTACGCAGCCGGCGGCGGCCTCCGTGCCGTGTTCTATAAGCCTCTCGTTTGACTTCCGGAGGGATCAGGATCAATTTGAAAACCCAGGGTAAAGACTCAGCGAGTTCCAGGTCAACCAGACGAGACAGCAGAGTGTTATCTATGACGGCGAGAGGTAAGCCTCGTTTGCTAAGAGAACGGGGCATTATTTCTTATCGCTAACCAATTCGCTCAGCGCGATCATTCCTAGTGCAATTCCGGCAACCCAACCGAGCGCGATGAGGCTCTGCTTCATTTGTTTTTGCTGACGTATGTTTGCGAGGGCATCCACCAGTGGTTTCTCGTGAGCGGCGGGTTCGAAACGGTTGAAATATACAATCTGGGTGCCGGGCGCGGGCTGGATTTGAACGCCCTGTTCAATCAAAGCAATAACTGGTTTATTGGACTGAGCTGCGGCCTGCAATTCAAGATTGACAGCATCAACCAATTGGCTCGGCGCCATAGTGGTGATTAGTGCAATTACCGCATCGCTTGATTTGATCTTCGCTTGAGTATCAAGGGAAAGTCCGTTTTGGAACACTTGATTTCGGTCAGGCAACAGGATCGAGATGTCGTAGGCAGCTGCGACCGCACGTAAACGCGCAGCAATTGGAGTATCAAACGGTGCGACGGCATAACTAAGAAAGACGTTCACCCTCTAATTGTATACCTCTGTGAGGTGCGGAGGGAATTATTACCTTTCTTGCAAGACGAACTTTTCGTAACTAAGGCACTTCGATGATTAAGTCTTTGCCGCTGAAGATAAAGTTCGGGCGGCGACGGCCTTTCATATACTTCGCGGCTGTCTGTGAAAGGGAAGTAATAATGATGGGCAGCGCGATCGTCGCGTCGCAGTTTACGTACGAGGTCAGCGCGCCACGTCCCAGCTTGCCGTACACCAGAGATTCATCGAACGCGACGGCGCTGCTGCGCCCGCCGGGGTGCGGCGCATCGGCGGCGATCTGAATCGCGTATTTGTGGCCGTGAACCTGTTGCTTGAAGATGTGGGCGGACATCTCTGTCTGGCGCAGGAAACTCTTGGTGATGCCGCCACCGATATTGATCACGCCAGAGACGCGGGCGCGTATGGCGATTTGCGCCATGTCCAAAACGTCCTGAACGATGTCGAATTGGAAGTTATTCTTCTTTTCGAATCGAGAACCCGCGATGCCGACGGCGATGCCGCTATCGGTGATACCCGGGCAAAAGACCGGTACGCGGGATTTGTACGCGGCAGTTAATACGCCGTCTTCGGCGGCGATCTCCGCCAGTTCCCGGCCGAGCAAATGAAGAAACTCACGGCTCGAATAAGGCCGCGTCTGATCCAGTTGGCTCGCAAAGCCTCCGACCCACTCTTCAGCTTCGTGATATTCCTCTTCGCTCGCCAGCAGGTCCCACATACGATTAATCTGCGCGGATTCGAGCTCGGCATCGGTCATATTCGGATGGGCCTGGAAATGATGCCGTCCCAGCGTTTCGTGCAAGTCGTGGAAAATGACCGAGCCGGACAGCACCAGCACATCGACAA
>WNFR01004393.1_pt1 | contig 21455 bp, 17 predicted proteins | sample 5400221 | NCBI WGS metagenome assembly WNFR01 (sample SAMN13153357, study PRJNA577476) | soil metagenome | isolation source: 40 cm soil under Madrone tree | place: USA:California | collected 2016-06-14 | reverse complement strand
GCTGCAGCGGCATCTGCCGGTGCAGGTGGAAGTGGAGATGACCGACACCATCGGCGACAAGCCGATGGAGGTGTACAACACCGTCGCGGAGATTCGGGGATCCGAAAAGCCGGATGAAGTGGTGATCATCGGTGGGCACTTGGATTCGTGGGACCTGGGTACGGGCTCCACGGACGACGGGACGGGCTCGGCGGCTGTTTTGGAAGCCGCGCGCGCGCTGACCAGGCTGAACCTGAAACCAAAGCGGACGATTCGGTTTGTGTTGTTTTCCGGAGAAGAACAAGGTCTTTACGGCTCGCAGGAATATGTTAAGGCGCACAAAAACGACCTGGAGAAAATTTCCGCGGTGCTCGTGCACGACACGGGAACAGGCCGGGTGCTGACGCTGGGGTTGCATGACAATTATCAGGACCGCGAGCTGGTGGACCAGGTTCTTGCGCCGCTGCGTGAATTGAAATTGCTCGAGCCGCGCATGGCACGCTCCTTTGGGCAGGATCATCTCTCTTTCGATGAAGCCGGTGTGCCGGGATTTTTCTGCATCCAGGAGCGCGCGGAATACAACCTGACGCACCACAGCCAGTCAGACACGTTTGACAAAGTGTGGAAAGACGACCTGAACCAAGGCGCGCAAGTACTGGCCGCCTGGGCCTATAACACTGCGAACCTGTCGGAAATGCTGCCACGACGTCCGCTGCCCTATAACCCCGCCAAAGATGCAAAGAAAAAAGAGGCGCCAAAGCCCGATCCGGTTGCGGAACTGGACACCAAAATTCTGGAACAGGTAAAAGCCGATGAGCCCACATTGAAGGCCGACCTGACGTATCTGACGGAGCACATCGGCCCGCGACTCACCGGCTCGGCGAAACTGGACCAGGCGAGCCACTGGACCGCGGAGCAATTCAAGGCGGCGGGCCTTACCAACGTGCACTTGGAGGACTGGACGATTGCTAATAGCTGGACGCGCGGCCCGGCGAGCGGCCGGCTGATTCTTCCGACCGAGCAGACATTGACGCTGGCTTCAGCAGGATGGTCTCCCAGCACGAATGGCTCGGTGCGGGGACCGGTTGTTGGCGTTACGTTTGAAAAACTTGAGGACCTGGAGCAATACAAGGGAAAACTAAAGGGCGCGATCGTCTTGTTTGGCCGCCTTCGAAGGATGGAAGCCCCAGAGTTCCCCTTGGCGACTCCCTGGGACAAGAGCACGATTCCACTGATGCATCCCGAGAATGAAATGCCCATTGACCCGGCAGCTTACCGGCAGGCCCGGCTGGCAGCCTTGAAGATGTTTGCCGAGGAGAAAGTCAGTGCTGTGCTGCTCGCTTCGGAGAAGGAGTTTGGACTGCTGAACATGTCCGCGCAGTCGCGGGAATACCAAGCCGCGCTAGTTCCGGTGGCATATGCGGTGCGCGAGAACTACGAGCAGTTGTGGCATGTGCAGGAGGAGGGGCACGCGGAGGCGGAGGTAAGCATCGAGGGAAGCCTCAGCGGCAAGCCGGTGCAGGTGTACAACACCGTGGCGGAGATTCGCGGAACGGAGAAACCAGATGAGGTGGTTATAATCGGGGCGCACTTGGATTCCTGGGACCTGGGCACCGGCGCGACGGACAATGGCACAGGATCAATGGCTGTGCTCGCCGCCGCGCGGGCTCTGCAAAAAGTCGGAGTGAAGCCGAAGCGCACGATCCGGTTTGTGCTCTTCACCGGCGAAGAGCAGGGTTTGAACGGCTCGCGCGCTTACGTGAAAGCGCACAAGGACGAGTTGCCAAAGATTTCTGGGGTGCTGGTGCACGATACAGGGACGGGTAAGGTGCTTACCATTGGCTTGATGGGAAATTATGGCGTGCGCGAGACGATTGACCATGCGCTGTATCCGCTCGCCAAGGCGCAGGACATTGGATTAGTAGAGCCAAGTCTGCGCAGGGAGGGCGGCTCCGACCACGTGCCATTTGATGAAGCGGGCGTGCCGGGTTTTTGGTGCGTGCAGGACGTCGCCGACTACGACAAGATGCATCACTCGCAGGCAGACAGGCTGGAGCACGTGCGCTGGGATGACTTGACGGAAGGCGCGCAGGTGCTGGCGGTGTTTGCATACAACGTGGCGCAATTGCCTGAGCTGTTGCCGAGGAAGCCGGCGAAAGAGAAGAAAGCCGATCAGTAGATACGTGCGGGCAAGCGCGCGCGGTTGAGGACGAGGGCTTGCTCGCGGCAGGCGGAGCACCAATACTTCCTTCTATGCGAGCTGTTGTGCAGCGGGTGAGCCGTGCCAAGGTTACGGTCGAAGAACGCATCACCGGGGAAATCGGCGCCGGGTTGATGGTTTTGCTTGGCGTGGGCCGGGAAGATTCTCCCGCGGTGGCTGCTTCGCTGGCGGAAAAGGTCGCAAACTTGCGTATCTTCGAGGATGAAAAGGGGAAAATGAACCGGTCGCTGCTGGACGTGAAGGGCGCAGCCCTCGTGGTCTCGCAATTCACTTTGTACGGCGACGCGCGCGGGCAGCGCCGCCCGAGCTTCATTTCCGCGGCGCCGCCCGAGCAGGCGGCTCTGCTGTACGAGGAATTCAATAAGGCGCTGCACGGGCTTGGCGTTACCGTAGCTACTGGAATTTTTCAGGCGATCATGTCGGTGGAGTTGGTTAATGAAGGCCCGGTCACAATCCTCCTCGACTCTGACAAGACGTTTTAAAGGTTCTTCGCGCAAGCATCCCGCGGAGCGTTGGAGTCGAACAAGCGGAGCGAATTCGGCGGCAAGTGACTCGCTCAGCGCGATGGATTGCGGCGGACGCGCTGCGCGAGCTCAGAAGCGACGCGGTGCAGCAGCGGCTGCGGCGGAAGGCGGCGTGAGACGATGGCATCAATGACAAATGCGTTCGCATCGGCAAAAATGAAGATTCGGAGAGCGCGGCGCGGCGATGCTGAGCGGATCGCGCGGCTCTCCGGAGAGCTGGGCTATCCAGCTTCGGCGGCTCAAGTCGCCACGAGATTGCGGCAGCTCACTCCTGTTTCAAAGCATGCCGTGTTTGTCGCGGAATCCCCCGACGCAGCCACCGGCGTGGTAGGTTGGGTGCATGTCAGCGTGGCGCATTTGTTGGAGAGCGATATCCGGGCCGAAGTAAACGGTCTGGTCGTTGCGGAAGGCCAGCGCAGCGCAGGAGCGGGAGCGAAACTTCTGGAAGCCGCCGAGGAGTGGGCGCGAAGGCGGGGTTGCCGCGGGATGAATGTGCGATCGAATGTGATCCGCGAGCGGGCGCACGGGTTTTACGAACGGAACGGCTACGAGCATTACAAGACGCAAAAAGCGTTCCGCAAGGCGCTTTAGCTTGTTTCCACGCTGAGAACACCAAGAACGAATAAAGACAGCCAGGGTTGGCTGTCCCACACCCACCTGCCGCGTTACTCCCGCGAACCGTCCGCGATCCGCGCTGCCCTGGTATATCGCAGTACGATATACTAGAGGAGGCATGAGCACGGAGATTACCACCGACCAATACCGAGCGTTCGCAGAATTGCGCTACAGAATCCGTCATTTCGTGTGCGAAGGAGACATGGTTGCACAGGCCGTGGGGCTGGAGCCTCAACAGTATCTGCTGTTGCTTGCGATTCGAGGATTGCCGGCCGGTGAAGAGGCGACGATCCGGACTCTGGCGGATCGGCTGGCCTTAAAACATCACAGCGTGGTGGAACTGATCGACCGCATGGAGACGCACGGCTATGTGCGGCGCTCGCGCGGGCGTGACGACCGGCGGCGCGTGCTGGTCTCGTTGCTGCCTCGCGGGGAGCGCATCCTGGAACAAGTGGCGCGGCACCGCATCGGCGAATTGCGCTCGACCGGGCATGCGCTGGTGCGCGCCATCGATCAACTGCTGGAGAAGCCCCCGCAGGCAAAACAAAGGGAATTTTCGGCGATGCGAGAAAAGCGTGGATAAAAGAAGAGATAGGGAGGCGGCAGCCAGAACTTCATGATCACTGAGGCTTTACGGGCTCGCCCCGCAAAACACGGACGATTGAGTGCGCGTTGACTTGCCGGTAGACGCACCCTAAGATGAACCGCGAATGGCGGTTTCCTTCTCATGACCGGGCGAACCATCTCCCATTACCGCGTTCTGGAAAAGCTGGGCGGCGGCGGCATGGGGATTGTGTATAAGGCCGAGGACGTTCGTCTCGGCCGCTACGTCTGCCTGAAATTTCTTCCTGAGCGGCTTTCCAAGGATCATCCGGCCGTTGAGCGCTTTCAACGCGAAGCGCGAGCGGCTTCGTCGCTCAACCACCCGCACATCTGCACTATCTATGACGTCGACGAATACGAAGGCCAGAGTTTCATTGTCATGGAGTTTCTCGAGGGGCAGACGCTCAAGCACCGCATCGACGGTAGGCCGTTAGACATTGAGCGCGTGCCGGAATACGGTCATCAGATGGCGGACGCCCTCGAAGCTGCTCACGCCAAGGCCATCATTCATCGCGACATCAAGCCTGCGAATATTTTTCTGACCGAACGCGGCCAGATAAAGCTTCTCGACTTTGGTCTCGCCAAGTTGTTGCCGGAACGCAAGGGGGTTGCGTCGCTGACCCATGCCGGAACCGCGTTCACCGCCACAACGGAAGATGCGCATCTGACCAGCACGGGTGTTTCCATGGGCACGGTGGCCTATATGTCTCCAGAGCAGGTGCGCGGGGAAGAGTTGGACGAGCGCACGGACCTGTTCTCCCTCGGACTTGTTCTGTACGAAATGGCCACGGGCAGGCAGGCTTTTGTAGGACACACCTCGGGAGTTGTGTTCGAGGCCATTCTCAATCGTGCGCCGGCACCGGCAGCCCGTCTGAATCCAGCCATTTCCCCGCAACTTGAGCAGATCATCAACAAAGCTCTGGAAAAGAACCGTGCGCTCCGCTACCGCACGGCAGCGGATCTCAGTGCGGATTTGCAACGGTTGAAGCGCGATACGGACTCGGCGCGCGCTTTCCAAGTTACTTCGGGTGCGTCTTCTGAGCCGCCGATGAAGCGCCGATGGATTCTCATTTGGGCTGCAGTAGCGGCCCTGGTTCTACTCTTATTTGGCTGGAATATTGGCGGCCTGCGCGATCGCTTGTTTCACGGCTCCACGCGGGGACGCATCGACTCAATTGCCGTCTTGCCTTTCACGAACGTAAGCAACGACCCGAAAACGGAATATCTCAGCGATGGGATCACGGAGAGCCTGATCAACAGCCTCTCGCAATTGCCTAACCTTTCGGTGATGTCCCGCAATACGGTGTTTCGATACAAGGGGCAGCCAACCGATCCGCAGAAGTGGGGACATGACATGGGCGTCAAGGCCATCCTTACCGGCAGGCTCATTCAGAGCGGCGATGAGCTGATGATCAGTGTCAGCCTGGAAGACGTGGCCGGAAGCCGACAAATCTGGGGCGAGCAATACAACCGCAAGCTTTCCAGCCTGGTTTCGGTGCAGCAGGAGATTGCCGCCGACATTTACGGCCGGTTGCGCCCCAAACTTGAAGGCGTAGAGCGAAAACTGCTGGCGAAGCGGACTACCGAAAACGTTGAGGCGTATCAGCTTTACCTGCAGGGTTTGTTCTACTGGAACAAGTGGACCGAAGCCGACTTCAAAAGGGCCGCTGACTATTTCACACAGGCGGTGCAAAAGGATTCGAGATACGCGTTGTCTTACGCGGGGCTGGCTGATACGTATAGTTTGCTAGGTGACGCGGGGTATCTACCACCGTCAGAGGCGTGGCCGAAGGCAAAGGCGGCGGCCATGCAGGCGTTGGAAATCGATGACACGCTGGCGGAAGCACACACTTCCCTCGCGCTTGTGAAGGAGCATTTTGAGTGGGACTGGACCGGAGCAGAAACAGAATTCCGGCGGGCCATCGAGTTAAATCCGAACTCAGCCACGGCACACCACTGGTACGGGGACTACCTGGCCAACATGGGACGGCCGGAGGAAGGACTGCGAGAGACAAAACGTGCCCAGGAATTGGACCCACTCTCGCTGATCATCAACACGACGCTGGGTTGGCAGTTCTATTTGGCCCGCCGCAGCGACCAAGCCATCGACCAACTGCGCCGGGTTCTCGATATTGACGCGAAATTCACTCCGGCGCGGCGCGTGCTCGAGGAAGTCTACGCACAGTCGGGCAAATACAAAGAAGCGGTCGAAGAGAGAGAAAAAGTTCTATCACTCTCGGGGAGTCCGGAGCTCGCCGCTTCCATCGCGGAGGATTTTTCCAAGTACGGATACAAAGGCGTGCAGCAGAGCTGGCTCGATGGGTTGGCTGAAATCTCCAAACATGGCTATGTCTCTCCCTTCAGCGTTGCAGAGGGCTATATGCGCCTGGGCCAACGGGAGAAAGCGCTCGAGTGGCTTGAGAAGGCTTACGAAGAGCACGACAGCGGGCTCGTTTCGATTGGTGTCGAGCCCATGTTCGACTCCATTCGATCGGAGCCGCGTTTCAAGGAAATCGTCCGGCGCATGAAGCTGGCGACCTAACGGGTCGCAATAAGGGCCATCCCCGGGTGGCCCTATCGCAATGGATATTCTTTATCTCCCGGCAAGTACCCATCGACGCGCAGTACTTTCAATCCCGGCCGCACATTGCGCGCGTCCATGAACGCTATTGCTCCGGGAATGGCAGAAACAAGTTCGTACTGCATGTCGTTGGAGTAGACGATCTTAGGCGGCGATGCCGCCTCCGCTCGAAAAATCTTGGCCACCCAGTACTGTTTGAACTGAGCTTCGCTCATTTCGTAGACGACCCGTAGTACGACATCGCGCTCACGAGCGACAGGCGCGCGAATGAGCAACACTACCGGCAGTTTCGAACTCCAATATTGTCGCTCCCCCAAGAGAACCTTGCGCACATCAGAGAGGCTAAGGTCGCTGACCGGCGTATCGGGGTGCACCACCACCGCGATATCCGCTCCGCCTCGCGTCGTCTGCGCGCCGGAAGGCGCCATCGCTACAGTGAAATCGGTCTGTGCAAACCACCCATTGACACGAGGTTCGCCGATTCCCCGTCTGAAGTTGCGATATTCCGTCTTAAACGCGGCATAGTTCGTTATGTCGTACCGCACGCCGAGAGTCGAGCCTACCAAATCCTGGATCGTGAACACCTGCTCGCTGAGCGGCGTGTGAGTATATTCAAATCGGTAATACGGCTTCACGCTTCTCTCAAACCAGGGCAGCCGGTAGCCGAGCTGCACGTAAAACGCCTCGCTATTCGTCGACAAATTGGTCAGCACTTTGCGATGGTTGACGTTCGCAAACTCCGCCAAGAACTCCGGAGTCTCCTTGGTCCACACTACGTAGGCGTCACTAATCCACTCCCGAAAATCGCCGCCCGCCAGCGTGATCTTGTCGCGGTACACCGAAGCTCCGAGTTGCAACCCATAGAACCTCTGCGGCCGGGAATAGATATTCGCCACCCACGCGCGATTGTCGTTGTTGTCCCCCGCATCGCCCGGCCGGTTGATCATCGATCCGCGCCCATTTCCAACTCCCACGTTGTAGCTCAGGCCCGCGCCGCCCGAGGGAATGTTGCCTTCTGCCAGGAGTCCCACGAAGTGCACCGGGATGAATGTTCCGCCGAATCGCACAAAGTCCGGGCGGCTGATGGTCGTCTGCAGCCACGCTCCGTGGTGAAATGCCGTATTCCAATACCCAATCGGCGTGTGATATCGCCCGAACGACAGCTTGAAATAATCGTTGTAATCGTAGCGAATGATGTTGCGCTCCACTTCCACGGTGTAATCGGTCGGGTGCGCATTGAACGTAATCTCTGCGAAATAGCTCACCTTATGCGACAGCGCCGACGCCAAGTGCAAATCGAGCTGCCCAAGATTGAAGCCGCTCGTCGTGCCCTTCTGGTCCGTCGCCGAGAAATCGACGTCGCCGAATCCCCGAATCTGCAGCGACGGATAGTGTGTCTCCATCTGCTGAACGGTAGCAGCCTGCTGCTCCTGCATTTCGTGCTGCCCGGGCCGGGGTCCCGCCGCGGCCGGTGCTTGCGCCGCCTGCTGCGCCCGTAATTGCGGCGACGGTTCATTCGCCGCGGAAATGGCGCCCGCTTGCGGCGGCGCCTGCCGCGCCTCCAACTCCAAGACGCGCTTCTCGAGCTGTTGTACGCGCTCAAGCAGCATCCTTACCTGCTCGGCCTGATCCGCCGACGGCGAGCCTTGCGCGCGGACCGCGCCACCTGCGAGAAGCACCACTGCGAAAATCGAAAGTGCTCGCAACATGTTTCCTCCACTACTGCTTGGTTTCGTTCCACGGTTCAAACGGAAACACTGCTGGCCCGACAACCGACACCTTAAGCTTTACGTCAAAGTCACCTTTTCAGTGGAGAGTCCCGCGTCATTGACCTACTCACTTGCCGGAGAGTGCGGGTATTGTATTCGCGGCAAATGCTTTGTCAAAAGGTACTTTGCTGCACGCTCAGAAACCGCCGCCACCGCCGCCGCCGAATCCCCCGCCGGAAAAGCCTCCGCCACCGGAAAAGCCAGAACCTCCCGAGCTGCGCGGTGCGGAGGCCATCACGTTGCCGGCGCGCGAGGACATGTAGCTCAAATCGTTCGTGAACATCATCGAATAAAAGCCCGGACCATACGAGGAGCCGCGATACCACTGCGGCGGCTGCGTCATGATTCCCTGGAAAGCCCGGCTCCAGTTTTTCTCCACGCCGAGCGCCATCGCGAACGGCAGGAATTTCTCGAACATTTCGGGCGTCTTAATCGTGCGATTGAAACGATCGGATTCAACGTGCACGAGAAAATCCTCAAAGCCTAGGACACCCTCCAACGCGCGCGCGCCCTGTTCCGTGTGCGCGGGCATGAACCAACCAAACCCGCAAATGATCAAGCCCGTGAGGATTCCCGCGATGATGAACGTCAGCGGAGCCATGCCTTGGCTCGAAGCGACCTTCAACCCCCCAAATGTCAAAAGAAAGCCGACGACCACGCCCGCTGCGATGTAAGCGGAACGGACGCTATCCGGGCGCCTGGTGTAGTAGCCGTCCGCCACCAGCGAAGAAAAGATGTTGCTCTTGATGCCGGGCAAGTTTGTATAGAAATGGTTTTCCAGGCTGGACATCGAGACGGATTCGCCGACCGTTCCCGTCGTGAACATACCCTCGAGCAACGCCTGCTCGTGCGGCTTCAGCTTCGCCCATTCCGCGCGATCCTTTTGCACGATGAAGTTGTAATCCTTGTCGTGCATCAGCCCGAGCATGCGGTCCCTCTGGTGTTCCTCGATGACGATATAGCCGCGCACGGCCAGGTCGACGATGGACGCTGTGATGTCGCGCATGTCCGCGGAGTTATCCACCAGTGTGCCCACTTCTCCCGGCGTGAGCTGGTCCGGAGGTTCATACTGCGCGGCGATGGGCCGCAGCCGCGGGTCGCGCCCGCGCGTCCACCACAAATAAAACATCACCACAAATGCGCCGACGGGAATACCGAGCGGCCAATTGCTATGGAAGAATAGAATAAGCTTGCTCGACGCTGTTGGCTCGTGAACGAAGCCTTTGTCGAACGCGACGGCGACGGTCAATCCTTCGTGCAAGTGCAAAGGCTCGCGCGTGTGCACCTCGACGCCGTTTCCGGCAATGTCCACGTCCGCATTTTGTGCGCGCGAACGGTACGCGCCGGTAAAGACATTAGCGCGAATATTCGTGGTGCCTTCCGGAAGGATGATGCGCGCGCTGGCCGCCTGAATGGGAATGTCCCACTCGTCGCCGGTCACGTTCCAGTAGAGCTCGTCGTGGTCCTCGAAAAAGCGCAGCGCATCGGAAACCGAATATTCGATGGAGATGTTCTGCGTGGAGTTGTCGGCGTCCGGAACGTAAATCTTGAGCTTACGGTAATGACGCTCGCGGCTGGTCTCGTACTTCAGCGCTTGGCCGCTTCCGTTCACCACGCGCTTCACGTCAAGAAACAGCGAGTAATTCAGCCCCTGCGGCGTAACATATTCGACCGGAATCGTTCGATAAAGCCCATGCCACGGCCCGCCGATAAAATGCGCTTGAATGGTCTCCGTGACATCGATCGTTCCGTCCGGCATAACGACCGTTTCGGACTGAAAGTTTTCGATGCGCAGCTCGCGGGTGCTGAGAGCCGAAGTTGCCGGGAAAACAAAAGCAGAAACTAGAGCGATGGCGAAGAACGATCGGATGGCGATGCGGCGCACGCGCGTCATTCAGTGTGTAGCTCCAGCGTCATGCCGTGGGCGCGCTAAAGCTGACTTTCGGCGCTTCGCGCTCGGCAGGCGCGGAGACCTCGAAGAATTCACGCGGCTTGAATCCCAGCATGTTCGCGAAAATATTCGAGGGGAACTGCTGGATTTTGGTGTTCAGGTCGCGGACCACGGCGTTGTAATAGCGCCGCGCATTCTGCACGGTGTCCTCGATTTGAGTGAGCGAAGTCTGCAGCGACGTGAAGCTCTCGATGGCGCGGAGTTGCGGATACGCTTCGGAAAGCGCAAACAAGCTCTTCAGCGCGCCGGTAAGCATGTTCTCTGCTTGCGCCTTGTCACCAGGGCTGGTCGCGCTCATGGCTCGATTGCGCGCGTTGATCACCGCCTCCAGCGTACCTTTCTCATGTCCCGCGTAGCCCTTGACCGTCTCCACCAGGTTCGGAATCAAGTCGTAGCGCCGCTTGAGCTGCACATCGATGTCCGCCCAGGCGTTGTCGCAGGTCACTTTTAGGCGCACCAAGCTGTTGTACATCCCGACCAGGAAAACAATGATCAGGACCAACGCGATCAAAATAATCCAGCCAATCATGGGCCAACCTCACGCAGGAAGGAGTACGTGCACACTGCCGGTGAAGCCAATATACGTGTCCGCATCGATGACTGTAAAGAAGCCTGGTGCCCTGCTGTGTGTTAGCGATACCGCCGTGGAATTGTTACCTCTGGCGTATAGTTCCGCATTGGTTTATGCTGCACTCAGCTTTTCGCGGCTTCCCTCTTTATGCTCTTCAAAACGCTCAGCGCTTCCGTCTATGGCATCGACGCCTACCTCGTCGAAGTGGAGGTCGATGTAGGCTCCGCGCGCATGACCGACTTCAATGTTGTCGGGCTGCCGGATAATGCCGTGAAGGAAAGCCGCGAGCGTATCAAGTCCGCGCTTAGGAACTGTGGGTTCGAGTTCCCCCATGGCCAGGGCGTCACAATTAACCTGGCGCCCGCCGATGTGCGCAAAGAGGGCTCCGCTTTCGATTTGCCTATGGCGTTGGGACTGACCGGTTGCATGGGACATTTCTTCGGCAAAATGCTGGACAAGTGCATGTTTCTCGGCGAGCTCTCGCTGGACGGCAGCGTGCGGCCGGTGCGGGGCGCGCTGTCCGCGGCGCTGGCCGCGCGTGAAGTCGGCTTGAAATCCGTGGCTGTTCCCGAAGCGAATGCGCGCGAGGCCGCTGTCGTGGAAGGCGTGGATGTCTTCGCGCTGAAGTCACTGCCGCAAGCCGTGGACTTGGTGAATTCTCCGGAATCGTTTCAGCCCGTGCGGGTAGATGCGCGCCAGTTGCTCAGCGAAGCGGCGCAATACGCGGTCGACTTGCGTGACGTCCACGGCCAGCAGGCAGCCAAGCGCGCTCTGGAGGTGGCTTGCGCGGGCGGTCACAACATTTTGTTCATCGGACCGCCCGGAGCGGGCAAGACCATGCTCGCCAAACGCATCCCTACTATCTTGCCGCCCATGTCGCTGGAGGAGGCCATCGAAACCACGCGCATCCACAGCGTCGCCGGCGTTCTGGAGGACAGCCGCGGCTTGGTGGGCACGCGACCCTTCCGCTCGCCGCACCACACCATCAGCGATGCCGGGCTCATTGGCGGCGGCGCTGTGCCGAGGCCAGGCGAAGTATCGCTAGGTCACAACGGCGTGCTCTTCCTGGATGAATTGCCCGAGTTTCAGCGCAACGTGCTGGAGGTCATGCGCCAGCCGCTGGAGGACGGTTCCGTGACGATTGCGCGCGCCGCGGTTTCCGTAACCTTCCCCTCTCGCTTCATGCTGGCTGCCGCCATGAACCCTTGTCCCTGCGGCTATTTCGGCGACCCTACGCGCGAGTGCCACTGCACTCCGCCGATGATTCAGCGGTACGTCTCCAAGATTTCCGGTCCTCTCCTGGATCGCATCGATATTCACATCGAAGTGCCCGCGGTGAAGTACAAGGAGTTGCGTGCGCCCTCCTCCTCAGTGGATTCCGCTGCGGTACGCCAAGGGGTGATCGAAGCGCGCAACCGCCAGACCGAGCGTTATCGCGCTGACAAGAAGACGTACTCCAATGCGCAGATGATGCCCAAAATGATCCGCAAGTACTGCGCCATTACGCCGGACGGAGAAAAATTGCTGGAAAACGCCATCACCCGGTTAGGTCTCTCAGCCCGGGCACATGATCGCATTCTGAAAGTGGCGCGCACGATTGCGGACCTTGATGCCGCGGAGAATATCGAGCCTCGGCACCTCAGCGAGGCGATTCAGTACCGGACTCTGGACCGTTCCTATTGGGCGTAGCAGTTGCCGTCCGGGGAACGGCCATTTCTCTACGGGAACAACGGGGCGACCCTAGAGCTGCTCCTCCATTGACTCGGTTTCCGTCCCTATGTTACCCATAAGGCGCCCACAACCGGGCCGATTGGGCGCTGGTGACGCCCCCGCATGTCCGAAGACTCCAAGCACCTTGAAATTACTTTGGAGACGCAGGTCGAGAGCGTCAATCTCGCCGAGGAAATGTGTCTGCGCGTGGCGGAGGCCGCCGGATTTGGCGAAGACGACTGCTACCGCATTGGAATGTCCGTGCGCGAAGGCGTCATCAATGCCTTTCACTATGGCAACGAAGAACGCCCCGAAAAAAAGATTCACCTCGTTCTGGACCTCACGCCGGAAAAAATGATTATTCACGTTTTGGACGAAGGGAAAGGTTTCGACCTCGGCGGCGTGCCCAACCCTCTCGCCGAGGAAAACCTGCTGAGCACCTCCGGCCGCGGCATCTTCCTGATGCGCGCGTTCATGGATGAATTCGAGGTCGTCCCAGGCCGTACGGGGGGTGCGGAAATCATCATGTCCAAGAAATTGCCTTTGTCCGGAAATCCCGGAACCAACGGCAAAAGCGGCCAAGGGGCCGCACCGAAAAAGGAAGCTTGAGCCCAATCTAAATGGCACTGCGAGCCACATATCGTGAAGCTGCCGGCGTGACCGTCGTCGATATCAGCGGCCGTATTACGCTCGGCGAAGGCAGCGCGCTTTTGCGAAAGACTATCCGCGAGTTGCTGGAAGATCAGCGTACCCTCATCCTTCTGAATCTGGCCGATGTCGATTACATCGACAGCTCCGGCATCGGAGAACTCGTCAGCGCCTACACGGGAGTGAAAAATCGAGGCGGCAGCCTCAAGCTTCTGCAACTGACAAAAAAAGTGCACGATCTCCTGCAACTGACCAAGCTGTTCACCGTCTTCGAGGTCTACTCTGACGAGAATAGCGCTCTGCGCAGCTACCGCTAGTTCCGCAGAATGGCTCGGTTCGAGTTTTTGCTCTCCCTCAACTGCCCCGCTCGCCGGACGGCGTAAGGTGCGGAAGAATCGGAAAGATGCGAGCCAGGTCTGACAGCATGTGGGTGGAAGCCCGCGCCAAGGAGCTGGGCTTTGATCTTTGCGGCGTTGTATCCGCCGGGAAATTCCCTGAGCTGGAGCACACGGAGGAGTGGCTGGCGCGCGGGTTCGCTGGCGAAATGAAGTATTTATCCGACCCGCGCCGGCGTAGCGCAGATGGCGCTTTTCCGGGCATTCGCAGCGTGATCGTCTGCGCTCTTAACTACAGCACGAACTTGCCCGGGTCGACCGACGTCACCCATCTGCCCGAAGATGCTGAGCCGCGCGGATGGATTTCACGCTACGCCTGGGGTGACGACTACCATGAAGTGTTACAAGAAAGACTAAACGAATTAGCGGCAGCTCTCAGGGAACGTTTTGCCGAACCCTTCGAGGCTCGTGTTTATGCCGACACCGGACCGCTACAGGAGCGAATCTTCGCTAAGTATGCGGGCCTCGGCTGGCTGGGCAAGAATACCCTGCTTTTGAATCAGCGCCTGGGTTCATGGATTTTTCTCGGGGTGATCGTCACAACCTTGGATCTTGCCCCAACCTTGGAGGATGGCGTCCTGCCGCCGCCAGATTTGTGTGGAAGCTGCCGCCGCTGTATTGATGCGTGCCCCACGCAAGCTTTCGTCGAGCCCTACGTCATGGATGCGCGCCGCTGCATCTCCTATCTCACCATCGAGCTGCGCGGCGCGGTTCCCGGCGAGTTGCGTGAGTCCATCGGCAGCCATGTGTTCGGCTGCGACATTTGCCAGGACGTTTGTCCCTGGAACCGCCGCGCGCCCACAACTCCGCTCGAAGAATTCCTCCCGAGAACGTTTCCCGCCGCGCTCGAAAGTGTGCCGCTGAAGGACGGCCAAACAGAAAATATGGAGCTCCTCTTCGGGCCCGGACAGCAAGAGATTTCAGGCTCGTTGGAGCAATCGTTGTTCCTCCCCAGGCTCGAATGGCTGGCCGCCATGGACGAAACGGAATTTCGCCGCATTTTCCGCGGCAGTGCCATCAAGCGCGCCAAGTGGCGCGGTATTGTTCGCAACGCTTGCATTGCTCTGGGTAATTCAGAGCTCCACCGCGGAACACACGTCTATCAAAGGATCAGCGAATTGCTGCAGCGTCTTTGTTCCTCGGCGGACGCCGTCATCGCGGAATCTGCCCTTTGGGCGCTCTCCCGCATCCAATGAGAGGCGAAAGGCGATCCGCTAAAGAGCTTTCTTTTGTTGCCCGGGCGAGCGGAGGTTTACCATCATCCGCGGTATAGCGGTATAATCCCCACGCACTCTGACTCGCGTGAGCGCGTCGCTGGAGGTTGCCATGAATCGCCGCAGGTTTATCGCTGGCAGCGGCATCGTTGGCGCAGGGCTGATTGGAGCAGGCGGTGCCGTGCCAGGCCTGTTGCTCGCTAACACCAGGAATCCCAATTCAAATTCACAATCGGAGGAAAAACCCGTGGCATTCACAGTGCCCCCGCTGCCGTACCCATTCGACGCTCTGGAACCGCACATTGACGCCAAGACAATGGAAATCCATCATGACAAGCATCATGGGGCCTACGTCACAAACCTCAACAAGGCCCTCGAGGGCCAGGCCGACTTGCAATCCAAGTCGCTCGATGACCTGCTCAAGAATCTGGACGCTATTCCCGAAAACATCCGGCAGGCAGTGCGCAACAATGCCGGCGGCCACTGGAACCACTCGCTATTCTGGACGCAGTTGAAAAAAGGCGGCGGTGGCGAGCCCAAGGGTGACCTTGCCGCGGCGATTAAGTCCACCTTCGGCTCGTTTGCGGACTTCCAGGCAAAGCTCGCCGCCGCTGGCATGGGCCGCTTCGGCTCTGGGTGGGCTTGGCTGCTCGTGAAAGACGGAAAGCTGACAATCGATTCGACGCCAAACCAGGACACCCCGATTTCGTTGAAGGGCAAGGCCGTGCTGGGGGTGGACGTCTGGGAGCATGCGTATTATCTGAAATACCAGAATCGTCGCGCCGACTACATCGCGGCCTGGTGGAACGTGGTCAATTGGGACTCCGCGGCCGAACAGTACGCGTCGGCGCGGAAATAACAACAACTATTGCGCGCTCAGAAATGAAGAGGCCCGGACCGCGTCATGGTCCGGGCCTCTTGTGCTTTCGCCCTCAGAGAGAAATCAAGCCAGCATTTGCTGCTTCGTCAGCCCAATCGGACCGACGTTCCTCGCAACTTGGGTGTATCTGTGTGGAGCAGGAAGCGAAGGACGAGTCTCGCGCGGGCCTACCGGCTCCGCCACCGTCATCGGCACCGCAGTAAGGCGTCCCGCTTCCCGGACCAGTTCCATGCGGCCCCGCACCCGGAACTTCGCAAGCAGTGAAGACACGTGAAATTTTACCGTCCGCTCGGAGAGATTCAGCGACACAGCGATTTCCTTATTGGCCAGGCTGCGCATGATGCCGGCAAGCACTTCTTCTTCGCGGCGCGTGAGTTTTACCGAGCTTCCCACCGAGTGCCCCGCTTGCAGCAGCTGCTCGGCCTTTTCCGCGAGCCCCTCTAGTGCGTCCGGAGCCGCCTGCACCATTACCACGTAGTCGCGCGGAGATTGCCCTCGCACCAGGCAGTGCATCGCCAGCAAGCCAGCAGCCTGGTCCACGGGGAACCTTCCGTCGGCTCCCGCTTCCACATGAAAATGGGAAACGCCGGTGTTTCTTTCATAAAAAAAATAAAGCTCTTTGCGAAGATCTGCGCGCGCTACATTCGAATTGGTTTGCTCACTCCTCCGGATTACTTTCACATGCACCCCTCTTTATGCAGTCTCGGGTAGGAACCGAGACTTGTGATTTGGTTTGATTTCGCCTCTTGGCGAGGCATAGTTCCACAGCACGCAGCAAGCGGCGGGCGAGGAGCCAAGGTTTGGGACTGAGGAACGAGAGAATCCCCTTAACCAGCACGACTTTGGCGCGAGAAGGAGCCCCCTGTCATTTCGCTTGCGACGAAGTACCTCTCTCTCGCCGCAATTACAATGCAAACCCTGCTGTAAATTTGCATCAGGGCAAACCCCTACGATAGTGGTACTTACGTACTGCAAAGCCTTTAGGGCGCAATGATTTGAGCGTAGGAATTTCACGGTCTACGAAATTTTTCCCCCTACTACGCTTTTTTTCCATGCGTTTACAACCAGTTGCGCCGCGCTGGTTCACACACTCCCTGCCCTGTGGAAAACTTTCTTCCAAAACGTTAGTACTACCGACAGCCTGCAGCAATTTTCTCAATATCCTACGATTCGTGTTTGTTGCGGGGAGATCAGCTCGTACGTAACGCCACGCCAGCGGACTTTCCGGGTGAACAACGACATCACGAAATTGGTCAGGAACAGGTAAGGAACAAAAACGCCCAGCACGACATACATCCATGCTTGCCCCGCAATTTTCGCGCGAGACGTCTGCAAAACTTCCGTTGCCACTGCAACACGAAGCCCGCCGCGTATGGCCGCCAGCAGGATCGGCACAAACGTCAGCACCGCCAGGTGAAACGCCGGCAGTGTCGCGAAGAAATTGCTCAGCGTGACTTCCAGCCCGAGCGGCAGGGTCAGGCAGTACAAAAAGTGCGTGACAGCTCCTGATGCCCAGTTCTTCTTTGAGTAGACCTTGGTGATCAAAATTTGCCGATTCGTGAATTCGAATAGGCCCCGGAAATCAACGTCCACGTAAGTAGGCGTGAGGCACTCCGGTACGAACACGATGGAACGTCCGGCGTGTTGCAATGCGCGTGTCATGGAGTAATCGTCGCTAACCGAGTGTTGCCATTCCTCGAACACGCGAATTTCGTCGAAGACGCTTCGGCGGATCGCCGTTCCTCCGCCCCAGCAGAAATTTTTTCCTTTCTCGCTGAGCATCGTCACGATCGAAGCATTCCACGCGGCCAGCAGCGCCGTTGCGAGATTGTGGCCTCTGGGAATCAGCCATCGCATGGTAGTAGCGGCGCCGACTTGCTTGTCGTTGAGTGGCGCAACCAAACGCCGTAACCAGAATTTTCCCGGCCGCCCGTCTGAGTCGGCAAAAACCAGGACTTCAAACTCAGCCGTCAGCTGTTCGATCGCCACTCGTAAATTGTGTACCTTCTCGCCGCACTCTTCCGGCCGGTCCGCAATAATCACGTGCGCGGGCGCCCTGGAATGCTCCGCGACGCGCTTCACCGTGGTGTACGCGGAATCGGATGCGGACGCCAGGACGAAGAAGATCTCGTAGTTGCGGTAATCAAATTCGGTCAGCGCCACCAGATTGTGCTCTAGCCCGGGTTCCATGCCTTTGCACGAACACAGCACCGCCGCGCGCGGCGCATTGAAGCCCGGATCGCCTCGCATCCTCCGCCGTGCGTACGCCGCCCAGAGGAGCCCCTGCCATACCAGGTACGCACCTACACCTATTTGAATGATGGCCAGGTAATAAAACAGAGTTTCCATCTAAATCCGAGCCTAACAGAACCATTTATCTCCCGCAGCGTTGCGTGAACAGGTAGAATCGCACCGGTTAACATCCCCTCCAGGAGAGTGGCTATGAATCGCGTGGACAGCTCCATGGTCACCACGGCTAACGAAATCCCCGGCTACCGCATCGTCAAGAACTTTGGCATCGTGCGCGGAATAATTGTCAGGTCGCGCAGCGTGATCGGAAATTTGGGCGCCGCGCTGCAGACCATCATCGGCGGTAACATCACCATCCTGACCAATCTTTGCGAGAAGACCCGCGAAGATGCCTACGAGCTGCTGTTGCAACATGCCGCGCAGCACGGCGCCAACGCCGTCATCGCCATGCGCTACGACGCCACCGAAGTAATGCAAGGAGTAACCGAAGTCCTGGCTTACGGCACCGCCGTCCAAGTGGAGCGCGCCTCCCCATAGTTCCGGAGTCGTCACTTGAAGCCGCAGTGGTAGAATCCGCCTGCCATGTTTTGCGTCCTGCAGCGCGGAAATCTCCTCGACTGGGCGCTTCTGCTCGAGCTGCGGCGCTGACGGTAACGTAGTGATGGTGCGTCGCCCGGCTCAAACGCCAGCGCCTTCCTACTTAAGCGCCGAGACCACCTGCTCCGTCAATTCCTCCAGCGAAATCAGCGCCCGGCTTGCCGCTACTCGCGCCTTCTCCAGGAACGACGCATCCAGCAAAAACGCGCTGCGGTCGACAAACGGATGGTTCGCGGCCTCATACGGTTTGCGCCGCCGCCCGGACGCGCTTCGCGCCATCAGCTCCTCATAAATTTGGAAATCTCTCTGAAAATCCAGCGCCTCGCCCACCGACCATTTCTCATGCCGCGCCAGCGCTCCCAAGTACTTCCGCCGGTATGCCGCCGCTTCGCTCTTCGCCATCGCGCGCGGCTTGGATTTCGCCGTTGGCTGATGGTCCCGCGTGATTATCTCCATCGCGTGCACGCTTGCCGCGATCAGCGCCTCCCGTTGCAACAATGCCAGCAAATCGCGATACAGCGCGGCGTGCACCTGCAGGCCGTGCCGTCCGTGTTCCACCACGTAGGAATCCACAAACCGCGGCACGATGCGTTCCCGTTGCAGCGCTTCTGCCAATTGCGCCGCCATCTCAGCCGCTGCATCGGTGGCCGATTGTTTCGCCGCACTCATCACGCCCATGGTAGCAGGAGTGCCAAAAAAGAAGGGCCGGATTGGCGTCCGGCCCATGCTCTGGAAGTGAAACCGTGCTACAACCAACTGCGATTTGTTAGTACTTGCTCCACGTAAACGTATCAAGCGTCCAGTTGCCCACGGTCGCCAGGTTCTGCTGCAACGCGCGATCGTAGTGGATAGACACGCTGGCGCCGCCGTTTGCCTGTAACGTGTTGCCGATGACCGAGCCGTACCAATTGGCATTGCCGCTGAACGTGATTGGGGCATTCGGCGCGTAGAGTACCGCGCTGGAGCTCCCGTTGCCGTGGAGGTTGATTGCGCCGGTGCCCGCATATTGAATCTGCAGCAATGTGGAATTGAATGTTCCGTTAGCGATGCCGTTTCCCCCGATGTCCAGCGGCGTAGCCTGGCCATTTCCCACAACGTTTATGATCACGGGCAGGTATACCGCGGGATTGCCCGTGCCGGGACCCGTGCCGGGACACGGACCGACCGTTATCGACGCCTGTCCGCTCAAGCTGATGCTGTTGACGTAATAAATGCCCGGCGCGCAATTAGCAGCGTTCGTTCCGGCCGGGACGAAGGTCACGACCTGGTCACTGTTTCCTGAAACGCTGATGTCTCCATAATTCCCGTTGTTCGCTCCGTTTGCGGGGCAGATCCCGCTGCAAGGCGTAAGCGTGGTGGCGCTCGAAACGCCAAATGCCGGGGGCGGTACGGTGGTCGGTATTGTCGTGGTGACCATCGCGACCGTCTGCGGCAACTTAACCAGTCCTGGAGCGGCAACACAATTCGTAGGGGTCGTTGCGCAGCCGGTCACGGCAGTCGTGTTGCCCGACAAGGCATCCACGCCTGCGCCCCCGCCGCAGGCGCCCACACCTGTGTCCGGACTGGAGAAGGTGCCATTGATTGTCGTACCGCTGGCGGCGTTCACGTTTCCGTTCGAGCCAAGATTGCCATAGTAATTCTGCGTGACCGGGACCCCGCCGGACATAGCGCCAGCCGCCGAGAGGGCGGAGGAATTGTAGCTGTCGATGGTGCCGCCGCCATTGAAGGAGATGGAGCCGCATCCGCTGCCTGTTGCAAACCCCGCGTAGTTATAGCACTGCGTCACGTGCTTTTCCAAAAGGGCGGAGACCTCTACTTCCGCTTTACGCGCCGCATTGATGTCTCCATGCGACGTCAGCCTCCACAGTTGTGCGGTCAGCTTCTGCGCAGTTCCGCAAAGGAACACCTGTCTCATGGCTATCAGCTCGGCCGAGACCGAATAATTTACAGTGTTATTACCCCCCGTCAGGGAACCTTGGCTCGCACTATTAAAGGCGAGCGGCACTGTGGGAATGGGATAATTGGCGCTGATGCCGTTCATCGTCGGTCCCAACGCGATCGGAGGGCCGCCGGCGAGCAGCGTGACCGGGCTGACGTTCATGTTGTAAGCGATAAGCGGATCACCGGCGCCGCCCGGCAGCGTGTAGTTGTTCATCAGATAGTTCGCCGCCGCATGCAGGCCTCCTTCCGCTCCGTAGCGCGATTGCGTCATCAGCCGGTAATTCATGCTCGACCACGTTTCCGACTGTGACAGGAACATCAGTGCCGCCGCTGTCACCGAAAGCACCAGGATAAAAATCAGGGCGAAGATCAGTGCCACGCCTTTTTGGTTTGACCGTTTCATGATAAGTTCTCCTTGCAATCCTTTTTACGGACCTAACAACGCGCTGACCGAAGGAGGTATGACTTGTGCGCGGAGGGGATCCGTCAGGCTGGCTGTGTCGTATACTTCGACCACATTTCGCGGGGAGACGTTCAACAAGGCCTTTGTCTCCGGTTGGAATTGCCCGGTTTGCGGGTCCTTATTCTGCGTTTGCACCGTCAGAGTCACCGCAACGTCTGTTACGCACGTACCTGCGCCAAGCGGCTGAACCTGGTAGGTGAAACAAGGCACCGGATTGCCGTTTGGATCGGGGGGATTCGCCAGAACGTTGTTTAGCAGGATCATGGTGGGGCCGGTTGGCCCTGTGACTGGCGCTTTGGATCCAGCGGTGATGAGCATCTGGTTTCGATACAGAGTCCCGGGGGCGGCGGTTGTACCCGGCGCGCAGGTGTATTCGACGTACACCATGTTGCCGTCGCTGTTGATGTCGCCATATAACTTCAGCACAAATTCAGTGGAACCAAAGGGGTAGTTTGAGGGAGCGCCAGCGGGCGGGACGATTCCTGTGGCGAATGCGCCCAATGCGGACACCGGCGCACCCGTAGCGTGAGGATTCTGGAATAA
>WNFR01003480.1_pt1 | contig 21463 bp, 20 predicted proteins | sample 5400221 | NCBI WGS metagenome assembly WNFR01 (sample SAMN13153357, study PRJNA577476) | soil metagenome | isolation source: 40 cm soil under Madrone tree | place: USA:California | collected 2016-06-14 | reverse complement strand
CCGGCAGGAGCAAGCTGTCGACGCCCGAGAGCTGCGCCAGCCGGCAGCTCATACGCTCCACCCAGAGCGGCGCGATGCAGCCGGTTTCGACGCCCACTTGTAGTCGTGCCATCGGCGGTCCCTCCGTGCGCGCTCTACAGGGGATGCGCCGCTCGTCGCAAGCAGGGTGATGGACACATGTCGCCACCACCATCGACCGCGCGTCACGACCACCGTCGACGCGCGACGGACGCGGGCGGCGTTTTTCCGGTTGCATCGTCTGTGGTAGCGGACGCACATGAGCGACTTCGCGAGCCGCAGCTTCTGGCTCGAGGATCCGTACACGCCCGGTCCGGCGCTCGACGGCGACTGCTCCGTCGACGTCGCGATCATCGGCGGCGGCTTCACCGGCCTCTGGACCGCGTACTTCTTGAAGCGCGCCGAGCCGGCGCTGCGCATCGCGGTCGTCGAGCAAGAGGTCGTCGGCTACGGCGCGAGCGGCCGCAACGGCGGGTTCGCGATGACGCTCGTGAATCGCGGCCTGCACGACATGGTGCGCGCCTTTGGCGACGACGCGACGCGCACGGCGCACCGCGCGGCCGCGGCCTCGGTCGACGGCATCGGCGCGTTCACCCGCGAGCATCGCGTCGAGTGTCACTACGAGAAGAACGGCCTGCTCTGCGTCGCGTCCGACCCGAGCCAGATCCCGCGCATCGAGGCCGAGTACCGCGAGGCGGAGCGGCTCGGCCTCAGCGGCTTCCGCTTTCTCGATCGCGCCGCAGTGCAGGCGAGCGTGCACTCGCCGACGTACGAGTGCGGCGTCCGCGAGGACAGCTGCGCGATCGTCCACCCGGCGCGTCTCGTCCGCGGCCAGCGGCGCATCGCCGCCGAGCTCGGCGTCGAGATCTACGAGTCGACGCCGGTGCGCGAGGTGCGCGCCGAGGGACGACGGGTGACGATCACGACCCCGACGGGCGTCGTGCGCGCCGATCAGGCGGTGCTCGCGACCAACGCCTACTCGGTGCACTTCCCGCCGATCCAGCGCTACGTCGTCCCGATCTACTCCTACATCGTGCTGACCGAGCCCCTGGCGCCGGAGCTGCAGGACGCGATCGGCTGGAGCGGCCGCGAAGGCGTCGAGGACCGCCGCACGTTCCTGCACTACTACCGGCCGACGCACGACGGTCGCCTGCTCTTCGGCGGCGAGGACGCGCCGTACTACTACGGCTCGAGCATCGGCTCGCAGCACGATCGCAACCCCGACGTGTTCGCGCGCCTCAAGGACGACGTGCGACGGACGTTTCCGCCGCTCACGAACGTGCGCTTCACGCACGAGTGGGGCGGCCCCGTCGGTTTGACGGTGCGGTTCGTGCCGACGTTCGGCACCCTCGAGGGCGGACGCGTCCATTACGGGTTCGGCTACTGCGGGCACGGCGTGGCGCCGACGCACCTCGGCGGGCAGATCCTCGGCGATCTCGTGCTCGATCGCCGCACGGAGCGCACGGATCTGTGCTTCGTGCGCACCACCGCGCTCCCCTTTCCGCCCGAGCCGCTGCGCTATCTCGGCGTCACGGCGTCGCGCCGGGCGCTGCTGCGCCAAGATCGCGAGCAACGGCCGAAAGACGATCCGTGGATCGTGCGGATGATGATGCGGTTCGGCGGCTGAGGCCGTTCGCTCACACGCCCAGCCATCCGCTAAGCTCGATCCAGTGTTGGAAACGCTCCTCCCCTACCTGGAGCAGTCGACGTACGCGGCGGCGCTCGTGCTCTTGCTCGCCGCCGGCGTCGGGGTGCCGATTCCCGAGGACATCCCCATTCTCCTCTCCGGCTACTTGAGCCGCCGCGGGATCATGCGGTTCGAGATCGCGCTGCCGGTCTGCTTCGCCGGCGTGATTCTCGGCGATGCCTGTCTCTTCATGCTCGCCCGTCACGGCTCGCAGTCGCTGCGCCGCCATCCGCTGCTGGCGCGCCTCGTCACCGACGAGCGCCGGGCGCGCGCGCGTGACCTCATCCACCGTCGCGGCGTCGGCGCGGTCGTCATCGCCCGCCACGTCGCCGGGCTGCGCGTCGCCGTCTTCGCGGCCGCCGGCGCCGCGGGCATGCGTTTTGGGCGGTTCATCTTCTGGGATGCCTTCTCCGCGTGCTTCAGCGTGCCGGTGATGTTCACGCTCGGGTATCTCTTCGCCGACCGCCTCGACGTCCTGGTGCGGCACGTCCATCAGCTGCAGCATTGGGCGTTCGCGATCGCGCTGCTGATCGCGATCGTGGCGCTCGTCTACTGGCAGTGGGGCGACCGCGTGCCGTCGCGCTTATCGGGATCGACCGACCGCGACGCCGCGAGCGAGTGACGCAGCGACGGCGTGGCCGTCACCGCGACGCGGCCGTGACGAGCCGGGCGACGATCGTCGCCAGCTCGACGACCTGCCGCGGCACCTCGGCGCGACGACACGTCCAGAGCGGCGCGACCGACCAGTGCCGGCCGAGCTCGCCGACGTCGGCGGGGAGCACGACGCGGTCGAAGCGCGCGCCGACGATCGTGCACCGCTCGCGCGCCCGCGGCGGCCCCAGCCGTAGCGGCGCCACCGGATCGAAGAGACGCGCGAGCGTCGCGCGGCGACGGACGCCGTCACGCGCGAGGGCGCGGGCATGCACCGCGGCGGCGGACGCGCGCGGCGGCAGCCAGGCCCAGCCCGGATGCGCACCGGCGAGCATCGGCACGTACGCATCGAAGCACGTCGTGGTCGCGGCGAGGAGCGCCGCGACCGTGCCGCCGTGGCCGATGCCGGCCGCGACGACCGTTCGATATCCCGCGGCGCGCGCCCAGGTCTCGACCGCGACGTTGTCGTGCACCAGCTGCACGATCGCCGCGAGCGCCGCTCCGACGCTGTGCGCCCACCCGCGGCGGCGGTCCGCCGGCGCGCGCCGCTGCATCGTGCCCGGGGCAATCGGCACGGCGACGTCGAGACCGGCCGCGCTCAAGCGCGCGACGAATGCCCGCGTGACGAGGACGCGCGCGACGAGTCCGTCGTCGGGGTTGAAGACGACGAGCGCGCGCCGTTCGACGCCACCGCGATAGCATCGAACGACAGCCTCGTTTCGCTCCCGCAACGGACTGACGAACGGCGATCGAAACCCATACTCGTCCGCGGCGTGGGTGCCGCGCGCACGACCGAGCTCACGAACCGGCGGCGCGGGCGCGAAGCGAAAGAGCGTCCGCCGACGAGCCGCGCCGTGAATGGCGCGACACACGGCGCGGTCGACGCCGTCGGCGAAGTAGCCGTGCCCGAGCCGCGCTGCGTACGGCGCGAGCCACGCCGCCGCGCGCGCGAGCCGGGTGCCGCGCCGGCCGCCGGCGTCGACGAGACCGCGCCAGGCATCGGGTTTCGCCTCGCCATCGACCACGTCGCTTTTGCGCGCTGGAGCAAGCGGCGCTCCTCGCACCGCGTCGCGCAAACACGGCGAAATCCGCCGCTCGTCACCGTCGACCGGAACCGCCGTGTGCGATCTCGACACGCGCGCACCGGGACGGCGATCGTCACGGTGCTGATCGAACGGGCGAAAGGCCGACGCCGAGCGCGAAGAGCCTCGACGGGCCGCCGGGGCCGCTCTGTAGCCCGATCATCGATCACTTCATGTGCTACCGCACGCGCGGCTCGAACTGACGGGCCTCCGCGCCCGCGTTCACGGCTGCTGCGGGCGGCTGTGGCGAGCGTTTACGGCTGCGGCTGGCCGTGGCGATCGTCGGGCGCGCCGTGCTTCCCACCGCCGTGTGATGGAGCGCCGCCGTGAGGCGGCGGAGGCGCGTCGCCGCCGTGACTCGGCGGCGGACCGCCGCCGTGGCCTTGATGCGGCATCGGCGCGGGCTCGGGTCGTGGCTGCTCACGCGCGAGCGGACGCTCGCGCTGCGGCGGCGGCGCGCCACGATCGGAGCCACCACCGTGGCCGCGCGGCGCCGGCATCTCCCGCATCGCCGGCGGAGCGGCAGCTGGCGGCGCTCGACGCTTCCGCCGCCGCGCTCGTTCATCATCATCGGCGCACGTTGCGGCGGCGGCTGACCATGCGGCCCGCGCTCGACGTCGCGGCCACCGCCGCCACCACGCTCGTTCTTCGCCGGCGCCGGCGGCGGAGGTGGCGGTGGCGCCGCGCCACGCTCCACGCGCGGGCGGCCACGCTCGACGTTCGGAGCGCCGCGCTCGCCGCCCGCAGCTGGCGGCGGTGGTGCGCCGCGATGACCGCGCTCGACGCTCGGGCCGCCGCGCTCTGCGCCCGGCGCACCGGCGCCCGGAGGAGGCGGCGGTGCCCCGTGTCGACCGCGCTCTCCGCCCCGCTCGAGAGGCGCACCGGCGCCCGGCGGAGGCGGCACCGCCTCGTGTCCACGACCGGCGCCGGGGCCGCGCTCGGTCGGCGCGCCACGCTCGATCGCGCGACCGTGGCCGCCGCGCTCACTCGGCGCGCCGCCGCGCTCGGCGGGAGCGCCGCGCTCGACGCCGGGAGGCGGTGGCGGCACGCCGCGTCCACCGCGCTCGACGTTCCGGCCGCCGCGATCTGCGCCCGGCGCGCCGCTACTCGGAGGCGGCGGCGGTGCCCCGTGTCGACCGTGCTCCCCGCCCCGCTCCGCGGGCGCGCCCGCGCCCGGCGGTGGCGGCGCCGCGCTACGTCCGCCTTCGACGCCCGGACCGCGCTCGTTCGGCGCGCGACGCTCTATCGCGCGACCGTGACCGCCACGCTCGCCCGGAGCGCCGGGCGCGCCGCCGCGCTCGGCGGGCGCGCCACGCTGCGCCGGACCGCCGTGCTCGACGCCCGGCGGCGGTGCCGTCGTTCGATCGGCGCCGCCTCGCTCGGCGGCGCCGTGGCCGCGCGCCGGCTGCACGACGCGGGGCGCCGGACGCGCCGGGGCGCGCGTCTCGATGCCGGCGGCGCGTAGGCGCGGTGACGGATCCTGCGGCGGCCGCGTCGCGACGACGCGGCGGTTCCGGATCTGTTCCGGCGGACGCACTGCGGCGCGCTCGGTGCGCGGCACCAGCGACGCCGCCGCGGGGCGAATACCGGCACTGCTGAGATTGCCACGTAGCGGCTGCAACTGCCGCGCCTGCTCCGGCGCGAGACGAACGGGCTGGACATGGCCACGACCGAATTGCCCGAACTGCTCGCGGTTCACACCGATCACGGCGTTCCGCACTTCGGTGTTCGAGAAGCGGTTGATGTTCGTGACGTTCACGATCGTCGTGTTGTTGATGACGGTGTTGTTGACGACGCGCGGTCCGCCCCACCCGCCCCAGTACGCGTGGCCGACGAATCCGGCCGGACCCCACCACGGCAGCACCGGCTCACCCCAGCCGAGCGCGACCCAGCTCACGAACGGCACGCCGACGCCGACGGAGACACCCCCGCCGCCGAAGAACGCGACCAGCGCCGGCGCGTATACGGGCGCGGCGACGACGGGGCCCGGCGCCCACCCCCAGTAGCCATCGTTCCAGCACCAGCGACCGTAATGATACGGCGCCCAGCCCCAGGGCGCGTCGTCGACCCACGTCCAGTCGTAGGACGGATCGTAGACCCAGCGACCGGTGCTGTAGGGCGCCCAATCGGACGGCACGTCGCGCGGCACCCACACGTTGCCGTAGCGCGGCGTCGCGCGCCATTCGCCGTACGCGTCGAGATCGTCGCCGCCGGCGACGGCCGGCGGCACATACTCGGCGCTCCGCGGACGCTCGGCGAGGCGCGCGGTGCGGTCGAAGTTCCACCGGTCCCAATCATCGACGTCGGGAGCCGCGTAGGTCGCGACCGTCACGTTGTCGGTGCCTGCGAGGACGATCTGCTGGTCGGGGCCGAGGTCCGTCGTCTCGCCGCCCGCGGGCACGACGGTGACGGCACCGCCACGACGGGTGATGAACGTCGTGTTGTCGCCGACGTCGACGCGGTAGTAGCCGGCGCGCTCGATCGTGAACGCGCCTTGGGGCGTGTCGACCTCGACGACCTGGCCTTCGGGCATGCGTTTGAGATCGACGGCGCAATGGCCGGAGGTCACCTCGAGCTGCAGGTACCCGGTGTCGAGCGAATCGATGCCGATCCGCGTACCCGACCCGGCGCGCACGTACGCGCGGCCGCCGATCTGAATGTCGACGTTGCCGCCGTCCCCGGCGTAGACCTCGTCGCCAGCGGCGAGCGGAGTGTTGATCTGCGCCGCCACCCAGTCGTCGGCGCCCGGCCGCCAGAACGAGACCTGACCGTCGACGAACGCGAGTCGCGGCGGCGTCGGTCCGACGGCGCGCTCGTGTTGCGCGAGCACGACGGGTGCTCGATCCGTCATCAGAATCGCGATCAGGAAACCGACGGTCAGACTGATGCGTCGCATGGTCACACTCCTCTCGTGTCGGTCGCACATCGGTCGTCGAAGCCCTCAACACGCGAACGCGCGCCCGAGTTGCGCCGCCGTGCGCTTACGCTCCGTTCGAGGCCGCCACAAGCTCAATCGTGGCCGAGAGGCTGGCCGACCGCAACGTCGCGCCCTGGACGGGCGCAACCTTTTCCGCTCTCATGGGTTAAGATGTTGAGTCAGGAGGTGTCAGACATGATGAAGCGCATGATGGCGGTCGCGGCGCTTGCTCTTCTCGTACTCGTCGGCAGCGCGCGACCCGCAGACGCTCACGTCTCGGTCGGCATCGGTCTCCCCGGAGTCGCTATCGGTGTCGGCCCGGCGTACTACGGTGGGTACTACGGCGGTGGTGGGTACTACGGCCCCGCGTACTACGGCCCCGCCTACTATCCGTATCCTTACTACAGCCCGTACTACTACGGTGGGTACTACAGCCCGTACTACTACGGACCACCGGTCGTCGGCAGCGTGTACTTCGGCGGCCGCTGGGGCGGCCATAGCCATTGGGGCGGCGGCGGTCATCGGGGTGGTGGTCATGGGGGCGGGCACCGCTGGCGGTGAGATCGTCGGCTTTTGATGGTCACCTGTCGGCCGCTGATTTTCAGCGGATGATCCTCTGATACCGGCGGAACTCGCACTGCTGCAGGTCGCGCCCAGGGCGATGAGCTGCGCCTTCCCACAGTCGCGTCGCCGGCGTCAACGGCGAACGCATCGTGGGCGGCGCGCCCGCTATATCAGCGGCGATGGTCGGCGTAGAGGCGCAGCAGGAAGGCGCCCGCGGGATGAGCGCGGAACTCGCGCCATCCCGCCTGCACCGCCTCGGGCGCGTGCTCGGCGGGCACCGGAAACGGGTGCTCGGCGGGCCCGACCATCGGCGCCGCCAGCGCCGCGAACGTGAGATCCGCCGCCGACATGCGATCGCCGAGCAGATAGCGCCGGCCGTCGCGCAGCATGTTGGCGACGCGGTCGAACGTGCGGCGCACGACGTCGTACGACGCCGCCACCGTGTGGTCGTCGATCGCCAGCGCGCGGGTCATGTATGCGCGCGCGAGCGGGTACGTGAGGCGAAACGTCGCGAGCTGCCACCGCGGCGCCCCCGTCCGCGTGAGCAGCGCCCGCATCAGCGGATCATGGGCGAAGGCGTACGAGTACCCGATGCGGCGCACGGCCGGGCCGAAGGTCTCGTCGAGCTCGTCTTCGAGCGCGTCGCACGCGCCGCGCGTGCGTGCGTCGTCCGGGACGAGACGGTCTGCCGCGGCCGCGCGCCGGTCCGCCCAACGGATGATGTCGGTCGAGTCGGCGACCACCTCGTCCTCGGTCGTGAGCACCGGAACGGTGCGGCCACCGCCGGCGCCGAAGGTCGCCGCCCAGTGAAGGAGCGGCAGATGCGGCGCCTCGACGTACGGCAGCCGCGCGCGATCGAGCGCCCACCGTGCCTTCTCACAGTAATGGCTGAACGGGAACGTGATCAGCCGCACGGGTCGACGATACGGAGGGAGCATGACGTGGGCAATCGCCCGCCGTGTCGCCACGGCGCCGTCGCGCAGATGCGTTGGCGATCGCGCCGCGTCGGATCCGAGGTCGCGCGTTGATCCGCCGCCGCGTGACGGGTAGCCTTCCCCCCGATGGCGACGACCATGCTTTCCCGCAGCGGCGCGATCGTCGTAAACGACTACCGCTGCACGGTCGCCGCCGGCGACGAGCCGTTCGTCGAGCGTCATGACGGCTTCGCGCTCGCGTACGTCCGCAAGGGCAGCTTCGGATATCGCGTTCGCGGGGTGTCGTTCGAGCTCGTCGCGGGATCGGTCCTCGTCGGCCATCCGGGCGACGAGTTCGTGTGCACGCACGAGCACGCGCAAGGCGACGAATGCCTGTCGTTGCGATTGTCGCCGGAATTCGTCGACACGATCGGCCGCCCGGAGATGTGGCGCGCGGGCGGACTGCCGCCGGTGCCGGAGCTGATGGTGCTCGGCGAGCTCGCGCAAGCGGCCGCGGACGGTACGACCGATCTCGGTGCCGAAGAGGCCGGAATGGCGCTCGCCGCCCGCTTCGTCGACGTCGTCTCCGGGCGCCGGCACGCGCGGTCGGCGGCATCGGCGCGCGATCGCCGTCGCGCCGTCGACGCCGCCCTCTGGATCGAGACGCACGCGGACGAGCAGATCGATCTCGAGCGGACGGCGCGCGAGACCGGCCTCACCAGCTTCCACTTCCTCCGCCTCTTCGCCGCCGTGCTCGGCGTGACGCCGCATCAGTATCTCGTCCGCTCGCGCGTGCGCCGCGCGGCGCGCCTCTTGGCGGAAGACGAGCGCTCGATCACCGACGTCGCGTACGACGTCGGCTTCGGCGACCTCTCGAACTTCGTGCGCACGTTCCATCGTGCGGCGGGCGTTTCGCCGCGGCGCTTCCGCCAGGCGGCACGAGGCGAGCGCGATCTGGGTTGAGCGCCGCGCCGGCAACGATCCCGACCCGCCACGCCGGCGCGTGAAGACCGCGGCGCGCGCTCGGCGGCTGGTTCTGCGAACGATTGCCGGCGCCGTCGTACTCGTCTGCGCCGCCGGCGCGCACGCACGCGGCGACCGCCCGTCGTTCGAGCAATGGCTGCGCTCGTTTCGCCCGCGCGCACTGGCGCGCGGCGTTTCCAGCGACACGTACAGCCGCGTGACCCGCGATTTGCAGCCGGACACCGCCGTGTTCGAGAAGCTGCGCACGCAGCCGGAGATCCACGAGGAGCTCTGGCAGTACCTCAACCGCTGCGTGTCCGAGTGGCGCATCACGACCGGGAGAGCGAAGCGCGCCGAGCATGCGTCGTTGCTCACGCGCATCGAGCGCGATTTCGGCGTCGAGCCGCCGGTCATCATGGGACTCTGGGGGATCGAGTCCGCCTATGGCGACCCCGTCGTCCAGAAGAACCACGCGCGGGCGGTCATTCCGGCGCTCGCGACGCTCGCCTGGGGCGAGCCGCAGCGCCGTCGCTATTGGGAGCAGGAGTTCCTCGACGCCCTCGTGATCGTCGATCGCGGGTGGGCGACACCCGACGAGATGCGCGGCTCGTGGGCGGGCGCGATGGGACACACGCAGTGGATGCCGAGCGTCTGGCTCACGGTCGGCTTCGACTACGATGGCGACGGCCGCGTGTCGCCGTTCGGCCCGCCGGACGACGCGCTCGGCTCCTCGGCGCGTTTCCTCGTCGAGCGCGGGAAATATCGCCGCGGCGAGCACTGGGGCTACGAGGTGCGGGTGCCGACGGACGCCAAGCCGCCCGCCGGATCGCGGAGCTATGGCGCGTGGATGGCCGCGGGTGTCGTCCGCGCCGACGGCGCACCGTTCGCGCAGCTCGAGGCGACGGCGGAGCTGTGGGTGCCGGTGAAGGACGGCCCCGCGTTCCTCCTCGGCCCGAACTTTTACGCCGTGCGCTCGTACAACCCGTCGATGAATTACACGCTCTGCCTCGTGCATCTCGGCGACCGCATCGTCGGCGGCGAGCCGTTCGCGCAGCAGTTTCCCGGAAGCGAGCGTCCGCCGACCTTGGCCGAGGTGCAGGAGATCCAGCGTCGCCTGACCGCGCTCGGCTTCGACACCGGCGGCACCGATGGCCGCGTCGGCAACGACACGATGGCGGCCGTGCAGAGCTTTCAGCGCAGGATCGGCATGACCCCCGCCGACGGCTACGCCGGGGTGTCGCTGCTCACCCGCCTGCGCGAGACGCATGCACCCTGATCGTCCGCTCGTTCGGAGCGACGGTTCAGCGGTCTCGGATCAACGCGTTGCTCGGAGCTGCAGTAGCGGACCCGGTTCGCAGGTCCGCTACCGCAGTGCCTCGGGGTCGTCGCGGAGTCCGCGCGCTCAGTGCGCGTGCACGGGCTTCAGGCGCAGGCGCAGCTTCTGCGTCTTGTTGACCTTGAGCCGCGCGCCGCGGCTGCGGGCCATCGTAACGCCGGCCTGGACGCGGGCCACGCTGATCTTCGCCGCGCCCGCGGGGAGCCCGCTCAGATGGAAGCTGCCGTGACCGGTGGTGTGAACGTGCACGATGCTGGTCGTCTTGACGCGTTTGGCGCCGTTGTGAACGGTCACCGTCTTCTTGATGTCGACGTTGACGTCGACATCGTCGGTGGGATCGTCGATCTCGGTGCCGCTCGGATCGTCGACCTCGACGTCGACGTCGCTGCCGACGTCGGTTACCTCGAGCGTCGTCGCGACGAGCGCGGGAAGCTTCGTGGCGTCGAGGTGGGCCTCGGCGATCTGCCCGACGACGACCTTGGTGAAATCGACCGGCGGCGCGCCGCCGTCGAGACCGGCGGTGCTGACGTCGATCACGAGACCGAGGAGCGTGACGGTCATCGCGCCCGAGTCGGCGGCTTGAATGGGCGCGCGGATCTCGACGCCCTCGTCGTCCTCGCCGATCTGCTTCACCTGGGTGGCGACGAGCGGCGTGACGTCGCTCGCGAGCACGACGCGGACGAGCCTGCCGGGAACGAGCGCGGCGCATCCGCCGCCGTTGCCGTCTTCGTCGTCGCCGTCATCGCCCTCCCCGTCTTCGCCGTCGTCGTCGCCGCCGGCATGAATGCTTGCGGTGCTGACGTCGATCGTCAGGCCGAGGACGGTGATCGTCGGCGGCGTCGCCGCGCAATCCGCCGCGTCGAGCGGCGCCTGCAGGACGACCACGGTGTCGATACGGATCTCGACGTGCGTCGCGACGAGCGCCGGGAGCTTCGTCGCGTCGAGAAGGACGTCGGCGAACTCGCCGGGCATCGCCTGCGTGAGATCGGTGGGGATCTGGTCGCCCTCGCCGTCGTTGCCTTCGATCGTGGCGGCGCTGGCGTCGATCGTGAGACCGAGGAGCGTCACGGTGAGCAGCGTGGAGTCGACGGCTTGCAGCGGCGCCTTGATCTCGACGTCGCCGCCGTTATCGCCGTCGCCGCTTTGCGTCACGCTGGTCGCGATCAGAGGTGCCGCGTCGCTTGCGAACGTGATCACGACGGGCTGGCCGACGACGAGATCCGCGCAGCTCGGTGGGGTATCACCCCCGCCCTGGTCGTCGTCATTCTCGCCGTCATCTTGGTTGTTTCCGTTGTCGCCGTCGTCACCTTGGTTATTGTCGTTCTCGCCGCTGTCGCCGTGGCCGGCGCCGAACGTCGCGGTGCTGACGTCGATCGTGAGACCGAGGACGGTGATCGTCGGCGGCGTCGCCGTGCAATCGGCCGCGTCGAGCGGCGCACGGAGCGTGATCACGCTGTTGCCTTCCTCGTGCGCGGCGACGCGTGCCACCGGCGCCATCACGAACGCGAGCGCGAGCAGTACGAGCGGAAGCATGAAGCGGTGCGATCGAAGCGGCTGTCTCATGACGTCAGGTCCCCCATGCGCCTCACATTGCGGGCGCGGCACGTCGATGTCAACGCGATATCACCGCGGACACTCGAACGCTTGCGCGACTTTCATCGCAACTGCCCATCGCGTGAGATGTGGCGAAGCGCCTCGCGTGTCGTCTCCCGCAGACGACGCGTAACGCGGCCGTCACACGACGCGAAGGTGCCGGTCAGGCGGGTACGAGGCCAAGCTGGCCCGCCATCCGGACGAGCTCGGCGAGCGACTCGGCTTTCATCTTCTGCATGATGTGCGCACGATGAAACTTGATCGTTCGCTCCGCGGTCGCGAGCTCGCCGGCGATCTCCTTGTTGAGCATTCCGGTGACGACGAGCGCCATGACGTCGCGCTCGCGCGGCGTGAGTCGCTCGTGCCGTTGGCGCAGCTCCGTCGCTTCGAGGGCGTGCTCGCGCGCGACGCGATCGCGTTCGATCGCGGCGCGAATCGCGTGCAGCAGATCGTTCCGGCGGTATGGCTTGGTGAGAAACTCGACGGCTCCCGCCTTCATCGCGCGCACGGTCATCGGGATGCTTCCATGCCCGGTCACGAAGATGATCGGGATGTCCATGCCGGAACCGGTGAGCTCGCGCTGCAGGTCCAAGCCGCTCCGACCGGGTAAGCGGACGTCGAGCACGAGGCACGCCGGGCGCTCCGGTCGCGCGCTGGCGAGAAACTCCGCCGCGGAGCCGAACGTCTCGACGTCGAAGCCCGCGGAGTGAACGAGCCGCTCGGTCGCGCGGCGCACCGACGGATCGTCGTCGACGACGAAGACGATCGGCGCCGCTTCGGTCACGATTCGGCGCCTTCGACCGCGGCCGCGGGTATACGGAACGAGAACATCGCGCCCGAACCCTGGTTGCGTTCCGCCCACAACCGGCCGCCGTGCATCTCGACGATCGAGCGGCTGATCGCCAACCCCATGCCCATACCGCGCGGCTTCGTCGTATAGAACGCCTCGAAGAGCCGGTCGATCTGTGCGGCGTCGAGACCGATGCCCTGATCCTGCACGCTGATCGTGACCGCGAGATTGCCGTCGTTTCCATCGCGGCGGCCGCGAATCTCCATCAGACGTCGCTGCTCGCCGACGGTCGCCATCGCGTCCATGCCGTTGACGACCAAGTTCAGCACCACCTGCTGCAGCTGCACGCGATCTCCCAACACGGGCGGGAGATCCGACGCCACGTGGGTACGAATGGTCACGCGACGTGCGGCCGACGCGCTCGCCGTCAGCGCGACCACGTCCTTCACGACGTCCTCGAGGTGGAGCAGTGTCTTCTCGGCAGGCGATCGGCTCGCCAGCGCGCGCACGCGTTCGATGATCGCGCTCGCTCGGTCGGCATCGTTCGTGATGTCGGCCAATGCCAGCCGGACTTCGCTCAGATCGGGACGATCGTCGGCCAGCACGGCGAGACAGGTATGGGCGTTGTTGACGATGGCCGCGAGCGGCTGATTCAACTCGTGGGCGAAGGAGGCGGTCACCTCTCCGAGCGTCGTCACTCGCGTGACGTGCGCGAGCTCTGCCTCCGCGGTCCGCCGCGCGTCCTCCGCCCGCTTCCGCTCCACGCTCTCGTCCCGTAGCTGCTCATTGGCGCGCTGCAGCTCCCCGGTTCGTTCCCGCAGGGTCTCGGTCGCGCTTCGTTGTCGCGCGCTCAGCGAGCCGACGAAGAAGGCAGCGAGGGCGAACACTCCCAGGCGCGGTATCTCGTCGATCTCCGGACGCCACGCGTTGATCGGCCGCACGAAGTAATAGTCGAACGCGAGGATCGAGAGCACGGCGGCGAGGAGGCCGGGCCGATATCCACCGAACCAGCCGCTGAACATGACGGCGCAGACGAAGAGCGATACGGGCGCAGCTTGCAGGTGCACGTCCAGCCAGCGAGCGATGAACACCGTGATCCCGACGCCCACGATGGGCACCCCATAGTCGACGATCGCGGGCCGTTTCAGCCACGCACGAGAGGGACGCGCCGACGTCATGACCATCGACGGCGTCGTCGACGAGGTCGTCCGCGGACTCCGCCGGCCTCCATGCCCCTCTTCTGCCGCGTTTCGCGGCGTAATGTCCATGGCGCGTTCGCACGCTGCCCGCCATTCGGCGCCGTGCCGACACGTCGACACGCGCGGGCGCAGTCACCGAGAAAAATCATTCCGCCGCCGACATTCGAGGCGCGGCACGCGGGTTGCGGAAGCGACCAGCGTATGGCGCGCCCGGCCGATCCGCTGTCGCCGGCACGCGCCGAGGAGGGACGCCGATGCGTATCGAATCGGGGAACGGAGACACGACGCTGTACCTGGAGCGCGGCGAGCATCACGAGGACCGCGTCGTCGGGGAGAACTGCGTACACGCGATCTTCGACGCCGCCGGGCGGAGGATCTACACGTACGTCGACGTCGGTGCCGCCGCGGCGCCGTTCCGGCCGCACGTACGGATCCGGAGGCCGTGGGGGAGCGGCTGGGATGGTGAGCGGCTGCCGTTCCTCGAGCTCGTCGACAGCTTGGTCGCCTACGCGCTTTCGGGCGCCTGGCGCCGCGGCGTCCGGGTGGCATCGTGATCGCCGGCAGCCATGCGCTCAGCGATTCGACGCCAGGCGTGCCGAGCTTCGATGCCGTGTCTGCCGAATTGTCGGCACATGTGTCGGGCGATCAGCAGGACGCGCGCTCTTTCGCGCTCCGATCGGCGCCCGGCGAATGGCCCGAATGCTGCAATCGCGACCCAGTGATGCGGTCGCGACCCCCCAGGAGGTTCATCGGAATGACGCCCCGCGTGCTGTCCGCGCTGATCATGGTTGCGATTCTCGTCACCGCCTCCCACGCGTCCGCGGCGTGCCGACGGGTCGGAACGCAGCTCGACTGCGATCTCGCGGCGACGCAAATCTTCATCGGGACGCAAGGCGAGGACGCACCCACGCCAGCCGGATCGTCCCCGTCAGAGCCCGCGCGCGGGACTGACCCCCTCGCCGGCGATCACGCGGCACCCGTACCGTCGTTCGGACTCGAGCTGCAGGACATCGACGCCGCGACGTCCGCGTGTCGCGACATCGCCAACGAGAGTTTCTGCGACTGACGCCGGCACGTCGCACAATGCGAGGTGACGTCAGTACACTGATCGAGAGGAGATCGTCATGCGCTACGTTCGACTGGGAAAGACCGGGCTCCGCGCGTCGGTGATCGCGTTCGGGACATGGGCCTTCGGCGGCGATTGGGGATCGTTCGACGAGGACGAGTCGAAGGCCGCCATCCACCACGCGCTCGACCTCGGCGTCACGTTTTTCGACACGGCGCAGGCCTACGGCTTCGGCGTATCGGAGCGCCTGCTCGGCGATGCGCTGTGGGCGCGGGTGCGCCGCGACGAGGTGATCGTCGCGACGAAGGGCGGCCTCCGCATGGACGGCAAGACGCTGCTCAGGGACGCGAGCGCCCACTGGCTGCGACAGGGTGTAGAGTCGAGCCTGCGTAACTTGCGCACCGACTACATCGATCTCTACCAGGTGCACTGGCCCGATCGGAGGACGCCGCCGGAAGAGACCGCGCGTGTGCTCGAGGACCTCGTCCGTGAGGGCAAGATCCGGCACGTCGGCGTGTCCAACTACGACGTCGCGGAGATGGCTGCGCTCGCCCGATCCGGGCGCGTGGAAACCCTGCAACCGCCCTACCACATGTTTCGACGCGACATCGAGGCGGAGATCCTGCCCTATACCGCCACCCACGACATCGGCGTGCTCGTCTACGGCCCGCTCGCCCACGGGTTGCTGTCCGGACGGATGACGGCGGAGACGACATTCACGGCCGACGACTGGCGAAGCCACAGCTCCGACTTCACGGGAACGTCGTTCCGGCAGAACCTGCACGTCGTCGAGCGGCTGAAGCGGTACGTCGCGGGACGCGGCATCACGCTGCCGCAGCTCGCCGTCGCGTGGACCATCTCCCATCCCGCCGTCCACGTGGCGATCGTCGGCGCCCGGCGCGCGTCGCAGCTCGACGGCACCGTGTCGGCTGCCGACGTCCCGCTCTCCGAGCGCGACCGGGAGGACATCGCGCGCATCCTCACCGAGGCCGTACGCGTCACCGGTCCTTCGCCGGAAGGCATGTGACGGATTGAGTGCTCCGGCAACCACAGGCTCCCTCACAGTGATGATGGTCGTGGTGGTCGTCGGAGCGGCGCCCTACGCCGCGCCCGAGACGCGCGCCATTCCGGAGGCAGGTCCGCTGGGGCAGCCCAGGTCCCAGCACCAGATCGGCGCCCCCGCCGACGCGACGCGTGCCGCGATACCGCGCGATAATCCGCAGACGCCCGCGAAGATCGCCCTCGGCGAGCGACTGTTCTTCGACGGTCGACTCTCCGCCGATGGCACCGTCGCGTGCAGCACGTGCCACGATCCGGCGCGCGCGTTCACCGACGGGAAGCCGCTCTCGATCGGCATCGCGGGCCGCGTGGGGCAGCGCAACGCGCCGACCATCCTGAACGCTCTTTACAATAAGACGCAGTTCTGGGACGGCCGCGCGCAGACGCTCGAGGCGCAGGCGGCGCTACCGATCGTCAATGCGGTCGAGATGGGACAGCCCAGCATCGACGCCGCGGTGACGGCGATCGCCGCGATCACGGAATACCAGGACGCGTTCCGCAAGGTCTTCGCCCGGCCGCCCAGCGGTCCGGATCTGCTGCGCGCGATCGCGTCCTACGAGCGAACGCAGATGGCGTTCGACTCGCCGTTCGATCGTTTCATCGCCGGCGACGCGAGCGCCATCGACGTCGCCGCCAAGCGCGGCTGGGAGCTCTTCAATACGCGCGGCCGCTGCAACAAATGCCACGCGCCGTCGGAGGACGCTCGCGACGTCACCTACTTCATGGACGGCGACTTTCACAACATCGGCATCGGCATCATCCGGCACAACGTCGTCGCGCTCGCGCGCCAGGCCGAGCAGCTCGTCGACTCGGGCGACCAGACCGCCGTCGATCGCGCCGCCATTCAGACCGACCTGTCGGCGCTCGGACGATTTCTGATCACCAAGAAGGAGCGCGACATCGCCGCCTTCAAGACCCCCGGCCTGCGCAACGTGCTCGTGACCGGACCGTACTTTCACGACGGCTCGCAGACGACGCTGTGGGACGTCATGGACCACTACAACAAGGGCGACGGCCTGCAGAATCCGTATCTCGACGAGGACATCCAGCCGCTCGCCCTCACCGAGAGCGACATCGACGACGTCGTCGCCTTTCTCGCCTCGCTGACGAGCGCTGAGTACGCGGAACAGGGACGGAAGGAGCTGGCGCACCAGCGCGAGATATCGCGGACGAGCCGCCCGCAACGCGACACGGCGCGCGCGTTCGGGCCGAAGCCGCCGCGGCCGACGCCGCCCGCTCCGGAGATGCGATGAGATGATGGACAGCCGTTACGAGAAGCGGGACGCCAGGATGGCACCGGTCACCGACGGCGGTAAGCGCCCTCGGTGAGCGCGGGTGCACCGACGTACACAAGAGTACATCATGGACGACGAGGAGCCGCGATGTCACGCCTTGCCTACTCCGACCTATTGAAGTTCACACGATCGGCGCTGTTCACGACGTCGGTAAGGTCATAGTCTTCGACGCCGCTCCACCATTCGCGATCCTGAAGACGATCGACACCGGGCCGATCACCAACCACGTGAATTTCGCGCACAACGCCAACGGCGCCTTCGCCTACGTCACGGTCGGCGGCTTGAACGAGGTGCAAGTGTTCCGCCTCGACGACTTCTCGAAGGTCGCCACGATCCCAGTCGGCAAGTTGCCGCACGGCGTCTGGCCCTCCGGCGACGGAACGCGCGTGTACGTCGGTCTCGAGAACGAAGATCGCCTCGCCGCGATCGACACGATGACGAATCAGGTGATCGCGACCGTGCCGATCGGACAGGCGGCGCAGGCCGTCAACTACGTCGCGAACGCGGTCCCCCAAGGCGAGGGTACGCAGGGATTGCAGCCGCTCGGCGTCGCCGGCGAGGCGACGCACATCACGCTCCACAGCCTCCGCAAGGGTCGCGATGAAACGACCGCCCCTACGAGCGTCTCGCTCTTCGATCAGGGACTCGTACAGGTGCTGCAGGCGGCGGTGACAGGCCTCGAACCGAACACATCGTACATCCTCGCGCTGTCGCCGGCGCCCGATGGTGGAGGCACGCTCGAGCCGCTCGCGACGTTCACCACCAACCCCGCGGGGTCGGCGGTCGTCGACGCGGTCGGTGCGGTTCGGCAAGTCGTACGCGGAGAGGCAGAGTTTAAGCGGCGCTATCTCGTCATCGCCCCTGGATCAGCAACGCGGCATGGAGGACCGGTTCAGCTGCAGACGGCGGAGAACGCAGAGGCGCTTAGCGACGGCCAGCGAGCTCGTCGCGAAGCGCCACGATGAGTGTCGGGCCACGGCGAGAGATCGGATAAGTTGCGGGCGGGGAACGTGCCTTGCCACGTGTTCGCCATATAGTGGCCGTCAACCTTCCCCAAGCGGCGGAGCGCCGCACTGCCGACGTCGTCGCGTCGCCACCCAGCCCCGCCAGCCGCTACTTTTCAACTGCGGCGACTGCCGTTGCTCCGAGAAGAATCTGTATACCGCGCCAACTCACCATCCCCCGGTCTTCAGCCATTCCTCGAGCATGGGCAGGCGGTCCCAACCCCAGAAGGGCTCGCCGTCCACGATGAAGAAGGGCGAGCCGAAGACGTTCTTTTCCAGGGCCTGGTCGGACATGGCCTTGGCGCGATCCTTGATGGCCGGCTCGGTCATGCCGAGCAGCAGCTGCTCGGTGTCGATGCCCATCGGTTTGGCCAGCTCGGCCACCGTTTCCGGGTCGCGCAAGTCGCGACCGTCGCCGAAATAGGCGTCGAACGCGGCGTGGGCGAAGGCGTTGGAGCATGCGGGATGTTCGCGCTCGATCCAGTAAAAGGCGCGGGTGGCGGGCAGCTGGATGATCGGATGCTCCGGGTGGAAGACCAGGGACAGGTTCTTCAGCCGCGCGATGCGCGCCCAGTCTTGGCGGGCATAGTTCCCCTTCATGGGAGTGCGCGACAGCCCCATGGAGCCGGTGACCTTGAACGCCGCGCCCAGCATGAACGGCCGCCAGACGACCGTGCGGCCATGGCGCGCGGCCAGCTCGTCGATCTCGTGGGCGGCAAAGTAGGCGTAGCCGGAGCTGAAATCGAACCAGAATTCGATTTGCGCGTGCATGGGCTTCTTCTCGGAGGTTGCGAAGACGATCGCCGCTGGGCGCGATCTGGGCGAAGCGCGCTACACTGCGCGCCGGCCGCAGTACCGCTCGACGGCGCCGATCAGCGCATCGTGGTCGAGGGGCTTCGCGAGGAACTCGCGAATGCCCGCCGCACGCGCCCGCGCTTGCGCCGCTGGGTCACCGGAGACGAGGACCACCGACGTGCTCGCGATCGTCGCGTCGGGATCGCGACGCATGCGGTCGCTCATCGTCCACCCGTCCATGCCTGGCATGCGCACGTCGATCAGGGCGACACACGGGCGGAACCCCTCCCGGAGCTGACGCAACCCGTCCTCGCCACCCCACGCATCTCGTACGTCGCACCCGGCGCCGCGCAACTCGGCAGCGAACGCCTCGCGGGTATCGTCGTAATCTTCGACGAGCAGAACCTTGTGGCCGTGCGTACCCGTGCTCACTGAGAATCACCGCGCTGGGAGGACGCAGAGATCATCATAGACGCGTGGCGCACGCAGTCAAAGGTACGCGACCGATCGTATCCGCCTGTGGAGCAGAACGCGCCTATGCGCTCACGTCGCGCAGCGCACAGGTTTGATGTCGCGACGGCGACGGATGGCGAGCGCGAGCGGGCCGAGCCGCGCGAGAACCGGAGAGTGAAGCTCTCGCATGGCGCTGCGAGTGGGGCAGCGTCGCCCGTACCCAACTCGCGCTCAGTGTTGATGGTACGCCGCGCGCCCCGGTACGCAAGACGCGATCCCCGAAGCCGATTGTCTGAAGCCGATTGTCTGGTCGTCGACGCGCCGACCGTGTTAGGCTCGTGCGTGATGCTGTCGCCCCCGCAGCCGCACACGCACACGGTTCTCCTCGTCGAGGACGATGCCGGCACCCGCGATGCGACGCGCGAGCTGCTGAGCAGGTCCGGCTACGCAGTTGTGTCCGCCGGCAACGCCACCGCCGCGCTGATCTTGCTGCGCTCGGAGCCGCGGCCATGCGTCATCGTACTCGATCTCATGATGGCGGACTTCAGCGGCGATGACTTCCGGCGTGCGCAGCTCGCCGACCGCACCGTGCACGACATTCTGTGGTGGCGACCGCCGTAGCGTAGTGGCGGCAACGCAGCTCGGTCGCACGGCGTCGGAGGTGCCGGCACTGCGCACACAGCGACGCCCGACGGCGAGCGCAACGCGCGCAGCAATCTCGACGGCCGCAAGTGTGGCCGGACCAAGCGGCTGAGGCATCCCTGGCTCGCTACCGCAGCCACGGCGTGAGACGCCGCTTCGCCGGATGCATCTACGGCGTCAACGACGGCGCACAGTATGGCGGCATGATGCGCTTGAGCCGGAACGGCGCTGAATTCGTCGGCGTGGCGACGTCTGGGCAAACAGCAATACCCGCCCGGTTTCCCATTCGCCGGCAACACGAGAACGACGTCGTTGGGGATGGTAACCCCTGGCAGGGTTGACCCACAAGGTCGACAGATCGGACACGTCGTCACCTTGGCAGCCCTCCTCACCATCGCCGGCTACTCGATCAACGACACCATCGTCATCTTCGATCGCATGCGGGAGCGCTTGCACATGGGCAAACGCGAGTCGATGCGCACGCTCATCAACGGCAGCATCAACGAGACCCTGTCGCGGACGCTTTTGACGAACGCCAACGTGCTGGCGGTCGTGCTCGTGCTGCTCGTCCTCGGCGGCCAGGTGATCCACGACTTCGCGCTCGTGATGGTTGCGGGCGGCCTCTTCGGGACGTTTTCGACCGTTGCGATCGCCACGCCGCTCATCTACGAGCGGCAGGCACGCCTGGGGAGAGCCAGTTGACGCTCGGGCCGTCGCTCCGACGCGCCGGCCTGTAGGATCGCGCCATGCACGAGGCGCACGAGTTCTTGCGATCGCTCACCGTCGTCCTCGCGGTCGCGGCGGTGACGACGGTGGTTTTCCAACGGCTCCGGCAACCGGTCGTGCTCGGCTACATCATCGCCGGGCTGATCGTCGGCCCGCACGTACCGATCCCGCTCGTCGCCGATCACGCCATCGTCCAGACGCTTTCCGAGCTCGGGGTGATCTTGCTGATGTTCTCGCTTGGCCTGGAGTTCAGGTTCAGCAAACTGGCCCGGGTTGGGCCGACCGCGGCCGTTACCGCGGCTATTCAGTGCGGGATGATGTTTTGGCTCGGATTTGTCACCGGCCACCTCTTCGGCTGGACAATGCTCGAGAGCGTCTTCACCGGCGCGCTGATCGCGATCTCGAGCACCACCATCATCGCCAAGGTGTTCGACGAGCAGCGGATCGGTGGGCGACTGCGCGAGCTCGTGGTCGGCATTCTCCTCGTCGAGGATTTGATTGCCGTCGTCTTCATGGCCGCGCTCACGGCAATCGCGACCGGCGGCGGCCTTTCTGTGGGCGCGCTTGCTGCGACGATCAGCCGCCTCGCCATTTTTCTCGTCGCGTTCCTTGCTGTCGGCGTCCTGGTGATCCCGCGCTTCATCCGGATCGTGACGGGACTCGGTCGCGCCGAAACGACGCTGGTCGCGAGCATCGGCGTCTGCTTCGC
>WNFR01008583.1_pt1 | contig 21466 bp, 16 predicted proteins | sample 5400221 | NCBI WGS metagenome assembly WNFR01 (sample SAMN13153357, study PRJNA577476) | soil metagenome | isolation source: 40 cm soil under Madrone tree | place: USA:California | collected 2016-06-14 | reverse complement strand
TGATCTCAGCCGAGCACCAGCAGAAAATGGGAGTAACGGAACAAATGATTCGGCTATCCGTCGGAATCGAAAATGCAGACGATCTGATTGCGGATTTGGAGCAGGCGTTGGCAGCGGTGGCATCTATCCGGCAGCACGTGGCGGTCGGATAATCACAGATGCCGAGCAGCGCTGCAATCATCGGACTCGGATTTGTCGGCAAAGCCCACCTTGAGGCCTTGCGCCGGCTGGGAATTCCAGTGCGCGGAATTCTGGGCAGCTCGCCGGATCGCACCCGAGAGGCCACCCGCGAACTCAAGATCGATCATGCATACCACTCATTGGATCACCTGGTTCGCGACCCCAATGTAAGCGCGATTCATATCTGCACGCCGAACTACGTGCACTTCGAACAGTCGAAAGCCGCACTGGAAGCGGGGAAGCACGTCATGTGCGAAAAACCGCTGGCCATGGACACGCGCCAAAGCCAGTCTCTGATTGAGCTGTCGCGCAAGCTGAATTTGGTCGGCGCAGTCACCTACAACTTGCGTTATTACCCGCTCTGCCAGGAAGCCCGGGCCATGGTTCAAAAGGGTTTGATCGGCGAGCCACGCTTAATTCACGGTAGTTTTTTGCAAGACTGGCTGCTCTACCCCACCGATTGGAACTGGCGGCTGCAGCCGGAGCTGGGCGGGGATATGCGTGTGGTCGCGGACATCGGAACCCACTGGTTAGATCTGCTGACGTGGATCACCGGCAAGAGAGTGGTAGAGCTCTGCGCCGACCTCGCAACCGTCATTCCGGTGAGAAAGCGTCCGCGTGGACGCGTGCAGACTTTCCAGCAAACCACAGGAGAGACCGACGACTTCAAAGTCACGACCGACGACTACGCTTCCATTCTTTTGCATTTTGAAGCGGGCGCGCACGGCGTGTGCACCGTGTCGCAAATCAGCGCTGGACGGAAGACGCGGCTATGGTTCGAAATTGACGGGTCGGAAGGCTCGCTGGCCTGGAACTCGGAGGATCCAAATACGCTGTGGATCGGCCGCAGGCGCGAACTGAATGAAGAATTAATTAAGGATCCGTCGCTAATGAGTCCCGAAGCGCGTGGATACGCAGCCTACCCCGGCGGTCATGCCGAGGGCTATCCCGACACTTTCGTGCAGCTCTTCAAAGATTTCTATGCCTATCTGGATGTCGGCGATTTCTCCAAACCACGCGCGTTTCCCATATTCGAAACTGGACATGAGGAGATGCGGCTGTGCGAAGCTATTACCCAGAGTGCAAGAGAACGGCGCTGGGTGAAGGTGAACTCCTAGGCTGCCATCGACTCCTCCAGTGCCCTTCCTCCGAAAACAAAAAAGTCCTGGCCTCGTGAAGGCCAGAGCCCGGCAAGCTACATCTTTAGAAGATGAGTTTCGCTCCTAGCTGCAGCGTACGGGCACGGTGTGCTCCCGAGGGCTGAAGGAAGTTCCCTGGTGACGCCTGATCATTGTTAACGCCATTCCACTGCGTATGGTTAAAGACATTGAAAGCCTCTGCGCGGAACTCGAATCCTGCGGTTTCCGTAAACTTGAAATGCTTGAAAAGAGCCATGTCGAAGTTTGTGGTCCGCGGATTCCGCAGGCTGTTCCGACCGGAACTCCCAAACGTGAGTCCTTGCGGCGCCGCATAGGCGGCCGGGTTATACAGGAACGGTGGCAGGATTGCCGACAATGTCGGCATAAGTACGGCCTGCGCCATTTGAGACTCCAGCATTGTCAGAGAAGCCGCTGTAGATCACGCTGAAGGGGGTGCCGGTCTGGGTTGTCATGATTCCCGAGTATTGCCAGCCTCCGAGCACTTTGTTGGCTAAGCCAGGAGCCCGGAAGAAGGGCAGATCGTAGACGTAACTGATGCTCAGATTGTGCCGTTCATCAAAGTCAGAACTGCTACGACCGCTTGCCAGATTGTACGAATCGATAATGCTGGCTGTGCTTCCGAACCCGCCATCTGACGCGTCATCGACGGAGTGGCTGTATGTGTACGCGACGCTTAAGGTGACGGGGGCAATCGAGCGGCGCGCTGAAAACTGTAGGGCATTGTAACTTGAACTGGCTGCGTACTGGAGAAAGGTTATGTTGCTGAAGCCCACGAACGGGCGTGAAGGACTGGCATCCGCACCGCAAGCAATGTTCAGGTGCAGAAGCGCATCGCCTGTGATGGCTGTCCCGCTAGGGGTAGTCGCAGTCGCACAGTCGTTCGGCCCAATCGCCTCGCCTGGCTTATAGGGGTTCGTCCCAGTTAAGTCCTGAACTTGATTCAGATCGAATTTTCGTCCAAGGTGCGTGCCCTTGCTGCCCACGTACGCTATGCTGGCCACAAGGTGCTGGGGTAATTCGTGCTGGACATTCAGATTGTACTGCTGCACGTAGGGCCAGCGGCCCTTCGTGGCAATGGCGTTGAAGCCTAGAGGGAACGCCTCAACCGCTCCGGAGCCCGCGCCGATACTCGTGTAGCCGGTAATGTTCGGTTGAGAAGGATTCAACACCAGCGGCGGCGTGGCTTCAAGCGCTTCCACATTTTGCTCATTCCCGTTGCCGTGCTCGAAGAACATTCCGTATCCGCCACGTACAGCCCATTTACCGTCTCCCCTAGGATCCCATGCGAAGCCTAGGCGAGGGGCGGGATTGAACAAATGCCCCTGCACGCAACCAGCCGACACCCCTGATCCTCCACAGTGCACCATGCCGTTGTAGTCGCGCGGATCGCTAAGGGTAAGTTCTGCGTTGGTAACCGGATCGACTAGAGAACCATCGTTCGGATTAATGCCGGGAGCGTTCGCCGGGTTAAAGGCAGATGTTTGGAAATTGTAGGTTTGGTTCTGCTTCTCCCGGTAAGTTCCAAACAAGCTCACACGCACACCCAAGTTGAGAGTCAGGTGCGGGGTGATGTGCCAGTCATCCTGGAAGTAGGGTTCAACTATGTGATAACGGAAGTAGTACTTGGGCTCGGCATTGACCTGGTTAAACGAGGTGACGTTCCCTAGCAGCAGATCAGCGAAAGCATTACCGGTACTGACATTAGCCGTATTTGATGCGTCGAAGGTAAGAAAGCCCTGCTGTGAGCCAAAACTGCTCTGCTCGTTTTTTTGCGCGATCGCAGCATAGGCTCCGAATTGTAGATTGTGCCTTCCTACGATCTTATTGACATTGTCCCTAAGGGTATAAGTCGGGTTAGCATTGTTCCAGGGAATATACGCATTGTCCTCTTCAAATGTGCCGTAGGCGGCATTGCCCGTGACCTCAATTCCGGGAAGCTTGTTCCCGAAGTTCGGAAAGATCCCGGTCATAGTCATACTGGCAGGCCGAGACGCTGCTCCCGGGCCAGTGTTCTTGAGAACGATGTGGTCGGCAGTGTAACTGAATACGAACTCATTCAGCAGCGTCGGGGAAATGGTGGCGGTCAGACGAGCTACCGTACTCGTTCCCGGTCCTACGAAGTTTGTCTGGATAGTAGGGAAGCTGCACCCATCAGGGCAGCCCCAAAGGGTAGTAGGAACAACTGTCTGCCAAGAATCGTGAATATAACGAAACGTTGCCCGCAGCTTGGGGTTGATGTTGTGATCCACCCGCACCAATTCTTCCCGCCACGTGGTGTTGTTAGGCGGAGAAGCGTTGAAACAACCAACAAAGGGCGATCCACCGCAGACTGAAACGTCCGCGTTTGATCGAGGAATCTCCGCCAAAATTGCCTGGGCATTTGGATCGATAGGCACTGCTGCGGGATTGGAAACATTCGGGCAATTGGAGAAATCCGGCGGGTTAGAACCTGCAATCGGGCATACGTCGCTGAAATCACCGAATCCTGGCGTCGTAATTCCACGTTCCGCGTCGGAAGGCACGGGCACGTGAAAAACTTGACCGGGTACGAGGTCTCTTCTCCATTCTTCGGAAAAGAAGAAAAAAGTCTTGTCACGGCTCTTGTTGTATCCGGGAAAAAGCACGGGTCCGCCTATTGTGTAACCGAAGTCATGCTTCTTGAACTCCGGAGGCTTGCCAAGCGGATCGAAGAAGTTTCGTGCGTTGAAGGCGTCGTTTCGACCGAAGTAAAACGCATCTCCATGGAAGGTATTGGTGCCGGACTTGGTCTCGACTTCGACGGTGCCAGAAGCATTCCGGCCATACTGCGCTCCGTAGTTGGAGGTGAGCACCTTGAACTCTGCTATGGCGTCGAGATTGGGATAGACATTCAGCGTAGCGTTGCTGCCGTTGTCCATATTGTCGCCGCCGTCAATCTCCCAGTTGTTATATTCCGTGCGCCCGCCGTTCATGCTGTAGGCAACATTGCCGTAGACGCCCACCGTGCCCTCATCCTGTCCCGTCTGATTCACAACGCCAGGAACCAGCGTAACCAACTGGGTGAAATTTCGTCCGTTCAATTCCAGTTGGCTGATCTGGGTCCCTGTAATGGTGCCAGAAAGATCGGACGACTGCGTTTCCACTTGAGCAACATTGGTACCTTCGACAGTAACTTGTTCCTGGGCAGCCCCGACTTGCAGGTGCACATCGTTCCTAGCCTTTTGGCCTACGTCCAACTTGATTCCATTTGCCTGGTACTTCTTGAAACCTTGAGCAGTGACCGTCATGTCGTACTTGCCGACCGGTAACGCTGCGAACAGGTAGTCTCCACTGCCGTTTGCCGCGGCGGTGCGAGTGATGCCTCGCTCAGGGCTCGCGATAGTCACCTGGGCATTGGCGACCGTAGCGCCACTCGGGTCTGTAACGGTCCCAGTGATGGACGCCGTGTCCTGGCCCAACACCATTGCGGGAGAGAGCGTAAGCGCCAGAATTAGCAAGCGGATAACCGGAGATCTCATGGTCGACTCCTTGAGGTGACTGACATTTCGGCGCGGGCCGAAGTTCTTTATGGCAAACATGGACGCACTGCTCGGAGGGCTTTATTAAAACGTATGAATAGTGGCTTAGTCGCTAATTTACTGTCAAGCTGAAAATTCGCAATAACGATATTGTTGGACAACTAGAGTAACGGGCGAGTGGAGTCGCGGACCACCAATTCCGGCAGCAATTTGCGGTGCATGGCGGGAATCTTACGCTTTTCCTGGACGGCATTGATACCCTCGGCCACAAGACCGACCGCAGTCTTTCCCATTTCAGCCATCGGCTGCCGCACCGTGGTCAGAGATGGCGTAACCAGACTCGAGTGCGCGACATCATCAAAGCCAACGACCGAGCACTGCTCAGGAATTTTAATTCCGGCCTTCGACAATGCACGGATCGCGCCGAACGCAGTCATGTCGTCGAAGGCCATCAGCGCGGAGAAGGGATGCCTTCTCCGTAGTAACTCCTCGGTCAGCTTGTAGCCGGCATCGAAGCTGGAAAGCGGATCGCTGGACTCGGGTAATTCCAGAACCAGTTCGGGATCTATGGCCAACCCGTTCTCTTTGGCAAAGGTGCGCACCCCTCGCCAGCGCGGAGCTGAGTCGGTGATCCGCTTAGGGCCACGAATAAACGCGATCTTGCGATGGCCAAGCGAGAACAAGTGCTCGATCGCAAAGTGCGCGCCTAGCTCGTTGTCCACCGTAACGGAACTGATCGTGCCCGCCTCAAGTTCGCGTCCGATCATTGCAGTGGGAATGTTACTTTTTTCCAAATCGCCTAGGACGTCGATGTCAACGAAAAGCCAGTTGGCAACCACGATTAGGGCTTCAACCCGGCGATCGAGCAGCATCTCCAGATAGCGCTCGAAGCGGCTGCGTTCGTTGTGCACATCAGTGAGAATCGGCAGGAACGATGACTGATATAACGTGCTCTCGATCCCGCGCAACACCAGCGTGCAGTAGGGATCGGTCATATCAAATACCATGACACCTACGGTGTGGCTGCGCCGGCTTCGCAAGGAGCGGGCAAACAGGTTGGGACGGTAGCCGAGCTTCTTGGCCGCGCGTTCGATCCGCTTCTTTGTGGTTTCGGGAATATAGCGCGCGAGCGGCGCGTTATTCAAAACAATGGAAACAGTGGTGGATGAAAAACCGCTTTCCTTCGCCACCTCGCGAATCGTGACCACTGGCGTTTCCCCTGCGCCGCGGACGCTTGAAATTGCAACCGCTGTGCCGGACACTACAGCAGAGAGGCTTACGACTGTCAAGCATGATGCGATTTCTGCGCTTTGGAGTTCTTGTTCTCTTCTGCGTTGTCTGCAGGGTCGCGGCGGTCGCCCAAGCGAATCCATCGAGCCCGCAAAAGCTCTTTCACAACGGCCAACAGGCCCTAGAGCAGGGGCGGTTGAAGCAGGCAGAAGAAGATTTTAAAGGCGTGATTGCAGTAGACCATAACTCCGCAGCTGCTTACGCAAATCTCGGCGTGGTCTATATGCGCCAGCGACAATGGAAGGCGGCCTTGGAGATGCTGGAAAAGGCACAGCATATTTCCCCAGGCTTGGCAGGCATACGACTGAATATCGGACTGGTTCATTACCGCCAGAACCAGTTTCAAGAGGCCATTCCTGCGTTCGAGTCCGTGGTGCGGGACCAACCAGATTCTTTGCAAGCGCGATATCTTCTAGGGCTTTGCTACTTTTTCACGCAGAACTACGCCGAAGCCGTCAGCGCGTTGCAGCCGTTGCAGGCGCAAGAATCGAGCGATCTGAATTTTCTTTATGTGCTTGCCATCGCGGCGTGGAAGGCCAAGCAGCCTGAAGTTGAACAAACGGCTTTGGCGAGGCTGGTAGAGATTGGAGCAGACAGCCCCGAATTTCATCTGCTGATGGGAAAAGCCCACTTGAACCGCGAAGAATATGACGACGCCATCAAGGAACTTCGACTGGCCGCGCAAGCGTCGCCCAGGCTTCCTTTTGTTCACTTCAACCTGGGCCTCACGCATATGAAGAAGCAGGAATTCGAGAAGGCGAGGTCCGAGTTTCTCAAAGACTCCGAGATTGAGCCCGACCTCGCCTACAACTACGACCAACTCGGTTTGATCGAGATGAATGCACAACACAAAAAACAAGCGGAACAATATTTCAGGAAAGCCTTGCAGCTGGATCCGAATCTCAGCAGCTCCCGTTACCAGCTTGCACGCGTGTTAGCGGACCAAGGCGAGTACGCGCCAGCTCTAGTGCAGATCGACAAAACAATGCAGCTTGAGCCTCGAAATTCCAGCGTTCACTACCTGCGCGGCCAAATCCTTCAGCACTTGGGACGGAAAGATGAGGCACGGGCCGAGATGCGCGAAGCGTCACGAATTTCCAACGCTGCCCGGAGTACGCGACAGCAGGAACTTGAGAGCCCGGTCCCTAATCCTGAGCTGCTACAACCGGAACCCTAGTTTTTTTGTTAGACTTACGCGGTTTCCAGCCCACTCGATGCAGAGTTGACTCATCCAAATGCAAGGCTCCTGAACGGAGGTTCAACGTCATGAAACGCGCACTAAAAATAGTCGGTATTGTTATCGCTGTTCTCATAGTGATCATTTTGGTGTTGCCGTTTGTAGTCAATGTCAACACCTTTCGTCCGCGGATTGAGTCAGAGCTTACGAACGCTCTGGGACGCAAAGTTACGGTGGGAAATCTCAGCTTATCTCTTTTGTCGGGAAGTCTGGCCGCGCAGGACATCACCATCGCGGATGACCCCGCATTCGGAACGGCTCCGTTCATTCGCGCCAAAACTCTGGACGTCGGCGTCCAGATAGTGCCGCTCATTTTGTCGAAGACGGTCCACGTAACCGACTTGACGTTGTCTGAACCGCAAGTGACGCTGCTCCGCGACCGTTCTGGACGCTGGAATTTCTCAACATTAGGAAGCGGCAGCCCGGCCAAGAAGGGTGGGACATCTCCCGCTTCGGGTACAGCGCCTTCAAAGCCAGCTCAACCAGCAGGAAACGCTCAAAGCGAAAGCCGAAAGGCTGCCAGCCAGCCCCACACTAATCAGGAGCAAGGTACCAACTCCGCGTCGGACCAATCTTTCGAGCAGAATTTGTCCGTCGCCAAGCTCAGTATTAAGAGCGGCCAAATCTCGGTTGCGGACGCTGCATCGCGTTCCAAGGCACACGTTTATCGCAACGTAAATCTCAACGTCACTAATTTTTCCTTTAGCTCGCAGTTTCCCTTCACTTTGACCGCCGATCTCCCGGGCGGCGGGACAGTGAAGCTCGACGGCAACGCGGGGCCGATCAATTCAGCCGATGCTGCCCTTACACCGCTGCAGGCGAAGTTGGACGTGAAAGGCCTCGATCTGGCGGCTTCCGGCTTCATCGATCCAAGCTCCGGAATTTCAGGCATTGCGAATTTCAACGGCACGGTGAACTCTGACGGAAATCAGGCGCGCAGCAATGGAAACGCCACTGCCGACAAGCTAAAACTGTCTCCGAAAGGTTCTCCGGCCCAACGAACTGTAGCTATGAAGTACAACACGGTTTATGAATTGCAAAAGCAAACGGGACAGCTCACTGGCGATGTCAATGTCGGCAGGGCGGTTGCGAAACTAAGCGGCACGTACGATCTGCACGGCGAATCCGCAGTCGTGAATCTAAAGCTGAACGCAGACAACATGCCCGTAGATGATCTTCAAACGCTGTTGCCTGCGCTCGGTGTCACGCTTCCTTCAGGTTCCTCGCTGCAGGGCGGAACGCTCTCTGCCGACCTGGCTCTAAGCGGGCCTGTGGACAAGCTGGTCATCACCGGACCGGTAAAACTCTCTGATACAAAACTCGCGCATTTCGACATGGGCTCTAAGCTGTCGGCAATCTCAGCCTTGGGGGGAACCAAGACCGGGCCGGACACAACCATCCAGAACTTCAGCACGAACGTGCGGGTTGCACCCAACGGCATTCAGACCCAAAACGTTAATCTTGTAGTCCCATCGATTGGCACCATTACAGGCAACGGAAGCGTCAGCCCGCAAAACACCTTGGATTACAAGATGACAGCGAACCTGAGCGGGTCGGTCGCAACTGGGCTTTCGCAACTGGCGGGAGTTAATGGCAAAGGCGCTACGATCCCGTTCTTCATTCAAGGGACCGCTGCCGACCCGAAGTTCGTGCCCGACGTGAAAGGAATGGTCGGCAGCCAATTGACCAATCGTCTGGGACAGCAGGTTCCGGGCGGTCAAGCCGGCCAAGGCGCGGTGGATGCCATTACAGGCATGTTTGGGAAGAAAAAATCGAAATAGTTATTGTCGTGATTTACAGCAGCCTGCAGCTTCAGAGTGGCTAGAGTAGCTAAACGTATCCCAAGCCCGCCAGCCGATCGTGAATGATCTGCTCATCAGAGGGGCCGCCGCCAGCGGCCTTCTTTTCCACTCCTGCCACGAGAGATCGGCCCTGCATGGTATCGGGGATTTCATATCCCGCCAGGTCGAGCAGAGTCGGCGCAATATCCAGCAAACGCGCGCCTTCGTACTCGCCGCTTAACGGACAATTGGGCGCCGCCAGAATGAACATTCCGTATTGCGCGTGGTTGCATCCGTCAGGTCCGGTGTCATTTTCCTGAACGTGGATAGAGGAATGCCCGACCGTGCTGATCGAGCGCCAATACAGTCCGCCGAAATGGACGATGAGATCGGGCGCTACATTCCGAACATTCTTGTAGAGTTCCTTGGGTTTGAATACCAGTGAATGCAGAGGCTGGCCCTTGTCGTCGGTCATTGCCTCAAGCCGCGATTTCATTTCATTTTGGAAGTTTTCGTATTCGCCTTCCGGGATCGCCCCTTGCGGTTCCCTGCCCTGCACATTGAAAAATACGCGGGCATAATATCCTCCTTCACTCCAGACGCGGGTTTTGCTCCAATTGACATTCAGCTTGTCAAAAGGCGTGAGTGTCGTGGGATATTCGTTCAAAACGAGCAACCCTTCGCGAATCAACCATTCGTTGATCGCGATTCCGCCGTCCAGCCTTTGTGCGCCATGGTCGGAGACGACCAGAACCAGCGTGTCCGAATCCAGCAGTTCCAACGCCTTCCCAATCTGTTCATCAAGCCATAGGTAATACTCGGGAACTGCATTTTCGTACGGATTTCCTGACCGGTATTGCACATGCGTCCGGTCGAAATAATTCCAGAAGCCGTGGTGCATGCGGTCCAATCCGATGTCCACGAAATGGAAGTAATCCCACTGCTGCTCTTTCAAGAGCCAGTGGACAACTTTCCATTGCTTCTCGCTCATGCGGAAGATTTCTTCTTTCAGCCAGTCTTTGCGTTCGGTGCGGAAATTTTTCACGTCAACCGGATACTCGCCAACCAGTTCGTTGATCCTCGCCTTGAATGCAGGCGGATACGTGAAATCGTTGTTCACGGTGTCCGGAGTGAGAAAACACCCAATGCTGATGCCGTTCACCCGGCGAGGAGGATAGTTTGGCGGAACGCCAACGATAATCGAGCGTTTCCCTTCCCTCGCCAACTGGTCCCACATCGCTAGCGCTTTGATAGACGCAGAATTAGCAAAGCCCAGCTTGTCATAGGAATGATCAGTGCGATTGCGAAAGCCGTACACACCAAGCGAACCCGGGTCCTGGCTGGTGCACATGCACATCCATGCAGGAACGGTTATGGGCGGAATCACGCTTTCGAGCCGCCCGTAAACACCGGCATCCATCAAGCGACGGATATTTACCAGGCGTTCGTCGCCGAAAATGACCTCCGGCGCGGCGCAATCGAGCCCTAAAACACAAATCTTCATTTCAGAAAAGAGAAGTTCCTTCCATGGTTTGGGGAACTGGAACATTTAAATAATTCAGGATTGTGGGCGCGAGGTCAATAATGCTGGCTCCATTGTGTTCGAAATTGCGGTTTGCAAACAGGATTCCAGGGACCGCGTCAGGATCAACGATATGATCTCCACTCCAACGTCGGGTATTGTCTTCGATGAGAGAGTTGGCGAAACCTCCGACTGCGCTCTGCCACGAGACGCGGAATCCCGGACAGAAATTGACCAGTAAATCAGGAGCATTGGTCGCATAGGGTCCTGAGTAGAGATCTTCTCTGCGCAACACATTGCGAATGGCCGTTCGCTCGGTCGCAGCATCCGGAATTTGCGCCAGGCCCGCTTGGATCGCATTGCGCACGCGTTCGGCTTCGGTACCTTCTTCAAGGATTCCATCGCGCTCGCGGCCTTTGAAGTTCAAGTAGATTCCGCCAAGTCCAACTGCATACGCGTAGGTACGCGACCAATCGACTGCTGAGAAACCTTCTGCCAGATCCTCCCCGGGCTTGCTTCCGTTCTTGAGTGCCAGAAATCCGTTCTGAAAAAGCCACGTATTGGTATCGAAGGCGCGGCGGAAGGTGTTGAATCCATGATCCGAAAGCACCAGGAGCAGCGTGTTCTCATCCACTTTGTCGAGAACCGGGGCAAGAAGCCGGTCACAACGCGCATAATGCTGTTCGACTAACGTAGAAAAATCGCGGGCCAGGTCTGGCTCGTAGCCGGGGTGGTGCCGGTCACGAAAGCGCCACATCATGTGCTGAACGCGGTCTGGAGTGTCATAGAGAAGAAAGAAGAACCCCTCTCTGAAACGATCCAGTTCGAAGCGCATCAGGCGCTCGCGTTCTTCAAGCACGAGTTCGCATTGAGCAAGATAGGCGGCTTCGTCCAGGCGACAGTTGTTTAATCCATTGTGGTCTTCCGCCATCCCCAGAGTTGAGAAAAGCCCGATCTGGTCAGCCACCTCTTTTGCATAGCCCGCTGGCGAAGAAACCGGAAACATTGGAGCGGTGGGATCGAAGTTCATTGCAGAAATATAAAACTCAACCTGCGGGTCAATTTGCTTTACGTAAACGCGCGCAATCCCCGTTACCGACTGCAACATGGAGAACTTGAACTTGAAACGTACCCACGCGAGCATGAGCGGTCCCGTCCTGCGTATAAAAGGTCCCTTTATTCTGGCTGCCACGCAAATCGGGGACACCTACTCCGCTTATCATTCGGCCATTGATGTCATCCGGAGGAAACGTGCAAGGACAACGAAGTACAACACTCGGAATACCGGCTTCTGAAAGCGTCCGCCACAGCGGAACGCCCGTGCGCTGATTCACGACTTGTGGCGCGGCGAAGACGCTCTTCGGGCGCTCAAATCTGCTCAATGCGGCATCCGGAAGGTAGGTGGCTGGATCGCGCGAAATAAAGTCGAAGATCCCATGACCGCCGGGATTCGTGCCTGTCGCAAACGATGACCATGCCACCGGAGTCTGCGCCGGGTAAGTCGTCTTTAGCCGCGAATATGAACCGGACCGCCGAATACGGGCGAGGTTCGGAAGTTCGCCACGCTCGAGCATGGCCTCAACGATTGTGGGTTCGAGCCCATCGAGCCCAATGACGATAGCTTTTTTCGGCAATGAATGACCTAGGAGGAGGTTTTCGGCGTGTTCTGCTGAGGCGCTCCGCTGGCAGCTTTCGGCGAGCGCCGGAATAAGTGAACGAACTTAAAAAATGCAGCCACAACTTTGTTCCAGAAGATCAGCAGAATTCCGACAATGCTGGCGAAGGCGGAGGTGACGGTCATCACCTGGTCCGGTCCGCCATACAGCGCGATCAACTCAAAATGCATGAATTCTCCCGTAATTTAATGCGAGGCGACCGGGCTATTCACCACAATCTGATAGTCCGCGGGAAGAGGCCGGCCGTCCCAGTCAGAAACTCTGACGTACAATTCTACGGGAGTTCTGGATGCTGCGGGGACCAAAATCTCAATCCCTGAGCTGCCCTTTGCACTGAGATTGTTCATGCATAGATCGTCGAATTCTTCGGGCGTGGGATCGCGCACCCCCGGTGGCTCGATGTCGTCATCCCCAGGATTTTCGCAGGTTTGAAATAAAACTCCATCCCTTCCGAACACGCTCAGAACAGGCTTGAATGCCGCCCGCCGATGAGCCATTCGCAATTCAATGTCAAGCTTCTGGCCCGTCCCGGCTGTCATCCGGTAAAGGCCATTTGCAGCCGCTGCAGAGTTTGTTGTTCCTATCGCGAGAAGGGCGGCGGACCTCAAGGAATTCTCATCGGAAACCGCATCCTGCATTTGTAGCAGGAGTTCTCCCGCGACCTGCTGGAATTGAGCTGATCCAAACCGGTCCACTGTCTCTCCAGGATCATGAACGTAATCGTAAAGTTGGTTTCCAAGCCTTTCGTGCGAGATAAGTTCCCATTGCGATGTGCTAAGGGACTTCATCGCTCCGTTCATCGATACTGGAACTTCCTTCTCGGAAATGATGTCCTCATCCGATGCGGGGTAGAGCTGCGAGACTTCGGAGAGCACATTGGATGAACTGTTGGGTTGCGGAGCTTTCCATAGACCGTCGATCGCGGGCCGTTTGAACTCAGCTACGGCCGGCAGATTGAGAAGGCTGACGACAGTCGCGGCAACCGAGGCATTCGAGACCGGAGTGGAAACCCGAACTCCAGAAGGCACATGACCTGGGAACCAGAATATTAGCGGGACATGGATCTGTTCGCGATAGAGCGCTTCCCCGTGAAAGGCAATTCGATGATCGCCCAGCGACTCGCCGTGATCGGAAGTCACCACGACGAGTGTATTCCCCGCCAGCCCGCGCTGTTGCAGTTCGCGTATGAGGTCGCCGACACAATTGTCCACGTATTTGATTCCGTCATCGTACAGATCAATCACAGTGTCGCCTTTCCGTGGTTTGTCAAAAGATGGGGGGCCACCGTAGGGGTGATGCACGTCGATATAGTTCAAGAAACCGAAGAAGGGGTGCCCACGCGGACCGGAATCCATCCATCGCACGAATTCCCTGTTCACTTCAGCCGCGCGCTTTTCGATACCCAGAGCGCCAAGAACGCGGATTGAGCCCTCATCGGACCTGTCCAGAATCGAGTTGAAGCCCAGCCATCGCAGCAGGCGCTTCACTTTGCTGTGTTCGGTCCGGTTCAAATAAATGCGCGAAAATTCTCTGCCATAGACGGTACGCAAGAATGCGTCTGCTGGGGAATTGAAATAATCCTCGAAATGCAGGAATCCGCGCTCAAAGCCCAGGTTGGCCGTAAAATTGACGCGGTTCGCCGAAATCGCGCCGGTTCGATAGCCGTGCGCTTGCAGCACTTCGCCCAGCGTCGCAAATCCGTTCAGCTCGGGGCGTTTCAAGCCCAGGGGAGACATTGCCGGAATGTCCTGCATCCTGTGCTCGAATTGGTAGCGGCCGGTTAGCAGCGAAGCATGGGAAGGCAAACTCCAGGGTGTGGGTGAAATCGCGTTTTCGAAGAGAACACCTTCGCCAGCAAGACGATCGATATTGGGGCTGGTCTGGCGAGGGTAACCGTAGGAGGAAACATGGTCTGCGCGGAGTGTGTCCAAAACGATCACCACAACATTCGGAGTGCCAGGGGTAGCGGCGGGAAGCCTGGCAATTTCACGACTCTCTTTCCACCTGCTTCCCCAGTGGATGCCCACGAATACGACAAGCAAGACAGCCGTGATCCATGGAAAAGTGCGCTTACAAAACCTGATCCCGGCAGCTTCATTCCGCATCACCCAACGTGTAAACACCGATGCAATGCCGAGCGCCAGTAGCAGACAACTCCTGTGGTAAAGGCGGCCGGTTAAGGTAAGCCAGTCATACGCGGAGAGAAATGCCAGCAGAAATATCAGAATTGGGAACACGGCGAGCCGGGGAACAATCTTGCCGACAACCGAAATCAGACATGCAACAACCGTGAATAAAACCAAATCAACCAGCGGAGAAATCCAAAGGATCGGAGCAGAAACATGCAGCATCTGACCCCAGTTTTGCCAATTCAGGCGCTGAAAGAGGATAAGACCGCAGCCCTCGACCAGACCGGCAAAGATTCCGAACCACATTGCGATCAGAAGCAGAATGGAGAATCGACTGGAAATGGACGCGAGAGAAGGGGACGACGTAATTTTTACAGGTACTTCGGTTTCAGCCAATGATTTGCGGGAGTTCAGAGTGACTTCTATTTTAGTGACGTGCCTCTCGGCTTGGGGTCGAAATTACTTTTTTTTACAAAGGGGACTGTGGAGCTCGTCACAAAGAGTGAACGACAAAACTGATTGGCGGATTGCTATTGAACGTTCAACGTGACGGGATTGCTGAGCACGTTATCGAAGTTCGCCTGAACCGTGATCGTTAGCCCGGCTGAGCCGGCAGAAAGAGTTCCCGTGGTGCTGCCGTTAGTCAGCGATAAATTCGTAGTATCTGAATTAATCCACGTCACTGACGTGGTGATGTCCTGTGGGGTGCCGCTGCCTGGGAATGTTGCCATCGCCTTAAAGGTAACTGTGGTGTTACGGGCAGGGTTCGTGGGCGACGCCGTTAACGCGATCGACGTTGGCATACCTTCCGTCACGGTAACGGTGGTAGTGGCCGCGCTCACCGTCCCGGAAGCGGCGCTGATCGTAGTTGTGCAAATGCCGGTAACAGTTTTGACGGGACTAACCAGTCCACTCGGGCTAATGGTCGCGCAAGATGTCGTGCCCGAACTCCAACTCGCTTTGCCCGTCAGGTCCTTGGTGGAACCGTCGCTGTAGGTCCCAGTAGCAGACATTTGCTGGGTCTGAGCGGTGGTAATGGTTGGGGTCTGCGGGCCGATAGCAATGGAGGAAAGCGTCGGGTTGACGAAAAACCCAGTGCACCCTGCTCCCATCACAAGCACAAAAAGAGCTGCTATTCCGGCAACCAGAGACAAATTCCGCTTGGAATTGTGCATAATCCTGCCCAAAGACTACCCTCCAAAACTCACCGAAACAGCTTACAAAATTGTAGCAGAGAGATTCTGCGTCACATCCGACCCTGTACCAACGTGTAACACAGCTACTTACCATCGGAACGGGGGATGCCTAGGAACTTGCAGGGTAATTTGGGGACTCTAAAGCGCGCGCCTTCGCTTAAGGCGAGCTCGTTCTAATTCGCTCTCTTTGCCTTGCTGATCTTCTGGTCAATCGGTTTGCGGCCGGCGAAGCCTTCGCTCACACCATGCCAGTGGGTAATCGTTTTTTCGCCCAGCTTCCAACACAGCAGGACGACCTGGCCATCCACTTCGCAGGGAAAATCCAACAAGCCTATATCGAGATCCTTGACCTGAACACCGATAGCGTCAATCTCGGCCATGGCGTCTTTGACGCGCTGAATTGCCTTTTCCCGCTCGGCCTTGCGCCTGGAGAGATGGACGACATTCAGCGACATACCGCCGTTCATAAAAACCTTGTGAGCGATCGCCTGAAATTCAGCGTCCACCGACTCCATCAGCTTCTTGCCTTCGATAGACGTACGCAAAAGAGATTCAAGTACCGGAAGAAGGTCTTGGGCTTCGGCGAGAGTGAAGGTGCGGGAAGACATAGGGGGTATGTAGGTATTCTAGTCCATTTTGGAGTAAGTCGTTGGTCGTCCGTCGTTGGTCGTTGGCAGATCCTTGGGCGCGGACTTCAGCGGCATAGCGTAGTAATAAGCGTTCTCGTCCAGAGTTTCTTGATTGAACTGATCGCACGACCGGGTTTGCGGACGACCAATGACGAACGACCAACGACCGCTCTACTGAATCTCCAGCATCCTATCCAGCGCCACTTTTGCCCAGTGCTTCACATCCTCACGGACTTTGATCTGGTTGACGATATTGCCTTCGAGCAGGTTCTCCAGCACCCAGCACAAATGCTGCGGAGAGATGCGGAACATGGTCGTGCATAGGCAGCCCGAGTCATCGAGGGTAATGACCTTCTTCCCTTCCGCCGCGAACTCTTTGCCCATGCGATTGACCAAGTGGATTTCCGTGCCCACCGCGAACATCGTACCCGATGGCGCTTGGCGGATCATCTTCAGCAGTCCTTCGGTAGAGCCAATGCCGTCGGCTTTCTGGCAAACTTCCCAACGGCACTCCGGATGTACGATCACGCGAATGCCCGGATACTTAGCGCGAACGTTGTCCACGTGCTCGGGCAGGAAACGCTGGTGAACGGAACAGTGTCCCTTCCACAGAATTACTCGCGCTTTCTTTAGACGCTGGGGATCGAGCCCTCCGTTCAGCATGTAGGGGTCCCAAACCGCCATTTCGTTGAGGGGAATGCCGAGGTTGTAGCCAGTATTGCGGCCGAGATGTTGATCGGGAAGAAAAAGTAATTTGGGAGTCTTTGCAAACCCCCACTTGAACGCCCCGGGGGCATTTGACGACGTGCAAACCACGCCTTCGCGCTCGCCGCAAAACGCCTTAATCGCCGCGGTTGAGTTCATGTACGTGATCGGGGTCACGCCATCGCCCTCGTCGTTGGTAATGCCGGCACGGACCAGGTTCTCCCAGCAATCTTCTACCTGTGTGATTTCGGCCATGTCGGCCATGGAGCATCCGGCATTGAGGTCAGGAAGAATTGTGACCTGGCCGGGGCGGGCAAGGATGTCGGCACTCTCGGCCATAAAGTGGACGCCGCAAAAAACGATGTATTGTCCGCCTGCGTGCGCCGCCTGCTGCGAGAGCTTATAGGAGTCGCCGCGAAAATCGGAGAAACGTATTACTTCATCGCGCTGGTAGTGGTGCCCAAGGATAACCAGATCGCGTCCGAGCGCTCGCCTTGCCGCAGCAATGCGGTCGTCCATGGTGTGATCTGGGAGAACAAGATAATTTTCCAGACTGCAAACTTGTGCTGCCGTAGCCATGTTTTCTCACGCTTTCAGCTCCGAATGAGTGCGTGGCGGCTATTCCGCCTCTGTTTCACTCAATCCGAAACGGGGATGTTGAAAGCCTCTCAGCGGCTCCAGCGGGCTCACTGCGCGTCATCTTCTTCCGAATCAGCGCCCAGTCCGCGGGGATGTTGAAGCCACTTACTGCTAATACTTCGATGCTCGCAGGCAGCGGAAAGAGTCGTTCTTTCCAATGCCCCGAAAATGAGCATCCAGTTCCGAATTATTGTGCACTGTCTGTAATGCAAGTGCAAGGAGCGTGTGAGCTCATGTGGCGCGGGCGCCCTCGCCCGCGAAATCAGTGGCCCGCGCCCTGCGAGGGATCGGCACTAGCTGCCGTATTCACATCCACATGCAGATGACTAGCGGGGTCAATCCCCGGCGGATAGCAATTCCCATCCCGGTTGTAGTTCCGGCACGTAGCCGCGAAATCCGGACGCCTTGGCGATTGGGCGAATTGCCACACATCGGCGAACCTGATTCCACTCCGGGCCGGATTCGGTGGATTGAAAAATCCGCATCCCCGGGACGGCGGGCAGACATCATTCGTCACCCAATAGGTGATTTTCCTTCCCTGCGCATCCACGCGAATGTCGTCGGCGGTGACGATGCTCGTCTTGCCTTCTTTGGCGGGAATCCCTGAACAGTAAACGCCGGCTCGAAAGCCGGCGGCTGTCACCGCATCCACCCACGCGTAAATGTAGGCCTTCTGCTCGGGCAGCATGCGGCCGCCTTCTTCAATATCCAAAAAAATAATCGCACGCGTCGGGAAGCCTTCACGTCGGGCGGATGCCGCAGCAGCACTTCCGTCTGATTGACCCAATGCTGAAGCATTGCGCTTCAGTTGTTTGTACAGGCGTCCATTGAATAGAACCAGAAAGCCAAATCCTGCGGACTCAAGCTTTGCGCGTTTGCCCGTCCAGGAATTCGTGTTTTCACCGGGGGGATTGTTCAGCCAATATCCGGAATAAGAGAACGTCTTGCGAAGGACTGCGAGGTTTCCATCGCCGGGATAGGCGTTGCGGTCAAAGCCAAGGTAGGCGGACTGACCAAAAACGGACGGTGAAACTGTCAAGAACAACAGCAGCAGAACAGAGAATGTAGGCATCGCATTTCTTGCATCGCTTGGTGAGCGAACCCCAGTGGCTAAAGCCTAATTCGTTGGATGCCCTTGTTGGCACGACTTGAAGTCGTGCCCTTCCCAGTTCTCCCGACGGATCCTAGCCGATACCTATCCCCCGATATGCACCATTGTCCTCGACGCCTGAACAAAATCCGGCTCGCCGATGTGGTGGCGCGCTTCTTTTCTCTGGACAACCCCACGGATGAATTGCACGAGATCGTCATCCGAAGCTCCGCGGCGCATCAGTTCATGCAGGTCGTGGTCCCAAACGGAGAACAGGCAGGTGCGAATCTTGCCGTCGGAGGTGATGCGGATGCGGCTGCAATGGCCGCAGAAGGGATGCGAAACCGGCGCGATGATTCCAATTTCGCCAATGCCATCGTCAAAACGATAACGGCGAGCCGTCTCGCTGCGTGCGTGAGGGATTTCGACAAGCGGCCGATAATCTGCCATGCGGCGCAGGATTTCGTCGAGAGTGACAACTGTTTCAGGGGCCCAAACCCGGTCTTCCTCAAGCGGCATGAACTCGATGAAGCGCACGACCACGCCCTCTTCTCGCGCGAACATTCCGAAGGGGATGATCTGGTCTTCGTTGAAGCCGTGCATCAGCACGCAATTTACCTTGACTGGCCAAAGTTCGGCGTCGCGAGCAGCGCGCATGCCCGCGAGCACGTGATCAAAGCCTCCCGGAACGCGCGTGATGCGCGCAAAGCGATCGGGATCGACGGCGTCCATGCTCACGGTGATGCGATTCAGGCCAGCGTCTTTGAGGGGCTGCGCCATGCCGGCGAGCAGATGGCCGTTGGTCGTCATGGCAAGGTCGAGCGGCTCGCCATCAGTCGAACGCAACTTAGCCAGTTCGCGAACGAAATCCACCACACCGCGTCGCAGCAAAGGCTCTCCGCCAGTGAGACGGACCTTCTTGATCCCAAGCGAAACCAGCACGCGCGCCATGCGCAGGTAATCTGCAAACGGCAGCTCCGCGTAAACTGCGCCTTCGTTGCCAGTGCGGCAATAGACACACTTGTAGTTGCACCGGTCGGTAATGGAAATCCGGAGATCGGTGATTGCTCGCCCGAATTTGTCGGAAAGCAGCATTCAGCACTCAGCACTCAGTCAGCAGCACTCTTTTCCAGCAAAGCATGAAACCCACATGGCTGAATGCTGAGTGCTGAGTGCTCATTAGAAGGGAGACGACAGACGGAGAACAACCCGGCAGCCGTTTCCTTTCCAATGCTTCCTTTCGAAAGCGGGAGGCGCGGACGTTTCCATCCACACCCTCGGAGCGGTTCTCTCGGCGTCCTCTGCGAAGCCTTTGCGTGCTTCGCGGTCAAAAGCTCTTAACCACAGAGCGCGCAAAGAACAGCCGCAAAGTTCACGAAGAAAACACTCGCCGCCGCAACAGCCAGGGTATTCCGTAAGGCCGAGGCGGTCGGAAACTCAACTCAATTATAGATGCTGGGTTGGCAGCAACGGAAGCGGATCGATTACTTACTTTAACGCGTTCTCAATGGCCTTCTCTGCCAAAGGGCCCATGATCGCGTATCCGGCTTTGTTTGGGTGCAGGCCATCTTGCGCCAAGTCACGCTTCAATAGACCTTTGTCGTCGACCGTAGGGCTGAAATAGTCGAGGTAGGTCAGCCCGTTAGCAGAGCAGTCATCCTTCAACCAGCGGTTCAGCGCCAAGATTCGCTCAGGCGAGCGCTGCGAAAAGAGTTCCTGCGATTCCGGACTGTAGTTATGAACCGGCAGGATCGAAGAAAAGATAACGCGAATGTGATTGGCGCGTGCCAGTTCGTCGAGAGAAGCAAAATTCGCCTCGATATCTTCGTTCGAGATCGGACCGGTGTTACCGGCGATATCGTTAGTCCCTGCAAGTATGACCACAACCTTCGGCTGAAGATTGATTACGTCCTGGTGAAAGCGCACCAGCATCTGCGAGGTAGTCTGACCGCCAATGCCGCGATTGAGATAAGCCTTCCCAGGAAAAGATTCTTCCAGGTTCCACATATCGGTTATGGAATCGCCGAAAAAGACAACTCTGTTCTCGCCCGGGGCGGCTGGCTTAAGCGCGGCATTGGCGTCGCGGTAACGTGCGAGTTGGCCGTAGTCGTCGGTGTAGATGGCTATGCGCGAAGCTCGGTAATGATCTAGACCAGGGTGTCCGGTGGAAGGCGCGGCCGTCTGCTGGCCAAAGACACACGAGTAAAAAAACAGAACCGCAACAAATGACTTTGCTGAAGTCATCGTTTGTCTCCTCACATGCCATCGTAGTTCGGACCACCGCCGCCTTCGGGCGGCACCCAGGTAATGATCTGGTAGGGATCATGAATGTCGCAGGCCTTGCAGTGCACGCAATTGGACGGGTTCAGGCTGATGCGCTTGCCATTCGGTGCTGAAGAATCGTCGAGCATCTCGTAAACATTTGCTGGACAGAAGTTCTGACATGGGCTGCCGTATTCGACGACACAACGCGAGTTGCAGATATGGGTGTCGTGGATGATCAGGTGCGACGGCTGATCTTCTTCATGCTTGGTCCCGGAATGGTAGAGATCAGTCAGCTTGTAGAAGGTAAGCTTGCCATCTCCTTTGGCCGGGCCAAGCAGATCAGCTTCGTCGCTGCCTTCCGGTGGCAGGTCACGCAGCTTCTTCATGCGCGCATAACCCGGCGTGGCAGGATAACGGTTGCGGAGGCCGCGTCCCCCGGTGAACTGCTGTATGCCAGCGTGGACCATGCC
>WNFR01001955.1_pt1 | contig 21466 bp, 19 predicted proteins | sample 5400221 | NCBI WGS metagenome assembly WNFR01 (sample SAMN13153357, study PRJNA577476) | soil metagenome | isolation source: 40 cm soil under Madrone tree | place: USA:California | collected 2016-06-14 | reverse complement strand
GGCGACAAACCCTTCAGGGTTGTCTGTTCAGGAATCGGCTGTGGCAACAGACCGCCGGCGGACAGCAGATGGATCACACCGGCCATAGGAAAACCACAACGCGAACAAAACTTCAGCTCGGTGACATTCTGTTGCTGACCGCAATTAGGACAATACATCAAAGGACACCTCGAAGATCCATGGCGCTCGCCGACAATCAAAAGCTAACATTGAAATGAACGCACGGAAAGCCGGAAATGTTCACGAACGTTAAGTCCGAGGTAATTTCATATCACTGAGCATGCGAAATGCATGGAAAGCACTGCCCTGCTGATGGCTGGCTCTACCGAACGCGGCGATCAAGACCGCAGCTAATTCAGCGGTTTCGCCCGACGGCAGTGCAATTTGTTTGTACAGATCCTGGTCCGTCCTGATGACGGCAAATCCCCGTTCTCTCGTCCTGTCGACCTCTTCGAGGTAGCTCTCGACCGCCGCCGGCGTTTTCAAACTCTCCGGCAAAGTCCACTCAAACGGATCGTCCCACAAATTGGTCGTTAGGCCGCCAAATGTCTGTTCGACTGTTGCCGCGCTTCTCAGAAGCCTTTCGCCAACAGAATAGATCGGCATGGAACTTGTCGGAACTCGCGGCTGCTTATATAGGAGTTCCTCCGGCACGATGCGAATAAAAGCAACAGAAGACTTATGCAACAGTTGAAACTGTTCATCAATTACCTGGCTTATATTCTTCATCGCACATATTCGGAGGCCATGATAGGCGTGACAGGTGACAGGAAGCTCGGGTGCTAACGCTTCTTCCTGTCACCTGTCACCGTTTACCTTTCACCCTTGTGTAATTCAATTACGCTGAACTTTGCGCTTGTCCTCATACATCGCCAGGCCGAAATTCCGGCCACCAAAATTAATTCCACTCTGGACGCGACCCTGGACACCAACCCTGGAGCCCTTTGACGGAACTCCGGTCTCCGTCACTACCCAGATTTTACCCGTGCCGTCGTCCAACTCGTAGGCACCTCTTCCCAGCACGCCATAACTGTTTGTTACCCGGCCCGAAACGATTACGTCCCTGTTTTGATAGCGCCCTGGATCAGCGCTGATCCTTGCAATCGATTCCTGGTTCGGACAGGCGGTGAATAAAAGCGTAGTACAGATCAGTACAGCCAAAGCGAGAAAAGTTTTATGTGATCGCATAGCATCCCCTTCAATTTTGATTTTCTTTTCAGGGAGAGCCCCTTGATCTTTAATTCCACCCACCTCTGATGCGGTCTCTTCCAATCAGGATGCAAATATCTACAAAAACAGAGCAAACACTGTTCAAAGCATCCTTTCGATTTCCGTACCGGATTCGATGACTACTGCTTCAACAATTCCCGCAATACGTAAGGCAGGATACCTCCATGCTGGTAATAGTCGATTTCAATGGGTGTGTCGATTCGCAACGTCAGCCGCACTTCCTCGGTCTCGCCATTTGACCGCTTTATAACGAGGGTCACGCCTTGCCGAGCCTTCACGCCGCCTTCAAGTCCAACTAAGTCAAAGACCTCAGTTCCGTCGAGATTCAGAGTTTCAGCACTTGTCCCTTCGGGAAATTGGCACGGCAGCACTCCCATACCAACCAGGTTGCTGCGGTGAATTCGTTCGAAACTTTGCGCTACCACTACTTGAACGCCAAGCAGTCTCGTGCCCTTTGCGGCCCAGTCCCTTGAACTGCCGGTTCCATACTCCTGACCGGCAAAGACTATCAAAGGAATTCCAGCGGCCTGGTATCGAATCGAGGCATCATAGATGCTCATTTGGTCCCCGTGTGGCTGATAAACTGTCACCCCACCTTCGACCCCCGGCACCATCAGATTCTTGATTCGAACATTTGCGAACGTCCCTCGGACCATCACCTGATGATTTCCGCGTCGCGACCCGTAGGAATTGAAATCCTCAAGTGCAACTCCCCGTTCCTGCAAATAGAGACCCGCAGGCGAAGTCGGTTTGATAGATCCAGCCGGACTTATGTGGTCTGTCGTTACCGAATCCCCAAAGATCGCGAGCGGCCGAGCGTTCTTGATGTCACTAAATTTGCCGGCCTCCATGCTGAATTTTTCGAAGTACGGAGGCTCCTGAATATAAGTTGACTGCGCATCCCAATCGTAAACATCACCAACGCTCGTGGGGATTTCATTCCACAGAAGATTCTTTTCGGCAAAATCACTATATAGCGTTCGATAAGTTTCAGGGTCCATTGCGGTGCTTAACTTTTCACCGACTTCTTCCAATGTCGGCCAAATATCTTTCAGATAAACGTCCTCCCCATTTTTATCCTGGCCGAGGGGCTCCGATGACATGTCGATATTTACACGTCCCGCCAGGGCAAACGCGACCACTAATGGTGGACTCATTAGGAAGTTGGCCTTAACACTTTGATGAACACGCGCTTCGAAGTTTCTGTTTCCGGAAAGTACACTGGCCACCACCAGGTCCTGCTTTGTGATTACATCTTCCAGCCGAGGATCCAACGGGCCGCTGTTTCCAATACAGGTCGTACAACCATAACCTACCAGATTGAACCCGAGTGAATCGAGGTATTGCTGCAGATCTGTCTTTGCTAAATACTCAGTAACAACCCGCGATCCAGGCGCAAGCGAAGCTTTTACCGACGGACCCACTCTGAGCCCGCGTTCGACAGCTTTTTTCGCCAGCAATCCCGCCGCCAACATAACACTTGGATTGGACGTGTTTGTACACGAAGTAATTGCGGCAATCACCACATCACCATGCCCCAGATCGCCATGCCCTTCCGCGAACTCGTCCGCCGGAATCTCTTCGACGCGGTCAGGAGTCGGGCGATTGTTCATCATTTCCGTTTCAGACCACGTACTAGTATTTATTTCGCTGACACCATCCTTCAGAACTATCGGTTGTGTTTCAGGCTCCTGGGCACCGCCGCCCGCAACCGTCACCACCGCTTCCTGAATTACGGGCATTGCCCGCCTGACACGGAACCGGTCATCCAAATCCTCTTCGTGCTTTCCAAAGCCGTTTTGTGATGCCGGCTTAGTGAACAGATCGACAAAGCGATCCTTGAGATCCGGCAAAGTGATGCGATCCTGTGGCCGTTTTGGCCCGGCAACACTTGGCTGAACCTCTGAAAGGTCAAGCTCGAGTAAAGTGCTGTAGTTGATTTGTCCGCCCTTTGGAATACCGAACATGCCCTGCGCAGTAAAATAGTTTCTTATTGATGATACGAGGTATTCGGGTCGGCCGGTCGCAGCCAGGTAGCTACATGTTGCCTCGTCAACCGGAAAGAATCCCATCGTCGCACCGTATTCAGGAGCCATGTTGGCAATCGTGGCCCTGTCTGTTACACCCAACGATGTGGCGCCTTCGCCGTGGAACTCCACGAACTTACCAACAACCTTGGCTTGGCGTAACATTTCCGTTACCCGCAGTACCACGTCTGTGGCGGTAACTCCCTCGCGGACGCTTCCCTTCAGATGAACGCCCACAACATCCGGAGTCAGGAAGTACACAGGCTGCCCCAGCATTCCGGCTTCAGCTTCAATGCCGCCAACGCCCCAGGCAACAATCCCAAGACCGTTGATCATTGTCGTGTGCGAATCCGTCCCAACCAGCGTGTCCGGATAATAGATGCCGTCTTTCTCCCATACACCCTTTGCCAGGTATTCAAGGTTAACCTGGTGCACAATGCCTATCCCCGGCGGCACCACTCCGAACCCATCGAAAGCCTGCATTCCCCACTTAAGAAACTGGTACCGCGAATTATTCCGCTTGAATTCCATTTCCATATTCAATCGGAAGGCATCCGAAGTTGAAGCAAAATCAACTTGCACCGAATGATCAATCACCAGATCGACCGGCACCAGCGGTTCAATTAGCCCGGTTTCCCGACCCGTACGCGCAACCGCGGAACGCATCGCTGCAAGATCAACCAGAAGCGGAACCCCGGTAAAATCTTGTAACAGCACACGAGCCACGACAAAAGGGATCTCCTGGGTCCTTTCGTCATTGGCCCCCCAGTTGGCAAGGTTTCGCACATCCTGTTCTCGAATCTTCTTGCCGTCAAAGTTTCTCAAAACCGACTCAAGCACGATCCGAATGCTGACAGGCAATTGTGAAATCGGTCCGACATCCTGTTTTTCGAGCTCAGGCAGTGAATAGAGCATCCCCTCGCGACCCGCGCCAGTGTCAAAGGTTTTAAGGCTTTCGAATAGATTATGTGCCATTGGATTGTAGTCGTCCCCTATGGTGGATGAACGTCAGGCAATGCGCCCACATTTCGTTCATGATTATGATTGGATAGTGGTTTAGCAAATTGCAGTGTAAGATTGCAAAGTCACCACGTCAAGCAAGCTCGTTTCTCTGTATTTCGCGGTAAAAGTGGTCTTTCAACCGTTCATTCACGATTCATGGAACGCAGTACTCGGGCGAGTCTAATGGCTGACTTGCTTCATCGCTTATCACGCTACAAAGTATTGGAAAGATCCAGGCCTGAAACACGGGCGTCGCGCATTTAATAGGCGTGCTTTCCACGTTCGAAGCCATCTGATATATTTCCTCATTACTCCCCTGAAATTTTGTCTTGGTGGTGCGTCTAAAATGTAGCGCGGCTGCAACCGACCGTTCAAAATCCGGCGTGCAGTTCGCGGGAGAAACGAAATGCCAACAAAAAAACCTGAAGACTTTGAATATATTAGCAACAGTCCGGATTATGTCCCTGACCCTGAAATCGAGGAGTTCATGGAAGAGGAGATATCCCGCGCGCCGAAGGACCCTGAGCAGCTTGCACAACGTCTTCGAGCCGAGACTTCGGCTTCTCCCCACGATTCAGGCGGTGATCTGGACGCGGATTGGGAAGACGTCAATGAGAGCGGGTCCGAGTCGATCGGCGGTGATAATCCAACTCCGGACCAATCCGACGTCGAAGAGAACGCTCACGCCGTGGGGGTCAATTTTGAAGACAATGAAGAGCTGCGGTTCATCGAAAAGATCGAACAGCGTGATAGAGATCGCTATGAACTTGACGAATCTTCCAAGGGCGACAGCGACACCATCTAGACCAAACGACTAGAAGGCCGTATGTCAGCACAGTCCGCGATAGCGGACTGGTCCAAGCACTCAAGCTCCACCGTTCAGTCGCTATCGACACGCTCCACTGACGATAAATCGTTAACTTGTGCTTCTCGACTCCCGCCGGCCCGACGTCCGAAAGGTTGCGCAATCAGCCTGTTTCGATATCTGCGCCTTCAGATACTTGCAACGCTTTTCACCTACTTGACTGGTGTCGCAGCGTTCGCGAAATCCGACCTCGGCTGTAACGTTGCTGACTTTATCACGATGTTATCCGCAGGGCGTTCGCTACCGGCATCTGTCGGCGCTCCGGCAATAATATCCGCCACATCTCCCATTCCCTGGATGACCCTGCCAAAAACCGTGTAACGCTTATCGAAATCTGGCACGCGCTTTAGAGTAATAAAGAACTGGCAGTTCGCCGTATTTTTCGCCTGATCTTCTGACATACCCATTCCGCCACCTTGGCGGGCTGCACCAACAATCCCTCGGTCATAGGGAATGTCGCTGAATTCTGCCGGCACATTTGGATATGGTGAATTCCCTGAACCATCGTTCCTGGGATCAGCGTCCTTCGAAAGGGGGTCTCCACCCTGAATGATACCCAACTCGGGATTGATTCTGTGGAAAGTTGTGCCGTTGTAAAAGCCCTCTTGTACAAGCTGTTTATAACGCTTTACCATTTCCGGGGCGATGTTTGGATACAACTCAATGACGATGCGTCCAAAGTCGGTATCGAGCACGGCTACCTGCGGGTCGGGCTCGGGCTTAACACCTTTCTTCACGTTCGCGTCCGCAGCCGCGTTCTCGTCATCGACGTCCGAATCGCTCGCGCCGGTTTTCTTACCGCCGCTACATGCCGTTATAAACATCGCTGTTAAAACCGCGATACCCATTAGAACCAGCAGTCGAGCTCTGACCGAATTCGACGAGACGTACGTTCTTTCAAGCTTCACTTAAGATTTGCCTCCAACATACCGAAATATTATTAATACCGAGGAGTGGGCGAGATAATATCAGAGCAGCCAGTCGGATTCACCTGCCGCCACGACTAAAAGAGTTTGTTGCTGTCGATCAGCAGAGTTACCGGACCATCATTAACAAGCTCGACCTTCATCATTGCGCGGAACGTACCCGTTTCGACCCTACTTACGTATTTCTTTAATTGGCATACGAAATCTTCGTAAAGCGCAGCCGCCTTGTCCGGCGGAGCTGCGTCGCTCCACGATGGGCGCCTTCCACGGCGCACATCGCCGTAGAGCGTAAACTGCGAAACAACCAGGATGTCGCCTGCTACATCCACTATCGACTGATTCATCTTCCCGTCTTCGTCGTCAAAGATCCGAAGTGTGGAAATCTTTTCGGCAAGATAAGCTGAATCCGACGCACTATCCTCGTTCGAAACTCCCAGCAATACCAGCAGTCCCTCGCCGATTTGACCGACCAATTCGCCCGAAACAGTAACCGAGGCTCTCGAAACACGCTGGACGACTGCTCTCATTCGGAAGCCCGCCAGAAGCCACAGGAATTATTGGGAAGGAACTTTGTCGTATTCATCTCCGACACCCGCACTCGCTATTTCCTCGGCGGCCTGCTGGGACGAATCTCAACGCGGCTCTGCAAGGCACGGTCGTTCTGTTTCAAGAGGCCGAGTGTCACGTATGCTATGTCCTCACCCTGCAACTGCCAACTCTGTGCTTCACTCGGCGCGTCGTCTCCAAAATAGGTATTGACCGAACCAGGCATGATGTAGCTGACACGGATGTTATCGTGCCTTACTTCCTGCATCAGAGCTTCACTGAATCCATTCAGCCCGAATTTCGATGCGTTATACGCAGCCAATTCGGGGTGCGCATTTATCCCCGCCAGGGAGGATATATTGATGATGTATCCGCCGCCTCGTTTCCTCATCAATGGGATCGCTTCGTGGCAGCAATAGAAAACGCCGAAAAGATTTGTTTCCAGAATAGCCCGAAAGTCATCCGGAGTCATGGCTTCCACGCTCTGAAATTTTCCGATACCGGCATTATTCGCAAGAATGTCAACGCCGCCAAGCTCGGTGGTCGCATGATCGAACATCGCCTTGACCGCATCGTAATTGCGCACATCGCACACTACACCTGTAACCGTTACGTCCGCCAGATCGCCAATCTCGCGGACTGCTGCTTCAATTTCCTCTTCTTTGCGGGCACATACGCAAACATTTACACCCTCTTTGACAAGAGCTTCAGCAATGCTACGCCCGATCCCCTTCGTGCCGCCTGTGATAATCGCCGACTTACCCTTTAATTCCATGTTCTTGTCGCTCCCGCCCGACTGATAGCTATGCCTTCAGCTTGTTTACCAGAACCTCGTTCGCAACCTTAGGGTTGGCTTTTCCTTTTGACGCTTTCATCAATTGCCCCACGAAAAATCCAAGCAACGCTTCTTTCCCTGCGCGATATTGTTCGAGTTGTTTCGGGTTCGCCGCGATGATTTCATCAGCTATTTTTTCGATCTCTGATGTATCACTTACCTGAACCAATCCACGTTCTTCAACAATCTCCAACGCGGTCCTGCCAGTCGAATTCATTTCGACAAGCACGTCTTTCGCTTGCTTTCCGCTGATCTTTTCTTCGTCCACCATCCTGATCAGCTCAGCCAGCGCCTGCGGTGAAACCGGCGACTCGGCAGCACTTCTTCCGGCTGCCTCCAGTTCCCTTAAAAGCTCTGATCTTATCCAGTTTGCTGCTGCCCTGGGGTTGCCACTCGCGCTCGCCACCGCTTCATAATAATCGGCAAGCGACTTATCGGAGTTCAATTGCGACGCGTCGCTAAAGGACAGTTCATACTGCTCCATAAATCGTTTGCGCCGCACGTCCGGCAGTTCCGGCATCTCTGCCTTGACACGATTTATGAATTCGCTCGAAACCTTAAGCGGTGGAAGGTCCGGTTCCGGAAAATAGCGATAGTCGTGTGCTTCTTCCTTCGAACGCATTACGCGTGTTTGACCCGCTTTTTCGTCCCAAAGCCGCGTCTCCTGTGTAACCTTGCCGCCCGATTCAATTAACTCGATCTGTCGTTCGATCTCATATTCGATCGCCCGTTGCATAAATCGGACCGAATTCAGGTTCTTTAATTCTACTTTCGTTCCGTAGCCATTCGATCCAATCCTGCGTACGGAGACATTTGCCTCGCAACGCAGATTCCCTTTCTCCATGTCAGCTTCGCTGGCCCCCACCCATTCGAGCGAACGCCTTACGTGATTTACGTAGTCATACGCCTCCCATGACGTTCTGAAGTCAGGCTCGGTCACTATTTCGGCCAACGGCGTTCCCGCACGATTCAGATCGATATAGGAATAGCGATCCACATCAGGCAACCCTTCGTGGACGTTCTTTCCAGCGTCCTCTTCGAGATGCATGCGCGTAATCTGTATGGTCTTTGGACGCCATTCGACAGGATGCCCCGCCTCGTCCCGCTCTGCCGTCATGATTTCCAGAATGCCATGTTCGGAAAACGGTTTATCGTATTGCGAAATCTGATATCCCTTTGGTAAGTCAGGATAAAAATAGTTCTTGCGCGCAAATATCGAAACTTCGTTAATCTTCAGTCCGAGTGCAAGAGCCGCTCGAGCGCCCAACTCCGCCGCACGGCGGTTGAACACGGGCAATGCTCCAGGTAGTCCCAGACAGACCGGACACGTATTGGAATTCGGTTCATCCCCGAAACGCGTCGAGCACGAGCAGAAAATCTTTGATTCGGTGTTAAGTTGGGCGTGAATCTCAAGCCCGATAACGGTTTCCCAGCCAGCTTTCATTTTATCGCTCTCATCTACTCAAATTTCTGCCAATTCACCTTACGATATTAGGGAACTCATTTCTGTTTTCGAATTATGACTAGTCTTCCTTTGGAACGAGCGGCAACCCAGCCTCGCGCCAGGCGTCCATTCCACCTAACAACGCATACGCTTCATCGAAGCCATTCTCGTACAATATCAAAACAGCCTTACCGCTCGAATTTTCGCGATGGCAACTACAGCAGGCAATGATCGTTCGTTCAGCAGGAATTTCACCAATTCGCGCAGCCAACTCATCCCGCCAGATTCTGACCGAGCCCGCAATCTTCTCGTTGCTTTGACCATAATGCTTAAGGTTTCGAGTATCAAGGAAAAACGGATTCGAACCGTTCTGTACCAGTTGCCAGGCTTCGTTCACTGTTATCTTCTTAGGTTCTCGTGCTTCGCCCGCAGCCGTTTGTTTGTCATCCATAATCGCTTAAAAATCCCTATCAACCTTCATAACGCCATAAATGAAGTCATCCGGAGTAAGTCCTATTGCCTAATTCCGAGTATATCATCTCGTTATTTTTTACCTTAACAACGCCTGCTCACCGATCGTACTCTGCACAACGCGAAAGGGACCGACATGTGTCGGCCCCACAACGCATTCCCTCAAAGCACCACATGGAGATCGGCCTAAACCGCCGCTCTTCAGCAGCTTAACTCGCTAACGCTAAACTAAAACTCTAACTTCAAACCGCCCTTTCCCATAATCCCCGGCGCTCGAAACCCATTCTCAAAGTATCTCTGATTGAAAAGATTCTCCGCTCCGGCAAAAAACACTGCCTCGACTCGTTCGCCGATCGGATAGCGATAACTTCCAAATATGTCGACCTTGGTGTATCCATCGAACTTTAGATTTGCTCTCCGGAATGGGAAGTCATTCTCGAACACCGGTGCGATATAGCTTCCAGTTCGGTTTACCTCCGCCGAAAATTGCAATCGTCCAAAACTCTGCGAGAAAGACACACTAAACAGATGCCGTGGAATCACAAATTCGGGCAGCAGTCCGACGCCGGCGACGTTTCGGTCGCTGTTCGTAAAGGTGTAGGATCCCATCAGGTTCATTCCCCTCACAGGGTGAAATTCGATATTGCTTTCGACTCCCCTCGACAATCCACCAGGCCCATTTGCGTAACCGCTGAATCGTCCGAGTCCCAATGGGTCCGTTGTGAATCCGGTAAAGATGATCGTCCTCTGCAGGTGTGTGTAGAAATATGTAAGTCCAAACCTGAGACGATCGCCTGCGAGACGTTGATCGATCCCACCGTCCACACTGATCGACTGCTCAGCTCTGACAGTCGGATCCCCAAACCTTACGAATCCGGCTCCGGAAAATGTTCCCGCGCCAAAACGCTCGAACAGGGACGGGGCCCTGAACCCGTTTCCAACATGAGCGCGAAACTTTGTACCGGTCCTCGCCGCAAAGTATGACACGGCCCCATCTCCGACGACGGAACCTTCGGCGTTCACCCCGGCCAGAGCCCCTGGTCTGTCCGCTGCGCGAACACGGAACGACTGAGCTCGGACCGCGACAAGGACCTGCAATCTTCCTTCCAAAAGAGAGATTTGATCCTGTCCAAAAACAGCGTAGGTTCGTTGGCGGTCTGTAGTTTTGTTAAACGAACTGAATGAAGGAATTGACTCCTGATAAAAACTTTCCTGCTCGAATTCAACACCCCCGGTGAGAAGATTGAATCGGCCCGCTTGAACCGTACTCTTCGCATCGAGGGTGTCGGTCGAGCCGTTATTTGCGCTGACAAACTCGAAGTCGCCAAACGGATAGAGTGTCGCAAAGGTAGGGTCAATAGCACTCCCGTTGTAATTGCGCCGGTGTGTGGTCACATGCTGGTACGCCGCGCTGTAAGAAACAGTATTGTTTACCGCCTGCGTAAATCTGACCGAGCCCACCCAAAAATTCGTTCTGCGTCCTTCATCGGGGTTGTTAAAATCCGCGTGAAAAGTCTGTCCCTCGACTGCCCCTGGAAAACTCTCGCTCGTTGTAAAAGCGCCCGGCAGGGCGAACGGACTATCGTTCACTCTCGCGTTAGCAAACGAACCCAGAAAGTTACCGGCTATCAAAATCGTGGGAGTTGGATTAAATTGAATACGTCCCGCCGTTGTTGTATCGCCGTATTGATCGTGTCCGTCGATGCCCTTTCGATAGTCTATTCGCGTGAGATTGAAACTATACCCCGCTCGACTCCCCAGTCCGCCGGACCCTCCGAGTTTCTCTCTAAACAACCCGAGATTTCCCGCTTCGAAACCGGCTTCAAATCGCGGTTTTCCTTCCCCGGTCTTCGGCACCAGATTTATCACGCCGCCAATCGCATTCGTACCGTAAATCGACGAGCCAGAACCACGCAGGATTTCGATGCGGTCAAGATTCGCCGGTAGAATGTCGCTGTACAAAGGCGCTGCTGACCCGTTTATGTCGGACGCATCTCTAACGCGTAGCCCATCCAGCAACACCGACGTGTCAAAATTCCTTTGTCCTCGAAAACGCAGCGTTACGAGCGCGCCCGGCGACCCCTGCTGCTGTACGCGTAGCCCAGGCGTTCCCCGGAGCGCTTCCGCGATCGATTCACTCCCTTTGTTCTCTATCTCGCTTGCTTCGATCGTGGTAACAGATTTTGCTACTTCTTCCGGAGTCTGTGCTATGCCGCTGGCCGTGACCTGCACATTTTCTGAAATCGCTCCGACTGTCATGGTCAGCATCTTTTCAACCCGTTGACCGCCGGAAACGTTGATTCGTCCTGTCGAAACAACTGAAAATCCCTCTGCCCTGGCTTCGACTATGTAATCGCCGTTTTTCAGTCCGGTAAAGGCATACGCGCCATTGCTGTCCGTCTTTACTCTTCTTTCCAGACCTGTCTTTGAATACAGAGTAACTTCGGCTCCATTAACCTTTGCTTCCTGTTCATCCGAAACAAATCCACTAATCGTTGCCGAAGACTGAGCCGTTGAAAAATTCGAAACAACCAATAACAGAAGAACGGTTCCAAGCAACTGAACTCCTGTTCCAAACAATTTTGTTTTCATTTTTAGCCTCTCCTGCCCGTCGCAGTGCGAGCTTGAATAGAGAGCAGCGGAGAGGTCTCCTGGCTCGCGGCTGGGCAAAGGCCCTTATACGCATTCACCTTCCCATCCGAGTAACCGGACAGTGGTACCGAACATACGCAAAATCACCGCTTACAGTTGCGCGGGCAGCGGCGGCTTTGAACCGCCTTCCCTGTTCCGTTGCTCAAAACAATGTGCTTCAGCGGCGCGCTTCATGCACCGGTGTCACACGTGGCGCTCCCGAAACCGGGTGACGATCGACAATCACCCGGATTTCGAAAACCTCTTCTAAAACCTCCTCGGTAAGAACTTCATCAGGCGAACCGAATGCCGCCTGCATTCCATTTTTCAACAGAAGAATTCTGTCGGAAAACTCCGCTGCGAGATTGATATCATGCGTCACAATCAGTGCCGCCGACTGGCGGTGGTTGCACCGGGCACTGACAACCTGGAGCATGGACGCCTGATGCGCAAGGTCCAGGTTCGCCGTCGGCTCGTCCAACAACAGTATCGACGCCCCAGTCGCCAGCGCTCGCGCCAACACCGCTCGTTGGCGCTCGCCTCCGGACAATTCATTCATCATCCGAGACGCAAGTTCCATCATCGACGTCTCGCGCAACGCTGCAAGAGCAATCTCGACGTCTTCCCTGGTTTCCCATCCAAGAGATGTTGTCGAGGCCGAGGCATACCGGGCTCCAAGCACAAACTCGAAAACTGTTACCGGGAATCTCAATTCAGACTCCTGGGCAACCACTCCAACCCGTCTTGCAATGGAGCTGCGCGACAGCTTCGAAATCGGCACCGAATCAAGCAGAACTGTTCCGGATTGAAGCTCTATGCCACCATTCAACGCCAGCATCAGCGTTGATTTACCGGCTCCATTTGGACCCAGGATTGTAGTTACCGAACCGGGTGACGCACTCAGTGAAACGTCCCGCAAGGCCGTCCGCGCCCCATACGTTACCGAAATATTCCTCGCCTCAAGCACTCCGGTGTTCCCTCCACCTCCCGCGTCCACCAGTAATCTCTAATCTCTGGCCCTGCTCTCAACTGCTGCCATCCAACATCGGATATCTAATATTTGCCCACTAACCTCTGACCTCTAACCCCTGTCTTTTCAGGAGCCAGATAAACAGCGGCCCTCCTATTAGCGCGGTAATCGCACCGACCGGCAATTCTCGAGGGGCTATTAGCGTCCTCGCAACCGTGTCTGCAACGACAACAAAGATGGCCCCTATGATCGCTGAGGCCGGTATTGTCAGGCGGTTGTCGCTTCCCAATGAAAGGCGAGTCAAATGCGGCACGACAAGGCCGACGTAACCAACAGACCCGCTCGAAGCGACGGATGCTCCAACCAGAAGGCTTGCTGCGATGAAAACCACGGTCCTAACCCTTCCGACTTGAACACCCAGGTCGAACGCATCACGCTCGCCGATCATCATCAGGTTGAGTGCCCTTGCGTTCGCGAGCAAAATTAAGGTACCAACGATTGCTACCGCCACCGCCACCCACAACAACCCACCGGCCGACCCGGAAAGATCGCCGAGCAACCAGAATGTAAACGAGCGAATGCGCGTTGCGTCCATTAACGTCGTAACAAACACGATCACGGACGATAGGAACGTCGTGACAATTACACCTGCAAGTATCAATCGCTCAGGAGAGGCGCCTGTCCTCCCCCTGGCGAGACGAAATACCACGAGCGTCGAGGTTGCCGCCCCTCCAAAAGCAAGCACAGGCCGGGTCCACACCGCAGCGGTAAAAAACACCAGCGCCAGCATCGTACCTACTGCAGCGCCGTTCGAAACACCCAGGAGATAGGGTTCCGCCAGGGGATTTCTCAATAACGCCTGATATGCGGCGCCGGCAACGGAAAGCGACGCCCCCACAGTTGCAGCCAAAAGCAATCTCGGTAACCTGATGTCGAAAAGGATAGAACTCTGGTCCGGTAATAGTCCGCAGCGATCCGCTCCGCCTGTTGTCAATGCACAAAAGGTAGGTCCAAATGGCAACTTCTGACTGCCCGTCAACGCACACAAAAAGATGGCGGCTGTCAGTAGCACTCCAAGAATGACACACACCTTCAGAGCCCTTTGCAGGGTGCCCCGCGCCATTGAGCCTTGTATCACCAAACGTTCAGCCTTCCTCTTATCAGTCCGTCACTACAAATGCGTTGTTATGCTGTAACCAAAGTGGATAAATCGCCGGGTGCCTAATCAAGGGTGAAGATCCTTCGCCATCTCTTCCAATCCTTCCACAAGCCGCGGTCCAGGACGGGAAAGCAGATCTCCGTTTATGAAATAGACTCTGCGATTGCGAACGGCAGCAGAGTTTTTAAGTGCGTCAGAAACGGTTACGGCACTCCCACCCGCCATCGAATCACCGGTGGGGATTATGATTGCGTCGGGGTTTGCCGCTAACGCAGATTCATTACTAAAGCGGGGCCAGGCTCCCGGCACGGCCGCTGTAACCGATTCGCCTCCGGCACGTTTGATCAGGTCCGTCACGAAGGAGTCGCGTCCGGCTGTATAAAGAGGCTCTGCGGAAACCTGATAGAAGACACGCACCGGCTTGAATCCTTTCACCCTGGACTCAACATTTCGGGCCCTTTCGTTAAGTGAGTTTGCCACCTTTTTTGCATTATCACCTTCGTCAAGGAGGTCGCCAATTTTCACAATCGAAGTCAGAACGCCGTTTAAATCATGGGGGTCGCTGATATAGGCCGGGATCTTTTGCTGGTCGAGTTGTTTGGAAAATGCTTCGAGCTGCGAAGCCGTTGAAATCAGTACCAGATCCGGTTTTAGTCCGATTATCAATTCGATGTTAGGATTTAAGGTATCCCCGATATGGGTGACTCTTTTTGCCTCTTCGGGGTAATCGCAATAGCTGGTATCGCCGACCAATTTTGATCCCGCTCCGACGACAAAAACTATCTCAGTAAGGCTTGGCGCCAAAGAGACGATCCGTTTGGGCCGAATTGGAAGTCTGACAGTTCTCCCGGTATCGTCAACAACGTCGTGGTAATTCGCTTCGAAGCCTGGAGTGTTTGACACGGACCTTCGCGCACATCCGCACGGGCCAAACAGTGCAACCAGGACTGAAACAGTGATTAGTAATAACCGGGAAGCTGAGGCTGAGCTGAGCAAAGACTAAAACCTCTCTCAATGAACACCCGAACGAATGACTTCGGAGAGGCAACAGTTCTTCTTATTGAGAGAAGATCTACTGAGGCCCGAACACCCATCCGCGAGGTGCCATGCAGGCTGCAAATCCACAAATCCGGGCAGGTCTCCTGGCTTCGAATTACGTTCCTTTGAGGTAGCACCCATTAAGGACACTTCCGAAAAACGCAATTCATACAGTGGCGCGACCGCGCGGGAATCTCACCCGCTTCCCTATTCTCCCTGCATGCGTGCAGGGCACCCGGACAAAATCCAAACGCGTAGCGTTAGGTTCCCCGAACTTAACATGCCAGCAGCAAACCCGTCAAAGCTTCGCCCCTGTCCCGAATCACAAGACGACCCCGATCAATCAGCCAGACACCAGGGTTTACACCATCGAACTTTTGCTCGACTAGCACAAATTCCTTTCCCCCTTCCCCTTTCCCCTTTAACCAAATTTTTTGGGGGTGCGTTTTACCTTTACCAAGTTTCCACTTATCATGCCGTTTCACTTTAATAGACGGAGAATAGTTGATGATCAAGACAGTCGAGTGGACATCGGAAGGCATTCGCATGATCGACCAGCGATTGCTTCCCACTGAGGAAAAGTATTTGACCTTGCGCTCTTACGAGGAAGTTGCGGACGCGATCACGAAAATGGTAGTACGTGGTGCCCCAGCGATTGGTGTTTCCGCGGCATTTGGCCTTGCACTCGGCGCAAGCCAATCGGTTGGGTCATCCGTTGCCGACCTCGAGTTTGATTTTGATTATATGTCCGACGTGATGGGAGCAACACGTCCGACCGCGGTCAATCTTTTCTGGGCGATCGAGCGAATGCGGGATACTTTCCGTAAAGCAAAAGCGGAAACCACTGATGTCGAGACCATCAAGAAAATCCTAATTGACGAATCGCTCAAGATTTTTAATGAGGATTTAGCTTCTAATCGCCGCCTCGGTGCTTTCGGAGCTGCATTGCTTGCAGATAACTCAACGGTCCTTACACATTGCAACGCCGGCGCGCTTGCGACTGCCGGCGATTACGGCACTGCACTTGGTGTCATTCGTGGCGCCCGCGATGCCGGTAAACGAATCGCCGTTATCGCCGACGAAACCAGGCCTTTCCTGCAAGGAGCACGGCTGACCGCCTGGGAACTGCAAAAAGACGAGATACCCGTCACGCTTATCACTGATAACATGGCCGGACACGTGATGAAGAGTGGGCAGGTAGACGCTGTTGTGGTCGGTGCCGATCGCATTGCCGCGAACGGAGATGCAGCAAACAAGGTCGGTACTTATATGGTTGCGGTGCTCGCCCAAAAGCACAATATTCCTTTCTACGTAGCCGCCCCAATTTCAACTATCGACCTCAACGCCGCGAATGGCGATGCTATTCCAATTGAAGAACGCGACCGGCTTGAGGTTACTCACATCCGTGGCCATCAGCTTGCCCCCGATAATATCGGCGTGCAAAATCCGGCCTTTGATGTCACTCCAAACGATCTGATCGCTGCAATCATCACAGACTTCGGGGTCGCCCGTGCACCATATATCGAGTCCCTTCAAAAACTTGTAAACAGTAAGTAATCCAAAGTCAGAAAAGCAAAAGAAGCATGGCCTGTAGCGACCATGCTTCTTTTGCTTTGTCTGGATTTATACCGCTTACTTACGGGCGTACCTGCTGCTTTTCCACCAATCCAAAGTTAACTGCAATCCTTCATTAAGCAGAATTGTCGGCTCATAACCCAATAGCTCACGCGCGCTTGAGATGTCTGCAAGACTATGTCGTACATCGCCCGCCCGCGTTCCCCGGTACTCAGGTTGAACATCGGTCTTTCCCGTAATCCCTTTCAACAACGCCAATAACGCATTCAACGTTGTTCGCTCACCATTCGCTACGTTTATAATCTTTCCGACCGCGGTCGCACTCTCAGAAGCTTTGACATTGGCATCCACCGCATTTGCGACGTAGTTGAAATCTCGCGACTGCTCGCCATCACCATAAATTACAGGCGTCTCGCCTTGCATTAGTGTGCTAATAAACCTCGAGATCACTCCTGAGTACTGCGAACTTGGGTCCTGACGTGGGCCGAAGATATTAAAATAACGCAAACAAACTGTTTCCAACGCGTAAGTACGCGAAAAAACCTGGCAGTAGTATTCACCGACCAGTTTTGCCACAGCATACGGCGACAAAGGTTCCGGCCGCATTGTTTCTACCTTGGGTAAAATCGGCTGATCACCATAGGCTGAACTGGACGCAGCATAAACCAAACGCCGAACGGCCTTATCTCTCGCTGCGAGCAGTAGGGAAAATGTCGCATTAACACAGGCATCGTGGGTCTCGCGCGGTTTTTCGACTGAACGGGGTACGGAAGGAATTGCCGCTTCGTGAAAAACCAGTTCCACGTCTTCCAGTGCAAGTCTTAGTGCATCGTCATCGTTTAAGCTCGCATTGATAAAATCGATATCTCCGCCGATACTTTCGAGGTTTTCCCGGTATCCGGTCGACAAATCATCGATTACTCTTACGCGAGCACCCGATTTCGCAAATCTCGCGGCAATATGAGAACCGATAAAACCGGCCCCGCCTGTAACAAGTACTATTCCGGAAAGACCCATATGAAAGTTTAGCGACCGCCTATACCCAGTTTATTTAGAACTCTTACCGACCAACTCCAACGTAATCGAAGCCCATCTCCCGCATTGCTGCCGGCTTGTAAATGTTCCGAAGATCGACGATCTTCGGCGAACGCATCAAGGTATGCACGCGCGCCATATCCAATGCGCGAAACTGATTCCACTCTGTGACAAATATCAATGCATCAGCGCCGTTTACAGCCGCATATTCATCAGTGGAATATTTCAAATCGGGAAACAGTTTGCGTGCTTCATCCATCGCCACCGGATCGTATGCTGTAATTAATGCCCCCTTGGCTTGCAATGCGCTGATAATATCAACCGACGGGGCATCTCTCATGTCGTCCGTTTCAGGTTTGAATGACAAGCCGAGAATTGTAACGGCCTTTCCTTCAAGGTCCCCAACCTGACGTTCGATCTTTGCGACCATCAATTCACGTTGTCGTAAATTGACCTCGATTACGGAGTCGACGATAGTCGAGGCCGTGCCAAACTGTTTCGCAACAGACGACAAGGCCCGAGTATCCTTCGGGAAACATGATCCGCCGTAGCCGGGACCAGGATGAAGAAACTTATTTCCAATTCGCCGGTCCATACCCATAGCACGAGCGACGTCATGGACATCACAACCTATCTGATCGCACAAGTTCGCTATTTCATTGATAAACGAAATCTTGGTTGCAAGAAATGCATTTGCAGCATACTTGCTCAATTCCGCCGCCTCGAGCGAGGTGATCAAAACCGGCGTTTCAATCAAATAAAGGGGCCTGTAAAGGTCCCGCATGATTGCAATCGCCTCTTCATCGCTACTCCCGATTACGACACGGTCCGGACGCATAAAGTCATCGATCGCGGCGCCTTCTCTAAGAAACTCCGGGTTCGAAACGATGCCGAAATTTGTCTTCTTTGTCTGATTATCACGAATTAAGGTACGAAGCCGCTCGCCCGTGCCAATCGGCACCGTTGACTTTGTGACAATCACTTTATAACCGTTCATGTGGATGGCGATCTTCCGTGCCACGGCTTCAACGTATTGTAGATCAGGCGAGCCGTTATCGAGCGGGGGCGTCCCGACTGCGAGAAAAATCACCAACGCCTGCTCCACGGCCTCTTTAACATTCGTCGTAAAGCGAAGCCGTCCGGAGTGAGTATTTTTAGCAACCAGCTGTTCCAGACCCGGCTCGTAGATTGGAATAATTCCGTCCGAAAGCCGTTTGATCTTTTCCTCGTCTATGTCTACACAAGTGACATCGACACCAAATTCAGCAAAACATGCTCCTGTAACCAAACCAACGTAACCCGAACCAATAACCGCTATTTGCATTTTGACACTTCGATTATTTTTAAGAATAGGTCAACAAGCAAAACCTTGCGGGCCACGCTCGCCTGAGCTAACGTGACCCGCAAGGTTGACAGTACTTCCGCACTCTAGTTCAGTACGGAACAAATGCCACATTCCCCAACTATTTGGTAGGACTGACCACTACAACCTGGCTGCCACCAAAGTTCAGGTTATTGTTGCGACGACTAGCAAGAATAATCGCAACAATCGCACCACCTGCTGCGGCCAGCAAGGCTGCCAAAGCACCACCGTGGAGGTGACCGAAGGTCTCACCTCTCGTCAAACGAGTGCAGCGCGTACCGGGAGCTGCCTGACCCGCTGTCGCGTCCTGACCAGCAGCAACCTGTTGGACCTTATCTCCGTTGTGCAACGCAACGTTACCACTTTGGGTGGCAATGATCGTGTTTCCGCATTCGGTATCAATCGAGAACGCGCTCGCCTGTGATGCATCGGCAACGACCGAACCATCTTTTGTGGTGATGTTCGCCGTTGTACCTGGCGCCGTTGAAATCCGGGCACGTCCCGACTCGAGCGATCCACTAATCGTGTTTTCGTTAAAGTTAAGTCTCATCGTGGAACCAGGCAAGAGCTCAACACGCCCGAGTTTGCCAAGGCTCACGATAGCGCTCGAATTCTGCGCAGTTGTAATCGTGCTGTCAGAAAATACCGTAGCGCCAGAAATTGCGTTCTGGCCGTTGACGGTAACCTGACCTGAAACTGACAGCTCGCCTGAGGGCCCTGTTTGCCCCTGCTGTCCCGGCGCTGCTAGCGAAACCATCGAGTAAACACTCAAGATAGTCACTGCCAGGCTGAGCGCCAAGAACTTGCGGCTCCAAGTTCTGCTGATCATTTATATCCTCCCGTAAAGTGAAAAAAGTTTTGATGCGCGCCGTGATTCCGAATAGTGGCTTCACAGAAGATGGAAAATGTCTTTCTCGCTAGACCCATCCCGACGATAATAAAGACCGCGCGAAACATCCCATAAGAAAGCGGGTAATCCAAAAGCCTCGTAGGGCTTTAAAGTCCCAACTTTTTTACACGAATCCAGCCCTTGTGTCAACAAACTTTTACGTTAAGTTGCAGGTTAAGTTACCACAATCCAAGGCGCAAAATCTACATTTTTATTGATTCTTTTTTGCCGGCAGGCTCATGAGGTCATTTTAACTGACACTTTAGACCCAGGTCGGCCGATTAAAATGCAATAAAAGATATTTTAGCAGCCATGAAATGGTGGCAAGAATCACTTCCCAGCGTTAGCCCACCAACACATCCAAATCAGATTAACACAGTTTTGATTCTATTTGGAACCTATTTCCATGATTTCCGTCGATTGTTTCAGCCGGCACTCTTTATTCGCGTCCCAACCGTTATCGCGTACATTTCCTTTGCCCGTATGGCAAGTGTTTTGGGAACTTCAATACGATATGGGTGTTTTGCCACAAAACTTTGGACTTCCTGAATTTTAGCTCCAAGCGTCGACAACTGTGAGACAATTTCCAAATCCGACAAGTGATCGGACTCGAAGAATTCAGCGGACCTCCTGAATGCCCCCAGCAAACGATCGAGCGCGATCTCTCTATCCGCCAATATCTTACCGCGCGACTGAAAGTCCCCCAACGCGAACAACACGATCTGTTCGTGCGCGACCGGCCCTCCGGGCTTATCGAATAACGTCGGTTGTACCTTCGTCATCCTAACCTCCAACCCCATCGATCTTAGTCACCAGGTAATGCGAATTCGAGTTTTCAGCAATACCGGTCTGCCTATTTTCTCACGATCAGAAAAAACACACCGCATCATAATTAGATAGGAATCTCGACCTGGAGATTGCCCGCCACTCGAGAATTGCTTACCAAACGGCCCGTGCTCGTAATGCTAAGGCTCCTTCGTCCGTCTCGGCCGCTGGCCCGGTGACGATTTGTTTTCAAGACCCGTATCCGGAATTGCAGCTGAATCCGAGGTGGTCCTCTTCTCTTCCTGCTTCTTCATTAAATCTGCTTGTTCATATGGATCAAGCCTGGCAAAAACATAAAACACCTCACCGGCTCGAACAACTCCGAGAAAGCGAAAGGTATTGTTAATAACCTCACCAACCTTAAACGACGAAGTGGTCGGCGGTTTCTCGAAGATGGTTTTCAACTCGTCCTGCGTTTCCGCTTCCAACTCCGGCAGGTAATCGTTGTTTGTGGCTCGCGCAATATTGATCGCCGTAATTCTTAGAGCATGTATCCTGTTCGAGTTTCGGCGATAATAACTAGCGCTAACCTCTCGTCGACTGACCCGGTCGTCGACGACATTTTGCTCGGTGTCTAAATACTGTAAATAAGCGCGAACAATCGGCCCGAACTCCATTTCATCTGCGTGCTTCGC
>WNFR01002744.1_pt1 | contig 21471 bp, 18 predicted proteins | sample 5400221 | NCBI WGS metagenome assembly WNFR01 (sample SAMN13153357, study PRJNA577476) | soil metagenome | isolation source: 40 cm soil under Madrone tree | place: USA:California | collected 2016-06-14 | reverse complement strand
TTTTCAGCGCCGGCGGCAGCGCCGCCGGTGGCGGCGGCGGCGGCGCGTTCCCGGATCTCGCAGGAGGCTCGTTTGGCGGCGGCTTCGGCGGTGGTGGGGGCGGGGGCGATGGACTCGGCGCTGGCGGTGGTGGCGGTTACAGCGGCGGCGGCGGCGGCGAACGCGGCATGCTCTCTAGAGGTCCCGGCGGTGGTGGCGGCTCCTTCGACGCCGGCACAGACCAGATCCTGGTCGCGGATTTCCAAACCGCCAACGGCGAGGTGGTGATCACCGAGCTTGCGGCCGCAGTGCCCGAGCCGGCGTCGATCGCGCTGCTCGGCGCCGGCCTCGCCGGCCTCGCTGCGATCCGGCGGCGCCGCCGGCATACCTGACCGCCGCCGGCACGACCTCGCATAACGGTGCCGCACATGTTGCCTTCGACGGTTATGAACGGCTCGGCCTCCGCGATTTTGCGGATCTCGAGGCTCCATCTCACATTCCATCGGATCGCTGTGTGCGCTTCGCAGTCGCCGTCACCGACGACTACGCGACACCCGCTACCGGGCGGCCCGCTATGGCCTTACCCGTGCCGGTTTTCCACCAGCTGGAACACGCCAGCTTCTCCTGACGCACCATAACGACACACCCTCTTCCGCCCCCGCATCGCCCTTGAGTAGTGTCGGGGATCATCAGGACGGGACGAGAGAGGAGAATGGAGTGGGGCACGCGACAGTGATCGACGGCGGTGCAGTCGCGGCCGGGTTGCGCAGGTGCGCCGCCGAGATTGCGGCGCGCTTGCGCGATGAGCAGGGGGTCACCGCGGGTCTCGCTACGGTCCTGGTCGGGGACGACAGAGCGAGCGAGGTCTATATACGTGCCAAGGGCCGGGCCTGTGCCGGCTCCGGGCTCGCTGCCTTTGACATCCGATTGCCGGCCGACATCTCGGACACAAGGCTCGTCGCAGAGGTCGAAAAGCTCAACGTCGACGATCGCGTCGACGGGGTGTTGGTTCAGCTCCCGCTGCCCCGGCAAATCGATCCCCACCGTGTCATCGCCGCCATCGACCCTGCCAAGGACGTCGACGGTTTTCACCCGGTCAATGTCGGACGCTTGTGGAGCGGTCTTCCGACCTTGGTGCCTTGCACGCCGCAAGGCTGTCTTCGCCTGCTGCGCTCGGTTCACCAGGACCTGGCGGGAGCCGACGCTGTGGTGCTCGGACGCTCGAACATAGTGGGGAAACCTTTGACGGCGTTGCTCCTGGCGGCAGATTGCACAGTCACCGTGATCCACTCGAAGAGCAAAGTTGTACCCGTCATGTGCCGGCGCGCCGATATCCTGATCGCGGCGACCGGCCAGCCCAAGTTGGTCAAGGCCGACTGGGTAAAGCCGGGCTCCACGGTAATCGACGTCGGCATCAACCCGGTTGCCGATCCGGAAGGGCGCAGCCGCCTCGTCGGCGACGTCGATTACGCGTCGGTGCGCGCCGTTGCCGGTGCGATCACGCCGGTGCCTGGCGGAGTCGGTCCGATGACAATCGCCTGTCTATTGCTGAACACTTTACTTGCCGCTTGCCGCCGCCGCGGTATTCCCGATCCGTATTTTGGAGTGTTGTAACCTCCTGGCGGTCCACTCTTTGCCACATCTCTTCGCGCGGAACAGGAAAGCCCTTCGGGACGTTTACTCGCCGAAGCAACCGACCTACAGAGGTGATCGTCATGCTGTTCAAGATTGCGACTAGTCTGGCTCTCGCAACCGCCTGCCTAACCGCGGCTGCGACCATGCCCGCTCATGCCCAGATGGCGGGCACTTACGGGTCGAGCGGAACCGAGGTGGTGACCAACGGCCCGCAGACCAATCCGGGCGATGCGTCATCCTCTTGGTCGGCGCGGCGGAACGTGACGGAGAGCCAACAGTACGACCGGCTTCTTGAAACCAACCGCGGCTTCCGGCAGGCGCGGATGCGCAAGGAGTGCGGGCCGATTACCGATCCACAACTCCGTCAAAGCTGCTTTGCGAGCTTTAATCAGGATGAACCTTACGCGGGTTCATCCACCCCGCGTCGGAGCGATCGGAGCGAATCCGGCCGCTGACGGTAGGACGACGGACACCAGAGGCCGCCCAGTAGGCGGCCTCTTCCTATAAAATCCTTATGTTCGCTTGCTCGTGGGGGGCGACAATACTTCGACACCAGTCAGCGAAGCCACGACAACCATCGAGCTGCGCTCGACAAAGAGCCCGCTCTCGACCGTGCCGACGGTCAGGGCGATGCTTTTCTCGACCGCACGCGGATCGGCGAGCGGTCCGAACCGGCAATCGAGGATGAAGTTGCCGCCATCGGTGACATAGGGTTGTTCGCCAACCGTGTAGCGCCGTTCGGGGGCACATCCGAGCCTGGCCAACGAGACGGCAGTGGCTTGCCAGCCGAACGGCGTCACCTCCACGGGTACCGGAGTGTGCTCACCGAGTTGTTCGACAAGCTTCTCTTGATCCACCACGATGACCAGCCGGTCGCTGGCTGCCGCGACAATCTTTTCGCGCAGCAAGGCGCCGCCCAACCCTTTGATCAGATCGAGCGTCCCGAGCTGCACCTCGTCGGCGCCATCTATCGTCAGATCCAATCGCTGGTGTTCGGCGAAGGTCGCGATCGAAATGCCGAGCCGGCGCGCTTGAGCCGCAGTCCGCTCGGATGTCGGGATCCCAACAACCCGTAGCCCTTTGGCAACCATCAGGGCGAGCCCTTCGACGACGAAAGCGGCAGTGGACCCGGTGCCGAGCCCGATGACCATGCCGTCCTCCACCTCCTCGATCGCACGCAATGCTGCCGCGCGCTTCAGCTCGTCCCGATTGATCATGGCTGCGGCGGTGCTGCGGCCTTATCGACAAACCAAGTCAGGTCGCCGACCGGGCTCACCCTCACCCGTGCTGCAGGAAGCGCCTCGTCGCTCGCCAGGGCCCGGGCCAGCATTTCTCGCTTCTCCGCTCCGGCGACGAGAAAAGCCGAATGTCGGCTGCTCTCGAGCACCGGATAGGTCAAGGTGATGCGTGCCTCGGCCCTAGCACCGATCACTTCGGCGACCCAGCGATCGCGTTCTTCGAGCACACTCGTTCCTGGAAACAGCGATGCTGTGTGCCCGTCCGGCCCCAGACCGAGGATCTCCACGTCAAAAAGCGGCCGGGTGGGATCGAGCGCCTCGGCCTGGTAATAGGATTTTAATACCCGTTCATAATCGCGGGCGGCATCGGGCGGCTTGCCGGTCGTCCCGATACCGTGAATGTTTTGCGGCGGGGCGGGCACCCGCGCCAGCATTGCCGCCTGCACCATCCCGTAATTGCTGTCCGGGTGATCCCAGGGAACAAAGCGTTCGTCACCCCAAAACCAATGGACACGCTCCCACGGCAGCGCGTCGCGATAAGGGGCGTCGGCGAGCAGCTGATAGAGCCGGCGCGGAGTCGAGCCGCCGGAAAGGCAAATCGCGAAGCGGTCGCGGCTAGAGGCGGCCAAATCGGTGATCCACTGCGCGACCCGATGGGCCAAGGCCTCGGGATCCTTGGTCACCTCAACGCGTGCTGGTGTAGGGGACATCTGCGTTCCTTACGAACGAGAGCGCATCGAACTGCGAATAGAGGCGATCGCTCGGACGTAATCAGGCGCATGGAACACGTGGGAGCCGGCGACAATCGCATTCGCCCCCGCGTCGAGAACCTGCCAGGCGTTCTCGCCGCTCAGACCGCCGTCGACCTCGATCACCGGATCGAGCCCGCGCTCGTCGCACAGCCGCCGCAAGGCGCGGATCTTAGGCAGCATTTCCGGCAGGAATTGCTGTCCTCCAAAACCGGGATTTACCGTCATGATCAGGACGATGCCGCAGAGTTCCAGTACGTATTCAATCGGCGACAGAGGCGTAGCCGGGTTTAGCACCACTCCGGCGGTCTTTCCGAGGTCACGAATATGGGCCAAGGTTCGGTGCAGATGGATTGTCGAGCTCGGCTCGCAATGGACCAAGAGATGATCGGCGCCGGCTCGGGCGAAATCCTCCAAGTAACGTTCAGGCTCGACGATCATCAGATGGACGTCGACTGGCTTTTTCGTCGCTTTGCGCACGGCTCCGACAACCACCGGCCCGATGGTGATGTTGGGCACAAAGCGCCCATCCATGACATCGACGTGGATCCAGTCCGCGCCCGCGGCGTCGACCGCTCTAACCTCCTCGGCGAGTCGGCCGAAATCTGCCGACAGGATCGAAGGGGCAACGATGACCGGACGGCTCATAGGTTCGGAAGCCTGTCGATCACGCGATCGGGCGCCATTGCCGGCCGCTGCGCCACAGCAGAGTGTCAGCCGCCTCAGGACCGGCGCTCCCTGCGGCGTAGGTCTCGAGCGGGACAGTCTTGTCATCGTGCCACATATCCAGGATCGGCTGCACCACTTCCCACCCGGCCTCGACCCCGTCGGCCCGATTGAACAGCATCGCGTCGCCGATCATGCAGTCATAGACGAGAGTCTCATAGCCGGTCGTTGGCTCGGTGTGGAAATAATCCTTGTAGGAGAAGTTCATCCGCACCCCGCCGAGGGAAATCTCGGGGCCCGGGATCTTCGCGCTGAATTGCAGCGATGCGCCCTCGTCCGGCTGGATCTGCAGGGCGAGAACATTGGGGGTCAAAATGTCGACCGGCGTGTTGCGGAACAGCGCAAACGGTGCCTGCTTGAACTGAATGGCGATCTCGGTCGTCCGCCGCGTCATTCTCTTGCCGGTGCGAAGATAAAACGGCACTCCGGCCCAGCGCCAGTTATCGATGGCGAGCTGCATTGCAACATAAGTCTCGGTGGTGCTGTCAGGAGCCACACCAGGCTCATCCCGGTATCCCGGCACGGGGTTACCGTTGATAAAACCGGGGCCATACTGGCCGCGGACGACGTTCCGGCGCACCTCCGCATCATCGAGCGGGTGCACGGCCTCGAGCACTTTATGTTTTTCCGTGCGCACCGCATCGGCCGCGAAAGAGTTTGGCGGGCCCATCGCAATCAGGCTGAGCAGCTGAAAGACATGGTTCGGCACCATGTCGCGCAGCGCACCCGTCGCCTCGTAGAACCTGGCGCGGCGCTCGACGCCAACGGTTTCGGCGACTGAGATCTGCACATGGTCGATATGGTCGCGGTTCCACATCGGCTCGAAGATGCCGTTGGCAAAGCGCAGCACCATGATGTTCTGGACCGTCTCCTTACCGAGGAAGTGGTCCATCCGATAGATCTGGGATTCCGACAACACCCGCAAAATCTGGGCGTTCAGCGCGCGGGCTGTGGCGAGATCGCTGCCGAACGGCTTTTCGATGATGACGCGGCGGAAACCGTCGCCTTTTTCCTGTACAAGGCCGGCAGCGCTGAGCTGCTCGACGATCGTGCCGAATAACTGACTGGCGACGGCAAGATAAAAGACTGCATTACCGCCGGTGTGGTGCAGCGCCGCTGTCTTTTCAAGGGTTTGGTGAAGCCGTGCATAGGTGTCGGGCTCGGTCAGGTCACCAGCGAAATGGGTGATCCGGCTGGCGACAAACTCCCAGGCCTCCGCGTCGAATGGTTCGGTTGTGGGTCCCGAAGCTGTGTCTGAGACAAAGCTCCTGATCCCCTCGGCCAAATAATCTCGATAGGCTTCGATCGGTTTTGGCGTGCGGTCGACGGCGATTATCGCGAATTTCTCGGACAGCAGTTTGTCCTTGGCCAGATTATAGATCGCCGGCATCAAGAGCCGCTTCGTCAAATCACCGCCGGCGCCGAAAATCACCAAGGTGCATGGCGGCGCTTTTTGCGCCCGTGATGGCGTCACCAATTGGTTATTCCTGTCCTCGGCCCGAACATCCATGGTTCATCTCCCCGATCAGCTTTCTGCATTTACCATCATTGCAACGCCTGCTCGACAGCGCGGCTGAGCCTGTCTAGACCGGCGTCGAGGTCGCCGGTAATGTGGGCACGCAGAGCGCGCCGGCCGCGCTCTGCCAGCACCTCGAAATCGCCGCGCGCCTGCGCCTCCTTGACAATGCCAAAGGTATAGGACTGGCCGGGCACCGGCAGATCTTCGGGATCGTCGCAGGTGATTTGCAGGAAGACGCCGCTGTTCGGTCCCCCCTTATAGACCTGTCCCGTAGAGTGCTGAAAGCGCGGCCCAAAGCCGACGCACGTCGCCGCCTTGGTTCGGTCGCGGATCATGCGGCGGAGCCGCTGCACCGCATCGATATGGCTGGGGCTGCGTTCGATGTAGGCGAGCAAGGCTGCGTAATCCCCGGCCCCAATCCGCCCGAGATGAGCTTTCAGCGCCGCGGCGAGGCTCGACGCCTGCGGCTTAACTGCTGCTTCATTGCGCGGATCCGCGAACAGCTTGATCCCGTCGCCTTCGAAGAACGCCCGCTGCTCGGGCAGCGCCTTGCTCCGCTCATATGCCTCGGTCAGATCGCGGGTCTTGACCTTGGCCGCCTCGACATCGGGCTGGTCAAACGGGTTGATCCCGATGATCGAGCCGGCGACGGCCGTCGCCATCTCCCAGCGGAAGAACTCCTGGCCGAGTTGCATCCGGTCGTGAACCGTGATCCGCACGACCGGGTGCCCGGCTGCCTCGAGCGCCGCGACGGCACGCTCCTGTTCGGCGTCCTGGTCGGACGCGAGCCGTAGATAGGCAAAGACCCGATCAGCGCCATAGACCGCTGGTGCGCCGAGCGGCTCGGCATCGACGGGTACGATTCCCTTACCCAGCTTGCCCGTCGACTCGGCAAGAAGCTGCTCAAGCCAGGCACCGAAATCGGCGATGCCCGTCGAGGCAATGATCGTCACCTTGTCGCGTCCGCGGCGCTGGCAGGTTCCGAGAATTGCGCCAAGGATTACCCCCGGGTTCTCGACCGGCGGCGCGCTTGCTGTGCAGGACCGCACCATCTCTGCCGTACTTTCGAGGAAAGCCTCGGGATCGACGCCGATCGCCGCCGCGGACACCATGCCGAAATCCGACAACACCGAATAGCGGCCGCCGATGCTCGGCAGTCCATGAAAGACGCAACGGAAGCCCTCGTTAAGCGCTGCCTTCTCGAGCGATGAGCCTGGATCGGTGATGGCGACAAACCGCTTTGGCGCCTCCTCTGCGCCGACCGCCTGCTTTGCCCGTTCGAAGAAATATTGCTTGAAGATATTGGGCTCGAGCGTGCTGCCCGATTTGCTCGACACGAGAAACAATGTCCGCGCCGGGTCGATACGAGCTTCGAAGTGGCGGATCTGCGCGGGGTCGGTCGAGTCGAGCACATGCAGTTTCGGGAAACCTGGCTTGACGCCGAAGGTTTCGCCCAAGACCTCTGGCCCGAGGCTCGAACCACCCATGCCGAGCAAAAGTACATCCGCGAACCCTGAGCGCTTTACGTCGGCAGCGAAGTCTTGGAGATGGGCGACGCCCTTCAGCTGCTTGTCGACGATTTCCAGCCAACCGAGCCAATGGGCCTCGTCGGCTTCGGTCCACAGCGAGGCGTCGGCCGTCCACAGCCGTCTGACCTTGCCCTCTTTGCGCCAGTCCTCGAGGGCCGCCTGCACATCCTTTTCCGCTTCCTCGGGCAGCTTGTAGCTCATTGCGTTGAGCTTGCTGCCGAGAACGGTGCGACGCTTTTTTTGCACCGCGGCGTAGAGCTGGTCGGCGGCGTCAGCAAAGAGCCGCACGCCGTCCTCGACAAGCTTTGACGTCACTGCGTCGATCGAGATACCGGCTTTCGGGAGCGCATCCATCACCGCCCGTGCGCTACTCACATCCTCTTCCAGACTGGGACGGGGACGGCCATGGTCGCGGTAAGCATCCATCGTCGCTGGCGGCATCGTGTTGACCGTATCGAGGCCGATCAGCTCGTCGACGTAAAGGACGTCGCTGTAGGCCTTGTTCTTTGTCCCGGTGCTGGCCCACAGGAGCCGTTGCGTCTGGCCGCCTTGCTGCGCGAGGCGCTGCCAGCGCTCGTCCGCATAGATCTTTTGGTAGAACTGATAGGCGAGCTTGGCGTTGGCAACCGCCACCTTGCCTTTAAGCGCGTGCAGCTGTGCTTTTTCGGCCGGATTCGCCGCCGCGGCGATTTTTTTGTCGATCTCGTCGTCGACGAGCGTGTCGATGCGGCTGACGAAGAAACTTGCTACGCTGGAAACCTTATGCGGGTCGCCGCCCTTCTTGGCGAAAGCTTCGAGCCCAGAAATATAGGCCTCGGCAACCTCCGCATAGACCTGCTGCGAAAACAGCAACGTCACATTGACGTTTATCCCCTCGCTAATCAGCGTGCGAATGGCGGTCAGTCCCGGTTTGGTCCCAGGCACCTTCACCATCAGGTTGCGACGATTGACCTCATGCCATAGCCGGCGCGCTTCCTCGATCGTCTCGTGCGTCTTCATCGCGAGGTAGGGCGAGACCTCGAGGCTGATAAAGCCGTCGCGCCGCTGCGTCTGCTCGTAAACCGAGTTCAGCGTGTCGGCGCCTTCCTGGATGTCGCGAACCGCGAGGTCTTCGAAAAGCGCGCCGGGATCGAGATCCCCGGAAGCCTCCGCTTCGGCGATCAGCGCATCATAGTCATCGCCGTGGCCGATCGCCTTTTCGAAAATCGACGGGTTCGACGTCACCCCGCGTAGCCCATCCTCGGCGATCAGCTTGGCCAGTCCCCCGCTCTTCAGCAAATCGCGGCTGACAAAGTCGAGCCATACGGACTGCCCGAATTCATTAAGCGTCTTTAACGGATTGGCCATCACCACTACTCCTTGCGCGCGAGTTGCTGCTTGGCAGCCGTGTAGACGTTCTCGCCGGTGAATCCGAATTTGACCAACAGCTCCTTCAACGGTGCGGAGGCGCCGAAGGTCCTCATGCCGATTATTGTGCCTCGCAATCCGGTGTACCGCTCCCAGCCCAGGGTGGACGCTTGCTCGACCGCGACTCGCCGCGTGATATCGGGTGGCAATACCGACGCGCGGTAGGCGTCGTCCTGCTGCTCGAACAATTCCCACGACGGCATGCTGACCACCCGCGCCGCGACGCCCTCAGCAGATAGTTTCTCATAGACATCGACGCAGAGTCCCACCTCGCTGCCGGTGGCGATCAGGATAATTTCTGGTTTGCCGTCCCGCGCGTCGGCGAGCACATAGGCGCCGCGACGAACCCCGCTCGCCGGGGCGTAGCGTGTCCGGTCGAGGGTCGGCAGGTTCTGCCGGCTCAAGATCAGGCAGGCCGGCTCGTGTTTGAGGCCGAGTACCACGCGCCAAGCTTCGGCGACTTCGTTGGCGTCCGCCGGCCGCAATACGATCAGTCCGGGGATGCTGCGGAGCGCGACCACCTGCTCGACCGGCTGATGCGTCGGTCCATCTTCGCCGACCCCAATTGAATCGTGGGTGAAGACATAGACGACGGGCAGCTCCATGATCGCTGCGAGCCGGATCGGCGGCTTCATATAATCGGAGAAGATCAGGAACCCGGAGCCAAATGGGCGTAGTTTCGACAAAGAGAGACCGTTGCAAATCGAGCCCATGGCGTGCTCTCGGACGCCGAAGTGGAAATTGCGGCCGCCATAGTCATCGGCCTCGAAATCGCCGGCGCCTTCGAAGGTCAGTCGTGTCTTGGTCGACGGGGCGAGATCGGCCGCTCCGCCGAGCAGCCAAGGCAGGCGAGGGGCGATCGCGTTCAGCACGTGTGCCGATGAATCTCGACTGGCGATACCTATAGGGTCGGCGGGAAACACGGGCGCGTCCTTGTCCCAGCCCTCGGGAAGATCGCGGCGTTGCATGCGCTCGCAGTGATCGGCGAGATCGGGGTAGGCGTCACGATAGCGCTCAAACAGCGTCATCCACTCTGCCCGCAGCTTTTTCCCGCGGACGCCGAACTTGCCGGCGAAATGCTCGTATACGCCGTCCGGCACCAGAAATTTCGCGTCCTCGGGCCAGCCATAGGAGCGTTTGGCCAGCTTGACCTCCTCCTCCCCCAACGGTTCGCCGTGCGCCCCGGAAGTGTCTTGTTTGTGGGGGGCACCATAGCCGATATGGCTTGCGACAATGATCAGGCTCGGCCGATCGTCGATGCGCTTGGCGATCGCAATCGCCTCGGCGATACGCTCGCGATCGTTGGCGTCGCTGACCCGCTGCACATGCCAGCCATAGGCGAGAAACCGCCCGGCGACATCCTCGGTGAAGGCGAGGGCGGTATTGCCTTCGATCGTGATGTGGTTGCTGTCGTAGATCCAGCAGAGATTACCGAGCCGCAAATGGGCCGCGAGCGAGGCCGCCTCGCTCCCCACTCCCTCCATCATGCAGCCGTCGCCGCACAACGCGAAGACGTCGTAATCGAACAAATTGAAGCCCGGCCTGTTGAAATGCCGCGCGAGCCAGTCGGCCGCGATCGCCATCCCGACGCTGGTCGCAATCCCTTGGCCGAGCGGGCCCGTTGTCGTCTCGATGCCCGAGGTCAGGTGGTATTCCGGATGACCCGGACACTTGCTGTCGAGCTGGCGAAAGCGCTTCAGATCGTCGAGCGAGACGGTCGGCGTCCCGAGCCGTTCGTACTCTTCGTTGACCGACGTGACGCCGGTCAGGTGCAGCATCGAATAGAGCAATGTCGAGGCGTGACCCGACGACAGCACAAAACGGTCACGGTTCGGCCAAATCGGGTCTTGCGGATCGAAGCGCAGGAAATCCTGCCACAGCGTATAGACCACCGGCGCCATCGCCATTGGGGTTCCCGGGTGGCCGGACCTTGCCTGCTGGACCGCGTCGATGCACAAGGTGCGGATCGTGTTTACACAGATTTCGTCGATCGAGCCGGTAGGCGCCATCATGTTTTCCCTTTCAACTAGAGCCGGGCTCACTGCGGCGATTGCGCCGACGGCAAGAGAACGCCCACAATGCGCTCCACGATCAATTCGATCGGCTGGTCGATGCTGATGGTGATCGGGTTCTCATCGCGCCCAGGCGGCTCCAGGGTTGCAAGCTGGCTCTCGAGCAGGCTGGCCGGCATGAAGTGGGCCTTACGTGTGGCGAGCCGCCCGGCGATCAACTCCCGCGACCCCTCCAGGTAAACGAGCCGAACGTCGCGGCGATCACCGATGATTTGCTGGCGATAGGTCTGCTTCAAGGCCGAGCAGGTGATCACCCCACGCTCGCCACGACTGCGCCAGCCGTCGATAACCTCCGCGACCGCGGTGAGCCAAGGCCCCCGATCGGCAGCGTTGCGCGGGTGCCCGCGTTTCATCTTGGCCACGTTCTCGGGGGGGTGAAGCCTGTCGCCCTCTTCAAATCTCCAGCCGAGCCGTTTTGCCAGGCGCAGCCCGATTGTGGTCTTGCCTGACCCTGAAACGCCCATCACGACAGCAACCTCTGGCTGGTCAGCGAGCCGGCGCACGGTTCCTCGCCACCGGTTTCGGCGGTTCCATCATGCCGTACCCTCCGTCGGAAGGTATCTTAGACTCTACGTACGGCGCAACCGGCCAAGGGCAAGGCAATCCAACGCATTCTTGAAAATTTCATACGCCTTGTCGTCCGATACCCCGTTTGGAGGTCGGCACGATGGCCCGTCAGGACATCGTCAGCTCAGACCGAGCTTTCGAGGGTTCCGCGAAAGACTGTCGGGCCGCTCGGTGCGGGACCGGGCGAGCCACCGAGTGGTTCGAGCGTAACCATAAGTTCGCCTGAGCCCGCCAGGAGGCGAGCATTCTCCGGCGATACTGCGATCCGCTTGCGCCCCGATTGCGGCAGCAACCCGAGCTGATGGGGCGCGGTAGCGTCCGGCACCGAAAGCCAAAGTTGATAGACGTGGTTCGCCGGAGCCGGCTGCGCCCGCAGGCTGTCAGCCGCAATCTGATGGGCGGCGCGGGCGAGTCGGATCGCCCAGATCGGGTGCTGCTCGCCGTCGCGCACGACAGCGATGATCGGCATGGCTGAAAAATCGGCCGGGCCGCGGGCGACGATCGCGGCGACGAGCAGGGCGAGCGACAAAGTCGCGAGGACTCCCGTTGCCTGCCGCCAAAAGAGGAGATTGTTCCAAAGGTTCGCTAGCACGGTGATCTACCCCCGTGCGGTGCGTCGCGCGGTCTATCGCCCAACATCCGGGCCCGCCGGTGCTCGCGGAGGTCGACCATGAGTAGCGCCGCCGTGGCGACCGCGTCGGTGGTCATCCCCGCGGCCTTGGATTGACGAGTACATAGGGGACATCGGCCAGCAGATTGAGGAGGATTTAGGCAAAGGCCGTGCACAGCACGACCCCCTGCGGGTATGTTCGATTTCCTCTCGATTTCTCCATCGGCCGGCACAGTGGCTCAGCGCCGGCCCCTGCTCTTTACCGGCGATACGAGAACCCTGTCGACTCGTCGACCGTCCATCTTGACGACCTCAAAGCGATAGTCTCCCGCCGTGATGCGGTCGGCCTCCATCGGCACGCGATTGAGGCGGGCCATCAGATAGCCACCGAGCGTGTGGAAATCCATGTGCTCGTCGGGTAAGCGGGAAATCCCGAGCACCTGCTTCAGCTCATCGAGCCCGACCATGCCGTCGAGCAGCCAGGTCCCGTCATCGCGGCGTACGACTCGCTGATCGGCTTCGGCCGAGCCAGGAATGTCACCAACCAGCGCTTCGAGGATATCGCTCGGGGTGACCAGCCCTTCGAGGTCGCCGTATTCATCGACGATCAGCGCCATGGGCTCACCGGAGGTCTTGAATACCTCGAGCACCCTGAGCACCGTCACGGTGTTGGGTAGGTAGAGCGGCGGGCGCGTCGCCGCCCGCAGATCGAACGGCTGTCCGGCAAGGCAAGAAGCGAGCAGATCCTTGGCCTGGACGATGCCGATAACTTGTTGCGAACCGCCCTGGACGACCGGAAAGCGAGAATACGCACTTTCGCGGATCTTGCGACGGTTTTCCTCTTCCGGGTCGTCCAAATCGAGCCATTCGATTTGCGTCCGCGGCGTCATCACCGCGCTCGCCCGGCGCTCGCCGAGCCGCAGTGCCATCTCAACGATTGCCGTTTCAGCGTGAGGGATGTGCCCGGTCGCCGCACCCTCTCGCAGCATGAAGTTGATCTCTTCGTCGGTGACCGGCGGCGCTCCTTGGGTGCGCAGCGGCAGAAAGCGGAGCACAAAATTGGTCGACGCGCTCAAGAACCGTTCCACGGGGGCTCCCATGCGCGCTATCGCTCGCATGAACCGGGCCAGGGCCGCAGCAATATGCTCGGGATAAAGAAGCGCGATCCGCTTCGGCACGAGCTCGCCAAGGATCAGCGAGAAATACGAGATCCCGATCACCACGACGGCCATGCTGATCGAGTGCGCGTACTCCCCGATAACTCCGGGATACGTCTCGAGATGATGCTGGAGTCGGTCGCCCAATGTCGCTTCGCCGAACGTACCGGAGAGCACCGCGATCAGGGTCACTCCGATCTGCACCGTCGATAATAGGCGGGAAGGGTTCGCCTTCAGCTCGATCGCCGCTTGGGCGCCGGGGTTGCCGGCCTCCGCGAGGGCCAACAGGCGCGCCTTTCGCGCCGAGATCAGCGAGATCTCCGCCATCGCGTAAAGACCGTTCACGAGGATCAGCAATAGGACGATCGAGAGGTGCAGGATCAGCATCGCAATCGCCTGTCGAGATGGCGCCCGCCGAAAACCGGCGCACCTTTATCAGTGTCGAAGTGGACGACGATCGCGCAATGGAAAAAGCCGCGTCGAGCGCGGCTTTAGATTTTCAGGCGGCGGATCGACAGGGATCCGCCGGCACCACGCGCCAGGTCAGCGCGAATAGAACTCGATGACGAGGTTGGGCTCCATCGACACCGGAAAGGGGACGTCGGTAGGTTTCGGCGCCCGAATAAAGCGGCCGCGCATGCGATCATGGTCGATTTCGATATAATCGGGGACGTCGCGCTCGCCGGACCTTGCCGCCTCGAGCACGAGCGGCATCTCTTTCGCCTTCGCCGTCAACTCGATCGTGTCGCCGTCGTGCACCGTGTATGAGGGAATGTTGACCCGTTGGCCGTTGACGAGCACGTGCCTGTGGTTGACCAGCTGACGCGCCGCGAACGGTGTCGGCACGAGTTTCATGCGATAGACCACCGCGTCAAGCCGGCGTTCGAGCAGCTCGATCAGGTTGTCGCCGGTGTCACCGCGGCGCCGCACCGCCTCATCGTAAAGCCGGCGAAACTGGCGCTCGCCGATATTGGCGTAATAGCCCTTCAGCTTCTGCTTCGCGGCAAGCTGCGTTCCAAAGTCCGAAGGTTTTTTGCGCCGCTGGCCATGCTGGCCCGGACCGTATTCACGGCGGTTGAGCGGGCTCTTCGGCCGACCCCACAGATTCACCTGGAGGCGGCGGTTGATCTTGTATTTCGGTTCCTGGCGCTTGCTACTCATTAGGACGAAATCCGGTTTCCATTAGGCCGAACTATAGCCGGGGGATCGACAAAGTCAAATTAGCCGCCCACTTATCGCCGCTCGTACGCGCCTGCTACTCAGCTGCCGCGGCGGCACGGCTGGCGCGCTTGCGAGCGTTCGGATCGAGGAGCCGTTTGCGCAAGCGGATCGATTTCGGGGTGACCTCGACGAGCTCGTCATCGGCGATATAGGCGACCGCCTGCTCGAGACTCATGACCTGCGGTGGGGTCAGCCGCACCGCTTCGTCCTTTGCCGTCGTGCGAATATTGGTCAGCTGCTTGCCCTTCGCCGGGTTGACGTCGAGATCGTTGCCGCGAGTGTGGGCGCCGATGATCATGCCCTCGTAAATCTCGGCACCCGGTTCGATAAACATCGGCCCGCGCTCTTCGAGGTTCCACAGAGCATAGGCGATGGCGAAACCGCCGGCAGTCGAGACCAGCACGCCGTTGCGGCGCCCCTCGACACCCCCCTTGTGGGGGGCGTAACCGTTGAACAGGCGGCTCATCACCCCGGTGCCGCGCGTATCCGCGAGGAACTCGCCCTGATAGCCGATCAGGCCGCGCGTCGGACCGATGAACGACAGCCGCAGCTTGCCGCCGCCCGACGGGCGCATCTCCTGCATCTCCGCCCTGCGGCGGCTCATCTTGTCGACGACGATCCCGGCAAATTCCTCATCGACGTCGACGACGATCTCTTCGATCGGCTCGATCCGCCGACCCGTTGGCGGATCGGTCTTGAACAATACCCGCGGGCGCGAGATCGACAGCTCGAAGCCTTCGCGCCGCATCGTCTCGATCAACACGCCCAGCTGCAGCTCGCCGCGGCCGGCGACCTCGAACGCATCCTTCTCCGTGCTTTCGCTGACGCGTATCGCGACATTGCCCTCGGCTTCGCGGAACAGGCGCTCGCCGATCATGCGCGATGTCACCTTGGTTCCCTCGCGGCCGGCGAGCGGGCTGTCATTGACCAAAAACGTGATCGCCAAGGTTGGCGGATCGATCGGATCGGCGGCGAGCGGCGTCGTGACCTCGGGCGCGCAGATCGTGTCCGCGACCGTCGTCAGGGCGAGCCCCGCGACGGCAATGATGTCGCCGGCCCGGGCCTCCTCGATCGGCCGCCGGTCGAGCCCACGAAACGCCTGCAATTTGGTCAGCCGCGCCTGCTCGATGACGCGGCCGTCGCGGCTCAAGGACTTGACCGGCATGTTGAGGCGCGCTACCCCGGAATGGATCAGTCCGGTTAGCACCCTGCCGAGGTAGGGGTCGTAATCGAGCGTCGTCGCCAGCATCGAGAACGGCGCGTCGGGATCTGCGTGCGGCGGCGCGACATGCGCCAGGATCAGCTCGAAGAGCGGCGACAAATCCTTGCGCGGCGCCTCGAGATTGGCCGCCGCCCAGCCGTGGCGGCCGGACGCAAAAACCGTCGGGAAGTCGAGCTGCGCTTCGCTCGCGTCGAGCGCCGCGAACAGATCGAAGATCTCGTTGTGGACCTCCTGGCCGCGGGCATCTGCCCGATCGACCTTGTTGATGACGACAATGGGCCGCAGACCCTGGCTCAACGCCTTGCCGACGACGAACTTGGTTTGCGGCATCGGGCCGTCGGCAGCGTCGACCAGCACCAGAACCCCGTCGACCATGCTGAGGATGCGTTCGACCTCGCCGCCGAAATCGGCGTGGCCGGGCGTGTCGACGATGTTGATCCGGACATTCCGCCACACCACCGAGGTGCATTTGGCGAGGATTGTGATGCCGCGCTCGCGCTCGAGCTCGTTCGAATCGAGGGCCCGCTCCGCGACCTGCTGGTTGGCGCGGAAAGCGCCGCTCTGACGCAGCATCGCGTCGACCAAGGTCGTCTTGCCATGGTCGACATGGGCGATGATCGCGATGTTGCGAATATCCATAGTACAAAACCTCGCCGCGCCCCCGGCGGGCGCGGTTTCAGCAGCTGGTTCGGACCTTTTCGACGGCGATCAGGCGCGGCCCGCCTCGGCGACCAGCTCTGACAGTTTGATCTCGGGACGAGCGCCGAAATGGCTGATGATTTCGGCAGCGCACAAACTGCCGATTTCGCCGCAAGTGGGGAGCGGCAGGTCACGGGTCAACCCGTAAAGAAAACCGCTGGCGTAAAGATCGCCTGCCCCGGTGGTGTCGACGACGCGGGCAACCGGCGCCGCCTCGATGCTGTGCTCGGCCCCCCGCCCCAGGATCACGCTGCCCTCCGCGCTGCGTGTCAAGGCGGCAATCGCGACATGCCCTCGCACCGCCGCCGCGGCCGCCGCGAAGTCGTCCGTCTCGTAGAGCGAGCAGATCTCCGCTTCATTGGCAAAGAGAATGTCGACATGGCCGTCGACGAGTTCTCGAAAGGCCGCCCAGTGCCGCCCGACACAGAACGGATCGGAAAGGCTCAGAGCCACCTGGCGCCCCGCAGCGTGGGCAATCGCGGCGGCTTTGCGGAAGCCTTCCTGCGCCTTTGGCGGGTCGAAAAGGTATCCTTCGAGATAGGTGATCTGCGCGGCGGCGATAATGTCGGGGTCGATGTCGGCAGGGCCAAGTTCGACGCAGGCGCCGAGATAGGTGTTCATCGTCCGCTGCCCATCGGGGGTGACGAGGATCAGGCAGCGCGCGGTGCCGGGGCCGCTCGTCGCCGCAGCAGTATCGAAGCGCACGCCGATCGCGGTGATGTCGTGCCGGAAGACCTGCCCGAGGAAGTCGTCGCGCACCTTGCCGATATAGGCGCCCTTCCCGCCGAGCGAGGCGATGCCGGCCATGGTGTTGCCGGCCGAGCCGCCCGAGGCCTCGATCGCCGGCCCCATCATCCGATAGAGCGCCTCGGCCCGCGGCGCGTCGACCAAGGTCATCGTCCCCTTGACGAGCGCCTCCTGCGCGAGGAACGCGTCCTCGGCGTGGGCGATCACATCGACGATGGCATTGCCGATGCCGACGACATCGATGCTGGCAGGCTTCATTTATGTTATGGCCCGGGTGGAAGGAAACGAGCGGCGAGTATAGGGGCCTTCCCTTTCCCGGCAAGACGCTGGCGACCCTGTCGGGCCATTTCCGGCTCGTTCGGAAAGAACATTCCCGGTTATTCCCGGAATTTCACGGAGAAATGTTCGGACCTGCGCATCTGATCCAACCGACGGAGGCGATCCTACCGCGAGAGTTGGCCCTTTTTGGGGCGGGACCCAAGAACTATTCGTCCGCCGCAAGCGTACCCCCGGCGGAGCCGTTCAGTCGAACCGGATCAGGGTACCATCAGGCGGTATGCCCGCGCCGCGGTGCCGCTGTAGAGCGCCGTCTTTTCGGCGGCCGACGCGCCGGCGGTGATGCGCTTGAACGCATTCCACAGCTCGGTGTAGCCGCCGGACTGTTTGTCCGGCGGGAAGTTGCTCTCGAACATGCAGCGGTCGGGGCCGAAGGCTTCGATACAGGGCTCGATATATTGCCGCCAAGCGGCGGCGAGGTCTTCGGAGGACGGCGGCACTTCGCGCTCGTGGAAATCGAAGCCGAAGGAGGTCATGCCCACGCCGCCGAGCTTGACGTTGACGCTCGGGCACTTGGCCAATTCGGCGATGTCGTTCTTCCAGCCGGCGAGGATCTCCTGCCGATGCCCGCTATAGGGACCGACGCCGAGCACGCCGCCGACGTGATTGAGGATGATCGTGGTGTCGGGAAAGGCACGGGCGAGGTCGATCGCGTCGGGTAATTGCGGATGGTATTGCCAGGACTCGAAACTGAGCCCGAGCGGGGCCAGCTGGGCAAAGCCCTCGCGGAATTTGGGGTCGCGCACCTGATGCGGCGGGACGACGCGCGTGGCGAACTTCTGGATCGCGTCAGGAAACGACCGCCGCCTACTCGGACCTCGGCCTCCAGCACCTCGCGCACGCGGGCGCCGAGGGTCAGATCGGCATGGCCGATGATCGCCTCGGCGACACGGCACGGGCCGTAACCGCCCGAAGCGCTCATCGCTGCAATGCCGTTGACGAACTCGACCTCGCCGACCGGCGCCATCTCCGCCGGACCGTCCTTGCGATACATCGAGCGGCATTCGAGAAAGACGGTGGAGACGATGTTGTGCCCTCCGCCAATGTCGGCCAGCAGCTCCGGCAGCAGGTAGCGCCCGCGCTGCGGCGTGTCCCAGAAATGATGGTGCGGATCGATGATCGGCAGCGCCGGCTCCAGCGCCGGTTCGCTCGGCCGCTTCGCCAGCCACGCCTTTAGCTCGGCTTCATCGCGATAAGCGAGTCCGCGGTATTCCCCCTTCGCATCACCCGTCATGTCACCCTCTCTCACTCGTCATTCCCGCGAATGCGGGAATCTAGGGCCAACGCTGCGACGGTCATCCCCCTGGACCCCCGCTTGCGCGGGGGTGACGGGGTGGACTCGCTGGCTATTCGGCGGCCGCTCGCGCGGCGGCCTTTCCGCCCCGGAACGCCGGCATCACTTCCGTCGCGAACCGGTCCAGGTCTTCCAGCTGGACGTCGAGCGGAGTACCGAGCGGCGTGGCGCACGCCACCCGATCGACTCCGGGATAGCGCTTCTCGACCGCCTTTAGCTGCTCGACGATGTCGTCGGGCGTCCCGGTCAGGAACCCGCCGGCCGTCACTGCGTCTTCGATGCGCGGCAATTTGGTGGTGGCGGCGAGCCTGGGATCGCGCATCGCCGCGATCTGCTCGTCGGAGAGCGCGCGTACGAGGCGCAACTCGCCGAACATCTTCATATTCTCCTCGTAGTGTTTCGCCGCCTCGCGCATTCCTTGTTCACGACCCTTGTTCACGACTCTTGGCGATGTGGAACTGGAAGCCGAGCGCCAGCTTTTCACCGAGTTCGAGCTTGATGCCGCGACGCGCATGGGCGGCCTGGAACCCGTGCATGTGCCGCTCCACCGCGCCGCCTTCGGCCGAGCCGCCGCCGATCATCCCGGAAATGCCGTGCTTGGCCATGAAGTCGAAGGCGCGGTCCGACCCGCTCTGGATCGGCTGCCAGCATTCGACCGGCAGGCGCTCCGGGGCCGGAATGAGGGTAATCTCCTTCAGCGTGTAGCCGCGATACGGCACTTTTGGTGGAATCGTGTAGTACTTGCCCTGATGCGAGAACGGCTTGCCCTCGAAAGCCTTGAAGAGGATATCCACGCCCTCCTCGAAGATTTCACGGTTGGCTTCCTGATCCATCAGCGGCGAGCCGAACGTCTCGACCTCGCGGGTGTGATAGCCGCGCGCGGCGCCGAAGACCACCCGTCCGCCGCTGAGGACATCTGCCATCGCATAGTCTTCCGCGAGGCGCAGCGGATGCCACATCGGCACGACGTTAAAGCCGCAGCCGATCCTGATGTTCTTGGTTACGCCGCACAGATGCATCGCCATCATCAGGAGGTTCGGGATCAATTCCGTCCCTTCGGGCTGGAAATGATGCTCGGCCATCCACAACGTGTCATAGCTGCGCCATGCGCGCGTGCGCGCGCGGCGATAAAGAGATCAGGCACAACCGATTGAGATTCCTCGGTTCCAGTTTCGGAAAACAGGGGCAAGCAGGACATGGCAAGGCAATGGCAGCGACTAGCACGAGCAGGCCTCCGGTTGCCATAGATTTGGCAAAGGTGCCTATTACGTGCGTTCCCTATACGTTCCAGTCAAGGCTGCCATGCCGATTCTCCGCCCTGAACGCAGGCCCACTAGCGCATTTGGAAAAGCTAAATACGATCGCCCGACGCGCTAGGCTAATTTCGAGACTGATTCTGTCGGGTGATGGCGGCATGTCGGTTGATCGTCTCTCGGGTCTCTCGAATGGGAACTCGCTCGCTGCGGGGAGCGCCACGTCGATCCGGCGCGATCGACACCATCGCGGTCCGCTCGGCTTGTGGCGAGTCGCTATCGCGTTTCCGGTCACCGCGTGCAATTACGCGCCGACAATGGATCTGCTCGGCTCCTACTTTCCGGCCTGGATGCTGTGCGCGGTAATCGGCATCGTCGCCTCCGTCATCATTCGGCAGATCCTCGCGGTGGCCGGTATCAGCGACTACGTCGTCGCCCCGCTGCTGACCTACGCCGCCCTCGCGGCATCCGCCACGTTGCTTGCCTGGCTGCTCTGGTTCGGTCACTGAGCGATGATGGCATTTCGCAAGGCGCTCGGCATCCTGGTCAGCTTGCTCGCGCTGGCCGGCCTCCTGGTGACCGGTGTGCTTGCATCGCGCCGGATCGATCAGCGGCCGCGCACTGACGATGCCTATCTGCAGGCCGACCTGGTTCACATGGCGCCCGACGTCAGCGGCCGGATCGTCGAGCTCGACGTGCGCGACAACCAGGCGGTGCACAAGGGCGACGTGCTGTTCCGGATCGACCCGGAGCCTTACCGAATGCGCGTGGACCAGGCTCGCGCAGCGGTGCGCGGCCTCGAAGCGAAGCTTGCCCTGACCACCGACCAGGTCGCGGCGCAGACCTCCAAGGCCGGTGCCGCCGAACGCGGGATCGGCAGCGCCGAGGCGCAGCGCGCTCTCGCTTCGAGCACGCTGGCGCGGATGGAGCCGCTGCTCGGGCCCGGCTTCGTCACCGCGCAGCAGGTCGACCAGGCGCGCACCGCGCAGCGCACCGCGCAGATCGCGCTGCAGCAGGCGCAGCTGCAGGCGGACGAGGCGCGCCAGGCCATCACCAACACCAAGCCCACCGAGGCGGAGCTGGAAGGCGCGCGCGCGACGCTCGCCCTCGCGGAGCGCGACCTCAACAAGACGGTCGTGCGCGCGCCCTGCGATGGCCGGATCACCGCGCTCGACATCGCCGCCGGGGAATTCGCCGCCACCGGCCACCCGCTGTTTACGATCATCGACACCGAGCACTGGTATGCGATCGGCAATTTCCGCGAGACGGACCTCGCGGGAATAGAGCCGGGGCAGCGCGCGACCGTCTACGTGATGGCGCTACCAAGCCGGCCGCTGCGCGGCCAGGTCAACAGCCTCGGCTGGGGTGTGGCGTCGGATGTGAGCGCTACCTTTGGCGGCCTGCCGCATGTCGAGCGCACCCTCAACTGGGTGCGGATCGCGGCACGCTTCCCGGTACGCATCCTGCTCGACGCGCCGCCCGACGACCTGATGCGCTTTGGCGCCACGGCG
>WNFR01002031.1_pt1 | contig 21471 bp, 16 predicted proteins | sample 5400221 | NCBI WGS metagenome assembly WNFR01 (sample SAMN13153357, study PRJNA577476) | soil metagenome | isolation source: 40 cm soil under Madrone tree | place: USA:California | collected 2016-06-14 | reverse complement strand
GTCACCACCTGATGGACCGGCGGCGGGACGACGATGTGCGGTGGCGTCACCACCTGATGGACCGGGAAGATGACCGGCGGCGGGAAGACGACATGCGGTGGCGTCACCACCTGATGGACCATCGGAGGCGGGAAGATCGGAGGCGGGAAGACGACATGCGGTGGCGTCACCACCTGATGGACTGGCGGCGGGAAGACGAGGTGCGGCGGAGTCACCACTTGCTGAGGCGCGGGCGGTGCGCCGAACAGGCTGACGCTGATGGTCGGCGCGATGCTGACCGTCGGCGTGATGCTCACCGTCGGGGTGATGCTGATGGTCGGGGCGATGCTGACCGTCGGGGTGACGTTGAGCTGCGGCACCACGACCTGGGGCTGGATCATCGGGGTTGACGTGGAGCTGCGGCGCCACGATCTGCGGCTGGACCAGCGGGATGACGTGGAGCTGCGGCACCACGATCTGCGGCTGGATCATCGGGGTGACGTGGAACTGCGGCACCACGATCTGCGGCTGGATCATCGGGGTGACGTGAAGCTGCGGCGCCACGATTTGGGGCTGGACCAGCGGGGTGATGTGAAGCTGCGGCACCACGATCTGCGGCTGGATCAGCGGGACGTGGAGTTGCGGCGCCACGACATGCGGCTGAAGCTGCGGGGTGACGTGCAGTTGCGGCGCGATGCCCTGCGGCTGGAGCGCCACGACGACTTGCATCGGGCTGACTTGCAGCGGCGGCTCGGCTTGCGGGTGGACAACGACCTGCAGCTGCGGAGACGCCATCATGGGATACATGGGCGGCGGGTAGTAGAAGACCATGAACGGCCAAGTCGGGAAGACGGCCATGTTGGGCGTCACGGGCGCGGCCGGCGGCGCAGCGGCAGATGCAGGGTCGGTCGGTGTCTGGGATTCGGGTGTGGGATCGTCGGTCATCGTACATCCCCAATTCAAAATGGCAGTTGAATTGCACGCGGGATAGCTGACAAAGTGAGAATAGACGTATTGCGCGACGCCGTCTACCTCTAAGAGCGCTGCCCGAAGTTTCAATTAGAACATTAGTGACATTCGTCCGTTCGGGCGGCCGCGAAACTGCGGTGCTGCCCGGACGCCGGCAGTTTCCGGCGGCGAGTCAATTTCGTGCTGCCGTCGGCGCCGTGAGGGATGCTAGCGCGTCATTCGTGTCGCGGTGATGGCTTGCGGGTTCGATCCGTCACCGACCAGGGGACGCGCCTTTCCGGTTTCGAACGCCCTGCCGTGCGGGCGGCACGCAAAGGCGGATCTCCATGCAACTGGTGCAGGACGCACTCGGGTTGCTGTCGGGCTCGTTCGTCGGCTTCTCGCTCGGGCTGGTCGGCGGGGGCGGCTCCATCCTGGCGGTCCCGCTGATGATCTATCTGGTCGGCGTGCCGAGCGCGCATGTCGCCATCGGCACGAGCGCCTTCGCGGTCGCCGTCAATGCGGCGGCCAATCTGCTGTCGCACGCCCGCACCGGAACCGTGAAGTGGAGCTGCGCCGGGGTCTTCGCGCTCGCAGGCGTGGCGGGCGCCTTCGCGGGTTCGAGCTTGAGCAAACGCGTCGACGGGGCGAAGCTCCTGGCGCTGTTCGCGCTCCTGATGCTGGTGGTGGCGGGGGTGATGTTTGCCCGGCGCGCCGACACGGGCGATGCGGATGTCCGCCTCGACGGCAGGAATTGGCCCAAGCTGGTGCTGACCGGCCTCGGGACGGGCGCGCTGTCGGGCTTCTTCGGCATCGGCGGCGGCTTCCTGATCGTTCCGTGCCTGATGTTCTCGACCGGAATGCCGATCATCAATGCGATCGGGTCTTCGCTGGTCGGCGTCACGGCTTTCGGCGCCACCGCGGCCGTGAACTATGCGGCATCCGGATTCGTCGATTGGCGTCTCGCCGTCACATTCATCGCCGGTGGTGTGATCGGCGGGCTGGCGGGCGGACGGCTTGCCGGCGCGCTCGGCGGCAGGCGAGGGGCCCTCAACGCGATCTTCGCGGCGGTGATCCTGCTGGTCGCCATCTACATGCTGGCGCGTAGCATCCTGGCGTGACGCGGCTACTTGGTGCCGACGAAATCGACCAGGGCCGACATGCCGACGTGATGATCGCCCTCGGCCAGCGCGCGGTCTTCCTCGCTGACCCGGATCGACGAGAAATCGCCGAACGCCCGTTCGAGCAAGTCGCGGGTCCACAGGTTGGCGACATTGGACGGCCCGCCGGTGCCGAACTGAAGCTGCCTCACGTGATAGCCTTCCATCAGCAGCAAGCCGCCGGGCTTCAGCGCCCGCTTGATCCCGGCGAAGACCTCATCGCGCGTGTCGGGTCCGGCGAACTGGAAGAAGATCGCCGCGATGACGTCGAAGGCCGCCATCGGCCACGGAAAGGTGAACAGATCCGCGACTTCCGTCGCGACCGTCACGCCACGCCGGCGGGCGAGGTCGCGCGCCTTGGCGACCGCCACGGGCGAGAAGTCGAAGGAGCGGACGTCGAGGCCCTGCTCGGCGAGCCAGACGCCGTTGCGGCCCTCGCCGTCGGCGACCGACAGCGCTTTTTGGCCCGGCTTCAGCAAGTGGGCGTGCTTCTTCAGGAATTCGTTCGGCGCGGTACCGAACAGATAGCCGGGCGCGGCAAAACGCGTTTCCCAGCGTTCGAGTTCCGACATCATCGTCTCCGCGACGGGGCCGAGGAAAAACCAAAACCATCGCGCAAGCCGGCGAGCTTGCGGAGATCGGATGACCTGTCCGCGTTACGCGTTGAAAGTTCTCGAGAACGCGACGGACGGCACGCTGCGTCGAGCGACGCCTGCTTTGCGTCGCGACTGCGGCGAAATCATGCGGCGGGCGTCGCCCGCCGTCGCGCATGTCTGCGGCGGGAGTTATCTGTTCGGAGCAGCGTTGATCGCGAAGGTCTGCGACGCCTTCTCGTACCACGTGGATGTTTTCAGCGACACGGACCGCCGGCTCGACCGGGCCTTCTTCCTTACGGCCGGCTTCTTGGCTTTGCGCCGGCTCGTCGTTTTTGCCTTGCTCACGCACGCTCTCCCTGCGGCTCCCCCGGTGTTTCGGTTCCCGGATTGGCTCGCAGGGGTATTTTCCACTGCCGGCGGCGAATTGTGAAGGCCCCTTAGCGGGTTGTAGTAAAACTTTATGGCGCGAGGACGCTCTGCCGGCGGGGCTTGGGACAGCCGTCACGAAGGGTCGCCCGTCCGGGCGCCAAGTTAGGGCAGGATTATCAGGCATTTAAGGGACGCTGTTAATCCGACGCTACAACGACCGGGGGCGGAGCCGGGTCAACGGCCAAAATACCCAATCGCCTCAATGGTTAAGGATCAAGTTCTCGTTTCGCTGTTGGGCGGGCGGCTGACCGTCAGGTTCAGGTCTTTCACCAAGCCATTGGCCAGCGAATAGACCCAGCCATGGACGCTGATGTCCTGGCCGCGCGCCCAGGCATCCTGCACGAAGACGTCGGCGGCGACATTCTTTACCTGGCGGGCGACGTTGAGTTCGCACAGCCGGTCCAGCCGCGCCGCTGCGTCGGGCATCGCATCGAGCGCGTGGCGGTGCTCGTTGTAGACCTCGCGGATCGGGTGCAGCCAATGATCGACCAGGCCGCGCCGCTTGCCGTCCACGGCCGCGCGCACGCCACCGCAGCCATAATGCCCGACCACCATGATGTGCTTCACCTTCAGCACATCGACTGCGAACTGCAGCACGGACAGATAGTTGGCGTCCTGCGGGGGCGCCAGGTTGGCGACGTTGCGGTGCACGAACAGTTCGCCGGGATCGAGGCCGACGATCTCGTTGGCGGGCACCCGGCTGTCGGAACAGCCGATCCACAGATACTGCGGCGCCTGCTGGCCTTCGAGCCGCCGGAAGAATCCGGGATCGGCCGAGATCATCCGCGCCGCCCAGGCGCGGTTGTTTGTCTTCAAATGTTCCAGCATGGATACGGTCCCGGCGCGCCGCGCGCGACCGGCTCAGCCCACCACCAAGGCGGCGTGCTCGCTCTGGCCTTCGGTGAGGCCGCGCGCCCGCATCCAGTCATAGGCGCGGCCGAACAGCGTGGGATCGTAATAGTCGACATGCTTGTAGCGCACGAAGGCGCGCAAAAGCTCGCGCGGCTGCAGGGCGCCCTTGGCATGCGCCGCGACGTGGTGGGCGTATTTGTAGAAATCGCCGTTGATGCAGTCGACCGCCTCGTTCTCGGCATCATAATACGCTTTGCGCTGCTCGGACGTGAGGTCGGCCGAAATGACCTCGCCGCCGCGATAGAACGAGGCCGCAACGATATGCGCGCCCTCCTTGAGGCCGAGGCTGATGAAGGGCTCCATCACGGTGACGGCCCGGGCGGTACGATTTTGCAGCGCGGCCCAGCGCATCTGCGGCAGGCCGCCATGCTCGATCTTCACGTGGTCGGCCCCGACCGCGCTTTCGAGCATCTGCAGCGTGGTGTAGTGCGAGCCGGTGAGCTCCTGCACCATGACCGGGACATCCGCGAGGTCGCGCGGAACCTGCAAAGCCTCGTCGAAAGACAGGATCGCCTGCGCGGCGACCGCCGCCCGCAACGCCGCGATGTTGCCGCCGCGGTTGCCGCGCTCGAGCCGGTCGATGCTCGCCCATTCGCATACATTATAGCTGTCGGCCGAGCCGCAATCGAACAGCTGCTCCTTGAGGCGCGACATGATCGGCCGGCCGACGCGGTCCTTCTCGCGGTCCGCATAGGTGGCCGAGAAGCTCACGTCGAGCCCGGCCTTGGTGAACAGCCCTTCCTCGATCCCGACGATGACCGGCAGGTCGAACACCGGATTGTTGGGCGCAATGCGCACGATGGGCTGGTTCTGGGTCGACGCCATGGGGGCCTCATGATTGCAGATCGGCGGCAGGGGGGTCGTGCACGTGCGGCATTCTAGCAGAAGCCGGCGCGGCGCACACCAGCGGGCGACGGGTGGTTCACGACCGTCCCGCCCACGGGTTCAAAAATCACGTCCACGCTCCATACCGTTGTAACGCCGTGGCTTTCTGCCTTGCGCGGCATGGCCCATGAGAGGCATTATTGCGCTCGGTACAATGACGGTGGGGCGGATGCGCGTCGGCAAGCACTTCGATGAGCCGACCTCTCCCGCACCGCCGTTTTCGGGCGATCGGGTGACCAACAAGGTGTGACGTTGGAGAGATAGCTTAAGGGCCTGCGGGCGCGGCCGGACTCGGTAGCAGGTGGCACGCCATGAAAAGTGCGTCGAACGCCATCTTTGAAGTGCTGAGCGTCGAGGCGATCATCGTGCTTGTGGTTCTCGGGCTGCTGGCCGGCGGCCTTCATGTCTCCGTCTCCGAGCCGATCGTCGGGCCGCTGATCATCGGCGGCGATCTCGACCATGCCGGGAAGGCGACCCTCATCATCACGCGCGAGCATGAGGCGGGCGCGCTCGCCGACGATCTCGGCAAGGCGGCCTGACGGAGGAGGACTCATGGCGAGGAAGGCGTTCCCAAGCCCGCTTCCCGGAGTCTTCTATCGCGCACCGGCGCCCGACAAGCCGCCCTTCAAATCCGAAGGCGACGCGGTGGCGGCCGGCGATGCCGTCGGCCTCATCGAAGTGATGAAGATCTTCACGCCCGTCCTCGCCGAGGAAGGCGGGCGCCTCGTCAAGTTCCTGGTCGAGAACGAGGACGCCGTCATGGCGGGGCAGCCGCTCTACGAGCTTGACCGGTGAAACACGTCGACCCAGCCCTGATGTCGATCTCGAAGATCCTCATCGCCAATCGCGGCGAGATTGCGGTCCGGATCATCCGTGCAGCCCGTGAGCTGGGGCTCGCGACGGCGCAGGTCTTCAGTGAGGCCGACCGCGACATGCTGGCGGTGAAGCTCGCCGACGAGGCGATCGAGATCGGCCCGGCGCAAGCGACGAAATCCTATCTCAGCGGGGAAGCGATCCTGCGTGCCGCAGCGGCGGTGGGCGCGGACGCCATCCATCCGGGCTATGGCTTTCTGTCGGAGAACGCCGATTTCGCCGCTTCGGTGGAAGGCGCCGGCCTTATCTTCATCGGTCCCGGCGCCGACGCCATCCGCCAGATGGGCGACAAGGCGCGGGCGCGCGAGGCGGCGGTAGCGGCGGGCGTTCCGACGGTGCCGGGGAGCCAGGGCCGGCTCACCGATTTCAACCATGCGCTCGCGCTCGGTCGCCGCATCGGCTTTCCGCTCATGATCAAGCCGTCGGCCGGCGGCGGCGGCCGCGGTATTCGGGTCGCCGAGGATGCCGATGCACTCGTCAACCTTTTGCCCGCGGCCGCCGCCGAGGCGAAAGCCGCGTTCGGCGATGGCGGGCTCTATCTGGAGCGCTTCATCGCGCGGGCGCGGCATGTCGAAGTGCAGATCCTCGGAGACGGCGAAGACGCGATCCACCTCTACGAGCGCGACTGCTCGCTGCAGCGCCGGCGGCAGAAGGTCTGGGAGGAGGCGCCGGCCGCCATGCTCCCGGCCGATATTCGGGGGCGTCTCTGTGCCGCCGCCGTGCGGCTCGCCCGCGCGGTCGCCTATCGGGGCGCAGGCACGGTTGAATACCTCTACGACGACGAGACAGGCGAATTCTTCTTCATCGAGATGAACACACGGATCCAGGTCGAGCATCCGATCACCGAGATGGTGACCGGTGTCGACCTCGTGTGCGCCATGATCCGCATCGCCGCAGGAGAGAAGCTGCGCATCCGTCAGGACGAGGTCCCGCTCAAGGGTCACGCGATCGAATGCCGGATCAATGCCGAGGATCCGGCAAGGCAGTTCATGCCGGCTCCGGGTGTGGTGACGGCGCTGCGCGTACCCGCCGCGCCGGGGGTGCGCTTCGACACGATGCTTTATCCCGGCTGCGTGGTGCCGCCCTTTTACGATTCGCTTCTCGGCAAGCTGATCGCCTGGGACGAGACGCGCGCGGCGGCACTCGCCCGCCTCGGTCGCGCGCTCGGCGAGCTCGAGATCGGCGGCATCCCGACGACGATACCCCTCCACGCGGCGCTCGTGCGCGATGCCGATGTGGCGGCGGCCGGTTTTCACACGCGTTGGCTCGAGACATGGCTCGCGGCCAATCCGCTCGTTGAGACCGCTGTACCTTGAGGAGGCGATCCGTCGATGCAGACACGATACTCGTTCGGAGGTGACGAACACCTCTTCGCCGAGGTCGACGAGGAGATGTCCTTGGAGGCCTTCTTCAAGAGCTTCGCCATGACGAATGCGGTGCGCGAGAGCCGCATCAAGGGCGTGACCGAGATCTGCCCGGCCAACGCCTCGTTCCAGGTCAAGTTCGATCCCGACGTGATCGCGCCCGACGACCTCCGCGCCGAGCTCGAGGCGCTCGAGGCGCAGGCCGACAAGGCCGAAGCCGTCATCAAGACGCGGATCATCGAGGTCCCGGTCCTCTACAACGATCCCTGGACGCGCGAGACGCTGATGCGCTTCCGTGAACGGCACCAGGACCCGACATCGACCGATCTCGAATATGGTGCGCGCATCAACGGGTATAGCAGCGTCGACGAGTTCATCGCGGCGCATGCCGGCGCGCCGTGGTTCGTGCCGATGGTCGGCTTCGTGGCGGGGGTTCCATGGCTCTATCAGATGGTCGAGCGGGCGAAGCAGATCGAGGTCCCGAAATACCTGCGCCCCCGCACCGACACGCCGAAGCTGACGATCGGACATGGTGGCTGCTTCGGCTGCATCTACTCGGTTCGCGGTGCCGGCGGGTACCAGATGTTCGGCATCACGCCCATGCCGATCTACGACCCGAAGCAGGAGATCAGGTATCTCCGGGAGTTCATGATCCTCTTCAAGCCGGGCGACATGGTGCAGTTCAAGCCGATTGACCGCGCCGGCTATGACCAGATCGTCGACGACGTTGCGAATGGCCGTTTCGAGCCGCGTAACCGGCCCGTCACCTTCGTCCTGAACGACTTTCACAAGGATCCGGCCGGCTACGCCAGGAAGCTCGCGGAGGCGCTCAATGGCAATTGACGTCGTGAAGCCGGGCTTCGCCACCACAGTCCAGGACCTCGGCCGCCCCGGCTACTACCATCTCGGCATCCCGCTGTCGGGCGCGATGGACCGCTATGCCCTCCGTGCCGCCAATCTGCTTGTCGGCAACGATGAGGGCGACGCCGGGCTCGAAGCCGTTTTCATGGGCCCCGAGCTTCGTTTCACCTCGGACGCCACCGTCGCGGTGACCGGCGCCGAGCTGCCGCCGAAGGTCGACGGCAAGCCGTGCCCGACCTGGACCGCGTTCCGGGTGAGGGCGGGACAGACGCTCTCCTTCGATGTGCTCAAGAAGGGTGCGCGCGGCTATATCGCGGTCTCGGGCGGGATCGACGTGCCGCTTGTCCTCGGCAGCCGCTCGACTTACGCGCTCTGCACCCTGGGGGGCTTGGAAGGGCGGGGGCTGCAGGCGGGTGACGCACTGGTGGTCGGGGCCGCGAAGCGGCCGGCGAAGGAGGGCAAGGCTGTGCCCGAAGCGTTGCGCCGTGGTTCCGGGGCCGCGCCCGAGCTGCGCGTGCTGACCGGCCTCTACTGGGACCGCATAACGGCGGAATCGGGCAAGGGTTTCTTCGAGGATACCTGGAAGGTGGCAACCGAGGCGGACCGCATCGGCTACCGGTTCCGCGGTGGCCGGCCGCTCGCGCTGGTCGAGCGGAAGCAGCCCTTTGGCGCCGGCTCCGATCCAAGCAATATCGTCGACAGCTGCTATCCCTACGGCTCGATCCAGGTGCCGGGCGGCACCGAGCCGATCGTGCTGCACCGTGATGCGGTCTCCGGCGGCGGCTACTTCATGCTCGGGACCGTGATCTCCGCCGACATGGATTTTATCGGGCAGATGCAGCCGCACACGCCGACCCGCTTCGTCAGCGTCGATATGCGGCAGGCGCTCGCCGCCCGGCACGACCGCACCCGTATGCTTCGACAACTCCGCGAAGCACTCGGCTGACGTGAGCCGCGGCCGGGTCGGTGCCGCGCTTCGCTCGGATGAGGCTCGGCGACCGCCAAGGGCCCGGGCCGCGCAGGCCGGCCCGAATCACGTTGCGCTGCCCGCGCGGGCGGGCACCGTGAAGTGAAAAATGGCGCCTTGGGGCACGTTGGCGGTTACCCACAATCGGCCCCCATGAGCTTCGATGATCGATCGGCAGATCGACAGTCCCATCCCCAAACCGCCAGGCTTCGTCGTGTAGAAGGGGCTGAAGAGCTGCTCGAGCCTCGCCGGGGCCAAGCCTGGCCCCGAATCCTTCACCACGACCACTATGCCATTCGGTTCGCCACGAGCGGTGGTGATGCACAACTCTCGCGCCCCTTCGGCGACCGCGCACATTGCCTGGACAGCGTTGACGATAAGATTGAGGACGACTTGTTGCAATTGTACGCGATCTCCTTCGATGCGCGGCAAGCCCTCCCCGAGCGCCGTCTGCACCGACGCGCCGTTCTTCGCCGCTTCGCCACGGGTGATCTCGATCACCTCGCGGATCGCCTCGTTCATGTCCACCCAATCCTTCCGCGGCGGCGCTCGCTTGATGATCGCACGGATGCGGCCGATGACGTCGCCGGCGCGCTTCGCGTCCTTGACGATACGGCGGAGCGCCTGCCGGACCTCCTCCAGATCCGGCGGTCCCGGGCCTAACCAGCGCAGCGCCGCCTCGGCGTTGATGGCCGTCGCGGCGATGGGCTGGTTCACTTCATGGGCGATCGAGGCCGTGAGCTGCCCCATGGTCGCGACGCGGTTCGCGTGCGCGACTTCCATCTGCAGCTCGCGGTAACGCCGCTCGCTCTCGCGCGCGCCGGCTTCCGCCCGCTTGCGCTCGGTCAGATCCAGCAGGAAGGCGACGCCCTGGTCGCGTTGTTCGTCGAACGCGGCCGAGCCGATCAGTACCGGCACGCGGCTGCCGTCCTTGCGGAAGTACTCCTTCTCATACGGCTGCAAGCTCCCGGTCAGCCTCACCTCTTCAACGGACCTAACGCTGCGCTCGCGCCATTCCGGCGGCGTCAGATCGCTCCAGCGCACGCGACCGGAGACGAGCTCCTCACGATCGCATCCCACCATGCGGAGAAACGTGTCATTGGCCTCGAGAATCCGACCGTCGACGTCCCAGAAGAAGATTCCGATGATGTTGGCGTCGACCAGGCGCCGGATCTTGGATTCGCGTTCCGCAAGATCGCGGTACAGACGAGCATTCTCCAGCGCGATTGCCGCCTGCGAGGCGAGCAGCTTCAGCACCGCGATCCGGGCCGGCGCGAAGACGCGGCGGGCCAGGTTGTTCTCGAGGTAAAGCACGCCGATAAGCTTGGCCTGGGTGATCAAGGGCAGGCAGAGAATGGACCGCGCCTGGCGCTCGCGAATGTAGGTATCGGCGGCAAACGGGGACTGGGCGGCGGCATCGTCGAGGATGACGCTCTCGCGTGTGCGTAGAACATAGTGGAGCACCGTCTCCGGCAGCACGGCCGCGATCACGGGCTGGTCGCTCAGCTGCACGACGACCGTGTCACCGCCCGTCGTGGCTTCCGCCTCGATCCGCGGCTCGGCCCCGCGCGGAATGATCAACAGACCCCGCTCGGCACCTGCCTGCTCGATGGCCGTGCGCATGAGCGTGTCGATCAGCATTTCCAGGACGATCTCGCCCGAGACGGCCTGCGATACTTTGATCACGGTCGCGAGGTCGAGGTGTTCGACCGATGCCCCGATCGTGCTCGTCGGAGCTGGCGTCGGCTCTTCCTCCTTGAGGTGTGGATACATCTCGTCGAGGTGGCGCACCTTGCCATTGGCTCCCCAACGCAGATAGCCGTAGCGGGCGTCCTGCAAATACACACGGGCAATCTTCTCGAAGCCACGCGCCGCGTAGAAGCGCGAAGCGAGCTCGTTGGCGAGCGCCTCATTGTGCATAAAGCCGTTTGCGCGGGCCGAGTGGATAGCCTGTTCGTAGAGGCGCTCGGCATCGAGCTCGCGGCCGTCAAGGCGGGCAATCTCCGCGCCGACCAACGCGGCACGGTTTCCAAAGTTCTCCGGGCAGTTCTCGGCCCATTCCTGCAGCTGGCGGTGATGCGCGGCCAATGCCTCCAGATGCCGGGTCCGCTCCGCATCGCGGGCGGCGTCGCAGAGCGCAGCCCGTGCCAGCGCGGCATAGAAATGGTACTCGGCCCGCTCGAAGTAGAATGGCGACGTCCAGAGCAGGCCGTCCGCCTGCGCCGCCGCCGCGATCGCGCCGGCGTGGTCGCCGGCGAGGACGCGCGCCTGCAGCTTGCGGATCCAGTACCAGCAGGCGGCGAGCGCGAGGCGCGGATCCGCCCCCAGATGCTGCTCGAACCGCTCCTCGTCGAACCCGGCGTCGTTGAAGCAGCCGAAGACCGGGGTCAGGCCGCGCAGCGTCCGGATCAGCTGGAGCTGCCCGGTGATCCTGTCGACGACGATACCGAACCGCGCCTGGCGCGCGACGTCGAGCCCGGCCTCGGCCTTCCGCTGCACCTCGTCGAGCGCATCGCCGCTGGCGAGAAGATGCGTGACCAAGTGGGCGCGGGCAAAGGCCCCATAGATGAGATCGCCGATCTCCTGCGCCGCGTCGATAGCGAGTTGTATCAGGCTGCGGCCGGTGCGGATGGGCTTCGTCCAGGGAAGGATGTGGTGACCGAAGAACAGGTAAACGCGGGCCTTGAAGCGATCCAGCCCGAGCTTCGCCACGAGGTTGAAGCCGAGCTGACCAAAGCGAAACCCGGCCTTGTAATCGCCGAACAGCCCTCCCAGCACGGCGCCGAGGATGGCATACGCGCTGCTCGAAGCGTCGGTGTTGCCATGCTCCAGGCTGAGATTGGCCATGCGGCCGAGGACGACACCGTACAGATTCTCGTCGGTGTACATGGCCGGCGATACGGCCGCGCTGAGGACGTCCATGGTCGCGCGCCAAACCGGGTCGGCCATCCGCGGCAGGTCGAGCAGGGCCTCGATCGGGCGGCTCCCGATCTGCTGCCACATCCGCTCGAGCTCGCGCCGGACTTCGTCCTGCGCCGGGTGCGCCGACCACGCGACGCCGACGCGCCGCAGATAATCGAGGGCCACCTCGACGCTGCGGTCGCTCCGGTCCAAGGTCGTGTAGAGGTCTTCTTGCAGGCAGGTGACAGCAGCGAGGTCGAGGAGGTCCCCGGCGCGGCTTGACAGCACTGTCAAGCGGTTCTCGGCGTCCGCCAGTGCGCTCGTCAGGTACTCGCATTCGGCCCGATGTAGCTCCAGTTGGAACATCAGCTTATGTCGGCGCTCCCAGGAGTCCTCAGGCATCAGTGCCGCACCGGCGACGAAATAGGTCAGCGCCGAGGTGTAGGCGGTCGCCGCCTTGGCGCGCTTGCCCGCGAGCAAATTGAGTTCGGCCAGCCGTTCGCGTTCCTCACCTGAGGTGAGCAGGGCGGCGCCGCGGTTGAGTTGGCGGACGATCTCGAAGACATTCTCCTCGATCGCCTGCGGCGCCGTCCGTGCGGCGAGCAGTCGGCCGATCCGCAGGTGCTCGGCGGCCTGCTCATCCGCGGGGATAAGCGCGTAAGCCGCCTCCTGGACGCGGTCGTGCAGGAAGCGGTAGGCACCCTCATGCCGGAACACCAGCCCGGCCCGCACCGCCTCCCAAAGCGCCGCGTGCAGGGCCGCCTCGGTCCCGCCGTGGACCACGCTCAGCGTGGCGGTCGCCGCGTTGCCGAGACAGGCGAGCTGCTGCAACGCAGCCCGGGTCTCGACGGGCAGGCGGCTGAGCTTGCCGAGCATCAGCTCCACCACATTGTCGGTGAAGCCCGTGGCCTGGATGCGATCGAGGTCCCAGGACCAGCGCGCCTTGCCATGATCGAAGGCGAGCAGGCCCTCCTCGGTCAGCGCGGTGAGGAAATGGATGGTGAAGAAGGGATTGCCGCCGGTCTTTTCGTGCACCAGCCGGGCCAGAGGCTCGGCGCGGTTCCGCTCGCAATGCAGGGCGTCGGAGATGAGCCGGCCCACATCCTCAAACCCGAGCGGCGCCAGCGAGATTTCCTGCACCGGCACGCCCGCCTGGCGGATTGCCGCCAGCCGCCGCATGAGCGGGTGCGTTGGCGTGACCTCGTTGTCGCGGTAGGCGCCGACCAGGAGCAGGTGATGCACATCGGGTTGCGTCAACACATGCTCGAGCAGGTCGAGCGTCGCCGCATCGAGCCAGTGCAGATCGTCGAGGAACAGCGCCAGCGGATGTTCCGGCCGGGCAAACACGCCGAGAAAGCGCCGGAACACGAGCTGGAAGCGGCGCTGCGAGTCCTGCGGCGGTAGCTCCGGGACCGGCGGCTGGTCGCCGAGGATGAGCTTCAATTCGGGCACGACGTCGACCATCAGCCGCCCGTTCGGGCCCAGCGCCTCCACAAGTGCCTCGCGCGACCTGCTCAGCTCGGCCTCGCTCTTGCTGAGCATAGGTCGCATGAGGCCCTGAAAAGCCTGAGCGAGCGTCGAATACGGGATATCGCGCTGGTACTGCTCGAACTTGCCCGATGCGAAAAGGCCCCGCGGCGGCACCAGCGCGCGGTGCAACTCATTGACCACGGACGACTTGCCGATGCCGGAATAGCCGGAGACCAGCACCAGCTCCGGCGCGCCGCTCTTGACGACGCGGTCGAAGGCGGCGAGCAACGTATCGATCTCGCGCTCGCGCCCATACAGCCGCTCCGGGATCAGTAGACGGTCCGACGCGTCCTGCTGGCCCAGCGGGAAGGCGTCGATCCGGTGCTCAGCCTCCCATGCGGCAAGGCAGCGCTGGAGGTCGCGCCCGAGGCCGGCTGCGGTCTGGTAGCGCTCCTCGGCGGTCTTGGCGAGCAGCTTGAGGATGACGGCGGAGAGCGTAGCCGGGACAGTCGCCAGCCGCGCGCTCGGCGGCACCGGCTTTCTGGCGATATGGCAGTGGACCCACTCCATGGGATTGGCCGCGGTGAACGGCAGTGAGCCCGTGAGCATCTGGTAGAGCATGACCCCGAAGGCGTAGAGGTCGCTGCGGGAATCGATCGAGCGGTTCATGCGTCCGGTCTGTTCGGGCGCCATATAGGCGAGCGTGCCCGCGATCGACTCGGGCGGCGCGGGCGCCTGCCGCTCGCGCGGCAGACGGGAAGCGATACCGAAACCGGTGAGCTTGACCTCTCCGGTCGCGCGGTTCACCAGGATATTGGCCGGCTTGATGTCCTTATGGACGAGGCCGCGCCGATGGACTTGGGTAAGGGCCGCAGTGATCGCGATGGCGAGGTGCAGAAGGCTCCGCACCTCCATGGGCGCCCCGAGCAATCGGTCGAGCGGCTCGCTGCGGGTGTCCTCGAGCACCAGCATGGTCCGACCGCGTTCGCGCAGGAGCTCGAGCGGTCGCAACGCCCACGCCCCGTCCAGCTCGTCCTTCAATCCGTATTCGCGAGCGAGGCGATCGAGAGTGGCAGGTGTCGGATGCTCCGCGGCAGGCAGCACGGCCAGCACGGCGGTCCGATAACCGTCGGCGTGGCTCTCTCCTCTGCAGAAGACGCGTTCGCCGTCCTCCCACAAGACCTGGAGGTCGCTGTCTCTACCAACGCCGAACCGCGAGGTTGGATTCATCTACCGGATCCGCCGTCAGGTCGGCGGCCGCCGTCGGGCCGAGAAGGTACCAAACTGGCATTCGTCGGCCTCAGAGGGCGGCCCGAGAAGGTCCGAACCGGGAGTTTACCACTCACTTGGCGCGATTGAAACGCCGACGACAAGCTGCGGAACCCGCTCGTGGCGGTCGCCCGGAGCGAGCAGGCCTCTTGCACTGACGGCGCGGCCTTGCGGGCATCGTGATTTCATCCGGCGTCCTCGAACGGCAACCCGACATAATTCTCCGCCACGGCCGCGCTGGCGGTGCGCGATCCCGCGATCCAGGCGAGCTCGGCCTGTTGCAACTGGCGCTCGAACGGCGTGTGCGACTCGAACCGGTGCAAAAGATTCGTCATGTAGGTCGAGTAGCGCACCGTCTTCCACACCCGCTTGAGGCAGGTCTCGGAATAGCGATCGAGTCGCTCGCCGCGGCCGGTGTGGAGATATTCGGTGAACGCGCGCGCGAGCACGCGCACGTCGGCGACCGCGAGATTGAGGCCCTTGGCGCCGGTCGGCGGCACGATATGGGCGGCATCGCCGGCGAGGAACACGCGGCCGTGACGCATGGGCGCGGCCACGAAGGAGCGCACCGGCGTCACGCCCTTCTGGAAGATGCGTCCCTCCACCAGCTCGCCCGCCCCTTCTCCCAGCCTCACGCGCAGCTCGTCCCAGAAGCGGTCATCGGGCCACAGCTCCGGATTTTCGTCCGGCGCGACCTGCAGGTAGTGACGCGAAACCTTGGGCGAGCGCCGGCTGCACAAGGCGAAGCCGCGCGGGTGATTGACGTAAGTCATCTCGCGCAACGGCGGGGATTCCGAAAGGACGCCGAGCCAGCCGAAGGGAAAAACGCGGTCATAGGTGGTGAGGGTCGCGGGCGGAAAGACGTCGCGGCAGACGCCGTGGAAGCCGTCGCAGCCGGCGATCAGGTCGCAGGCGAGCGTGTGGGTCTCGCCGGCGACGCGGTAGCGGATTTCCGGCGTGGCGCTCTCGACGCCGTCGAGGCCGACGACCTCCGCCTCGAACTGCAGCGCGCCGCCGTCCGCAAGCCGGGCGGCGACCAGATCCTTCACCAGCTCCTGCTGGCCGTAGATGGTGGCGGATTTGCCGCCCGTAAGCGCCGGAAGATCGAGATGGATGAGGCCGTCGCGGAAGCGGATGTCGAGCGCGTGGTCCACCATCCCCTCGCGCCGCATCCGCGCGCCGAGCCCGAGCTCATGGATCAGATCGACGGTGCCTTGCTCGAGCACGCCGGCGCGCACGCGCGTCTCGATATGCTGGCGGCTGCGGGATTCGAGCACCACGCAGTCGACGCCCTCGCGATAGAGCAGGTGCGAAAGGAACAGCCCCGCCGGGCCTGCGCCGATGATCCCGACCTGCGTGCGCATCTCGATGTCCGACCGGAATGCGGGCCATCCGCCCGCCGCGACGATACGCTGCGATCCTGCCACTTTCCAGCGCCGGTCCGGCGCGCAGCGCAACTTCAAGTCGCTGCGGCAAAACCGCGAGGGCGATTGACCCGGCGCGACGGCGGCGGTCATATAGCGGACGCACAGACATCAGGGAGCCGTCACATGGCCAACAAGCTGCGCCACATCGCCATCTCGGTCCGCGACCCGGAGGCCACCGCGAAATTCTTCGAGAAGGCCTTCGGCATGACGCGCGCCGGCAATGCCCAGCGCGGCGTCTACATGACCGACGGGATCATGAATGTGGCGCTGTTGAATTTCGGCGACGAGCCGATCGCGGGCTTCGAGGGCCAGAAGAATGTGTGCGGCCTGATCCACTTCGGCATGTGGGTCGACGATCTCGACGCGATCGACAAGACGATCACGGCGGCCGGCGGGAGCTATCTGACCGGTCGCAAGGAGACCAACCCGAACGTCTTCTACGAGGTCAAGTACAAGACCCCCGAGGGCATCGTGTTCGACGTCACCGAGAGCGGATGGAAGGGCGCCGTCAAGGACGTGACGCCGGCCAAGGCGGCTTGAGGCCGCGCGCAATCGGCCGAAGGCCGCGTGAAATCCGTGCGCGCGCGGCCGGATGCCGTGTGCCGACGGGCTCCCGTTGCCGCGATCGGCTGGCATGACCCGTGCATGAGCCAGGTGACCGCATCAGCGCGCGGATGCCGGCCTCAGGAGGGAAGAATGCGGGTCACCATGTGGCGTAGCGTCAAGTCGATCGTCGTTGCGATGCTGCTGGCCGGCGCGAGCGCCGCCCAGGCGGCGTGGCCCGAGCGGCCGGTGGTGCTGGTGGTGCCTTTCGCGGCCGGCGGCATCACGGATCTGCTCGCGCGCATAACGGCCGAACGCCTGCAGACCGCCTTCCGCCAGACCTTCATCGTGGAGAACCAGCTCGGCGCCGCCGGCGTGGTGGCGGCCGATCGGGTCGCCCGAGCGGCGCCCGACGGCTACACGCTGCTGTTCACGCCGGTGTTCCAGGTCACGATGGCGCCGTTCACCCATGTCATCAAATTCGATCCGGTGAAGGATTTCGCGCCGGTCGCGATCGTCGCCTCGAGCCCCTTCGTGATCACGGTCGGCGCCTCGGTTCCGGCGCGTACGCTCGGCGAGTTCATCGCCTATGTGAAGGCCCGGCCCGGGCAGGTCCCGTTTGCGTCGGCGGGCGCCGGCAGCCTCACGCATGTCAGCTCGGCGGCGTTCATCCACAGCGCCGGATTGGACATGATCCACGTGCCCTACAAGGGTCTCGCGCCGGCCTTCACCGACCTCCTGGGCGGCCAGATCGCGATGCTGTCGGCGACGCCGGTCGAGCTCAAGCCCTATCTGGAGTCCGGCAAGGTGAAGCCGCTCGCGGTCACCGGCGGCGAACGCTCGCCGCAGCTTCCCGCGGTGCCGACCATCGCCGAAACGCTGCCGAGCCCGCCGGTCGTGACCTATAACGGCTTGCTTGCGCCCGCCCACACGCCGGGCGATATCGTCGACGCGCTGTCGCGCGAGCTCATGGCGGCGGAGCGCAGCCCGGAATTTCTCGAACGCCTGTCGCGCCTGGGCGCCGAGCCGCTGGTGAATACGCCGGCGGAATTCGCCCGGATCATCGCGGCGGATACCGAGCTGTGGCGCGATCTCGTGCGCGATCTGGGCATCAAGGCCGAGTAGGGGAGCATTCGTCGCCAACACGTTTCCCGGACTCGATCCGGGATGGATAGCGGCCGGCCGCAGAAAATGCGACCAAGGGCCGATCTGTCGAAAGAGTGACATCGCAGCATGACGGAACAGAAATCCACTTCGCGGGTCGTGATCGTAGGCGCCGGCCCGGTCGGCATGGTGTGCGCGCTGGCGCTCAACCAGCGCGGCGTGCCGGTGACGGTGTTCGAGCAGGAACCGGCGCCGGTGAAGGACCAGCGCGCCGCCTCGATCCATCCGCCGACGCTGGGCCTGCTCGACGAGCTGGGTGTGACGCGCAAGATCATCCCGCTCGGGCTGGTGTCGCCGAGCTACCGCTTCCATGACCGGGCGACGCAGGCGGTCGTGGCCGAGTTCGATCTTACCCGCATGCGTGACGAGTTCGAGTTTCCCTTCGTGCTGCAATACGAGCAGTACAAGCTCACCGCCTCGATCGCGGCGGAATACGCCAACGCGGACGATTTCGACGTGCGCTTCGCCCATTGCGTCACCGGGATGACGCAAACGCCCGATGGCGTCGAGATCGCCTTCACGTCGCAGGACGGCGAGGGCCGGCTGCCGGCCTCCTATGTGATCGCCTGCGACGGCGGGCGCTCGACCGTGCGCCGGCTCGCCGGCATCGAGTTTCAGGGATTCACCTATCCGGAAAAATTCATCAAGATCGCGACCCGTTTCGATTTCGGCACCGTCAATCCGGACCTGGTGTTTCGCAATTATTTTTCCGATCCGACCGAATGGTGCAACCTGTTCAAGGTGCGCGGCGAAAGCCCGGGCGGGCTGTGGCGGGCGATCTTCCCGGTCGGCGGCGACGAGCCGGACGAGGTCTCGCTGTCGCCCGAGCGGGTCGAGGAGCGGTTGCAGAAATTCTTTCCCAAGGCGGGCCGCTACCAGATCGAATACGTGAATGTCTATCCGGTAAGCCAGCGCGTGGCGGCCACGTTCCGGCAGGGCCGCGTGCTGCTCGCGGGCGATTCCGCCCACGTCAACAATCCGATCGGCGGCATGGGCATGAATGGCGGGATCCACGACGCCATCAACCTCGCCGGGAAGCTCGCGCGCGTCATCAAGCGCGAGGCGACCGAAGACCTGCTCGATCTCTACAGCCGGCAGCGCCGCCACGCCGCGGTCGAATACGTGCAGGCGCAGACGATCGCCAACAAGCGCCTGATGGAAGAGCGCGACCCGGCCGCGCGCGCGGCCAAGTTCGACGAGCTGCGGCGCACCGCCGACGACCCGGTCGCGTCCAAGACCTATATGCGGCGCGCCGCGCTGTTCGACAGCCTGCGGGACGCCAACGCGGTGACGTGAGCGACCGCGGCGCCCGCGATCCGCCAATAAGCCTGACCGCCTGTTTGATCCGATCCGGGGCCAGGGCCAGCCCCGCATCCGCGCAGACTTCGCGCGACCGCAGGGCGGCCATAAGGTCGCACGCCTGCTATTGAGGGGGTCACGCTTGCCCATGACAACGAAGGGTGGCAGGCTCGCGATCGGCACGCGAGGGGCGATAAAATGGAAAAGCCGAAGGGGATTTTGACCGTCACGGGGATGATCGACCTGGCGCAATTCTGGCCGCAAGGCACCTCTGACGCCGACACGGCCAAGATCATTGTGCACGTCGTCGGGCCGTCGTCCTTCACCTTTCAGAAAACGCCGGACGCGCCTGCAAAGCCGACAAGCGCCTTTGCGGGCGCTTTCATGAAAGGCTCCGATTCCGTCGACAAGAAGACCGGCAAGAAGCGCAAGCCGAAAATGGTGATCAGCAGCAAATCGCAGATCACCGTCCGTCTGCAGGGCATCGATGCGCCGGAGCTGCATTACAGGCCGCCGCGCGGACACATAAACCTGCGCCAGCATTTCGGGGAAAGCGCGACCATCGCCCTGGCGACATTTCTCAAGACATTCGGCACCGGCGCGTTGCCCTGCCGCGTCTTCACGCGGGTCAACAAGCCCAACGACGTCTTCGATAAATATGGCCGCTTCGTCGGCGATATTGTGGTCAGCAAAGGCGGCAACGACGTCAACATCAATCATTGGCTGGTCGAGCAAGGCTGGGCCTTTCCGACATTCTACGATTCAATGATGGTGCAGGAGATCAGGAAACTCACCGCCGCCGCCAAGGCGGCGCAAAACAAGAAGCGCAACATCTGGACCGCACAAGGTTATACCAGCGATATCGGAACGCTTGACCGGACCCTGAAGACGCGGCCGGCGGGCTCGAAGCCCGCGGCCGATAAAGGTGCGGTCATCATCCCGAAATTCTTCCGCCGGCAATACACCTGGTTCATCGAGGATCCGGCCAAGAAGGACCTCAAGGCTTTCCTGCTAAAGCCGGGCAACAAGGACACGTTCGTGCTGACGGGCGCTTACCTGAAGTTCATCGATCAAAACGGCCCGAAGCCGCCCAACATCAAGCTCGGCAATGCCATCGACGACGCCAACAAGATCATCCAGGGGCCGGCGGATTTCGTCATTCACGAAGCGCCGTCGACCCTGGTGAAGGGCAACAATGTGCCGGTCACCGGGTGGGGTGCGTAGCCACCGACGGCCTGTTGGACGCCGACGCGGTGAACTGAGTTAATCCCCGCGCCGATTGCCTCCCCCGCAAGCGAAGCGAGTGGCGGGGAGGGTAGGGCCGCAAGCGGGGCAGACAGGCCTCGTTCGCCTTGCGTTCGGGCACCCGCCCCGTTATATAGCCGCCATCTCACACGCGGATTCTGGCCCCCTGGCCGTCCGGTGGCGCTAAGCCGGCCGTAAGGTCTTCTTATCGCTCACACATCCGCGGCGGAACCAACCGGAGAACGACGATGGCAATGCCCGACTATTCGATGCGCCAGCTGCTCGAGGCTGGGGTGCATTTCGGTCACCAATCCCACCGATGGAACCCGAAGATGGGGAGCTACATCTTCGGCACCCGCAACAACATCCATATCATCGATCTCGCCCAGACCGTGCCGATGCTCCACCGCGCCTTGACGGCGGTGAGCGACACGGTCGCCAAGGGCGGCCGCATCCTGTTCGTCGGCACCAAGCGCCAGGCGCAGGACGGCGTCGCCGAGGCGGCCAAGAAGTCGGCGCAGTATTTCGTCAATTCGCGCTGGCTGGGTGGCACGCTCACCAACTGGAAGACCATCTCGCTGTCGATCAAGCGCCTGCGCAAGCTCGACGAGATGCTCGATTCCGGCGAGGCGCATGGCTACACCAAGAAGGAGCGCCTCACGCTCACGCGCGAGCGCGACAAGCTCAACCGCTCGCTCGGCGGCATCAAGGACATGGGCGGGCTGCCCGATCTCCTGTTCGTGATCGACACTAACAAGGAAGACATCGCCATCAAGGAGGCGCAGCGCCTCGGCATTCCGGTCGCCGCCGTGGTCGACACCAACTGCAATCCGGACGGCATCACCTATGTGGTGCCCGGAAACGACGACGCCGGGCGCGCCATCACGCTCTATTGCGACCTGATCGCCAAGGCGGCGATCGACGGCATCGGGCGCGCGCAGGGCGAGATGGGCGTCGATACCGGCGCTGCGGTCGCGCCCGTGGTCGAGGAAGTGCCGGCCGAGAAGTCGCTCGGCTTCGAGGCGCTCTCCGGTCCGCGCGGCGTCGCCGACGATCTCGCCAAGCTCACCGGCGTGTCCCCCGCGATCGAGAAGAAGCTCAACGACCTGGGCATCTTCCATTATTGGCAGATCGCGGCGCTCGGTCCGGAAGCCGCCCACAACGTGGGCGAGGAAATGG
>WNFR01007173.1_pt1 | contig 21473 bp, 21 predicted proteins | sample 5400221 | NCBI WGS metagenome assembly WNFR01 (sample SAMN13153357, study PRJNA577476) | soil metagenome | isolation source: 40 cm soil under Madrone tree | place: USA:California | collected 2016-06-14 | reverse complement strand
CCTACGTGGAGCATCGCCGGCAGACGCATCCGGACGAGCCGATCATGACATACGAAGAATTCTTCGTGGAGCGCCAGAACGCTCGCTACGCTGTCGGCAAGGGCCGCTTCCGCGGCTGCTGTTGAGCGCAAAATTCCCTCGCCCCGCCAGCTGAGGCCGGCAAGCAAGGAGTATGGCGTAGTCAACCTTGTGCTTTGGGAAGCAGCCGGCGTACCAACGTCGCATGCGGCCATAACCGGAAGTGGACGGTTTACTCAATCACCTTGTCGGCGCTGGCCAGCAGCGTCGCCGGCACGGCGAGCCCGAGCGCCTTAAAGTCAATCCTGGTAAGTGTAAGCACGTCCATGGACCAAAGCGTTACGGTAGCGCCACTTACCGCTTCTGAAGTCATATCATCCGGTCCGGCGAAATGATCGTGGTCGGAGCCGCACAAGACCTTCTTGTTCAGCAGCGTGTTTTGTTGTCGAGCTTGCTGTCCTCGCATTTTCTGTCAGGGGAGACTGTGACTTGCCGCTTTGAGCTTAAGCAGCTCGATGAGTACTCCGTCGCGCTGGCGCACGAGCTCGGCCGGATCGCGTGTCGCGAGTTCTTCGGTGACCCCCGTCGTCACGCACTTGCCAAGCCCGGCGTCCACCGAAACGCTGCCGAGGTCACGCCACATACCTTCCGTTGCCTGCCAAAGCGGCTTGTCCAACAGGGCACCGATGCCGCCGGGGCCGCCCGAGAGATGCAAATTAAGGAACGGTCCGAGCAGGGACCACCGCAGGCCCGGCCCATGCGCAATCGCCGCGTCGACATCTTCCACGCTCGCGACGCCCTCGGCAACGAGATAGAACGCCTCCTGCCACAGCGCGGCCTGGAGCCGGTTGGCGACGTGACCCATGATCTCGCGGCGCAGATGTATCGGATGTTTCCCGATCGCCCGGTAGAATGCGAGTGCGCGCTGGATCGCCTCCGGCGCCGTCAGCTTCCCGCCCGCAACCTCGACAAGCGGGATCAAGTGCGGTGGATTGAAGGGATGACCGAGCACGACGCGTTCGGGATGCCGTGCGCAGGCGTCCTGGAACTCGCTGATCTTGATCGTTGACGTGCTGGTGGCGAGGAGCGCGTTCGGCGGGGCGGCTTTGTCCAGACGATGGAAAAGCTCGCGTTTGACATCGAGGCGCTCGGGGCCGTTCTCCTGCACGAAATCGGCTTTGGCAACGGCCTCCTCAAGAGAGTCCTCGAAACGCAGGCGCTGCACGGATGCGCCGGATGCGAGTCCGATCTGTTCCATCGCCGGCCATTGCGCTTCGACCGTACGGCGGAGCGCGGCTTCCGCGCCCGGCGCTGGATCGCTAGCAGTCACAGCGATACCACGCGCAAGGAACGCGGTAGCCCAGCTCGAGCCGATGACGCCGGTCCCGACGATCGCGATGTGCTGGATGGAATTTGTCATATCGTTTCGTCCTAGTCGGCACGGGGAACATCACGGCGCGCCCGATTTCCTCGCGTGCGCTGAATTACGCCCTTTGCTCAGTTTGATTTCTCTTTGACGTAACGACCGGGCGCGGGCTCGATCGGGCTATATTGCGCGTTGCCCTGCGTTTCCGGCGCCGGAACGGTCCCACCGGAATGTCGTTTCGTCCAGGCATCCCAATCCGGCCACCAGCTTCCCGGCTTCTCCTGCGCGTGATCGAACCAGGTCTGTGGATCTGGCGCCAGCTTGTCGTTCAACCAATGGCTTCGCTTGTTGCGGGCTGGAGGATTGATGACACCGGCGACATGGCCGCTATCCGTTCCCTCGAAGGCGATGACGCTCTCGATCGCCTCGACCCATTCTCGCACCTCGGCTGCCCCGTCGTCTGAATGTTCCCGATCGGACATCGTCCACCCTTACTCGTTGCTGTCTGGCGCAAGACATCTGCGCACTTACTTCAGGAGCGCAGATTTGTGCTGCACGGTTGCCGTGGCGCGATCAGCCTCAATTCCGCTGCATGTCCCCGTCGATCGGTAAGACCTGGCCGGAGATAGACTTTCCCGCATCGGATGCGAGAAACACAGCCAGCGCCGCGATGCTGTCGGGATCTACCAGGTACTTCAGCGACTGGTTTGCCATCGCGATCGACTTGATCTCGTCGACGCTCTGGCCAGTTGCCTGCGATCGACCCTGAAACACGCGTTGGATGCGATCCCCGTCCACAGCGCCGGGTAGGATAGCATTCGCGCGTATATTATGCTCGCCGAGCTCCATCGAGATAGTTTTCGTGAAACCGATCAATCCCCACTTTGCGGTCGAGTAGGGGCTTCGGTTCGGATAGCCGAAGCGACCGGCGGCCGAAGACATGATGATGATGACGCCATTGCCGGAAGTAATGAGATGCGGGATGGCGTACTTCGTCACGTTGAATGTGCCGGTCAGATTCACCTGAAGGACCTGCTCCCATTGATCGGAATCAATATCCTGGACAGGTGCCGTCGGACCCGAAATTCCGGCATTGTTCACGAGAACGTCGATGCCGCCGAGCCTCGTCGCCGCATCGGCGACCATCCTCTCGATCTGGCGCCGATCGCCGACGTTGCAGACGCCGGTCTTGAGGCTCTTCAACTCCGCGGCGGCCGATTTCAAGGCATCGGCGTCGATGTCGCAGATGTACACGTCATCTCCTGCCGCGACGAAGGCAGCAGCTATGTGCTTGCCGATGCCCGAGGCCCCGGCAGTAACGACAACTTTGCGTACCATTGCGACCTCCAAAACCCGGTGCGATGTCCGGCAGCGTATGACACTCCATACCATTGATCAGTTCACGGCTCTCGTCGGCAGGCCGAGAATTTCGCGAGCCTCGGTCGGGGACGCGGGTTCGAGGTTCATCTCTCTCACTATCCTTACGGTGCGTTCGATGAGCATCTCGTTCGTCGCCAGTACGCCCTGGCTATAATAATTGTTGTCCTCGAGGCCGGCGCGTACATGACCTCCGAGAAGCAGGCTATGCGCTGTCGCCGGAAGCTGGGCCGGTCCGATCGCCGAAACGCAGAAGATAGATTGCGGCGGCAATAACCCAACCATGGTGGTGAGGATGTCGTGGGTGTAGGGCATGCCGCCCTGGAAGTTGCGGTCGGTGCCGAGCACGATATTGATGTAGTAAGGAGGCTTGTCGTAACCCTTCTGGATCAGCCGTGTCACATCCTGCAGGATGTGCGCTGGATTGAAGACTTCCCATTCGGGCTTGATCCCGCGCTCCTGAAAACGCTTCGCCATTGCTTCGCAGCGCGACGGCGTCGTGATGATGAGGATCTCCTGCCCGCCAAAAGTGTCCACGGCAGTGAAGCCGTCGAACGTGGCCATTTCCGCGCCGGCGTCTAATCCCTTCATGCGCTCGTCGAAATTGTTCTCGAACATCCCGTCCGGGCGTGGCGTTAGCATGTCGCCGCTGGATCCGCCTCCGGTCGAGTTGTTGATGATGATGTCGCAACGCGCACGGATCTGGCTGTTGATCTGGCGATAGATACTGGCGTTGCACGTCGCCAAATCGTCTGGTCGGCGCGCATGCAGCGCGGCGATAGAGGCGCCAGCCTTGAACGAGCGGTAAACCGACTCAGCGATTTCCGCAGGCTGCGTCGGCAAATTGGGATTTGACTGTTTGGAAGCCATGCCTCCGGTCGGCGCTACTGTAACGATCACTTTGCCTCTAGCCATAACGGGTCTCCCTTGGATTTGTTTGCGCTGGTTTTGACGTTTGCGTTTCGCTATCTCAGTCCGGCCTTGGCCTTTCTTCTGGGCGCCATGAACGTGTGGGACACGGTCTGCACCACGTCTCCAACTTGATTGAAGGTCCTGTCGCGCACGGTAACGAGCCCTTTGTCCAGACGCGAGCGCGAGACACGCGTCGCCGTGACTTCGGTTTCGACGCGCAATTCGTCACCAGGCACCACCGGGCGCGACCAGGCGATACTATCCACGCCGACGCCCTGGCCACCGCCGGCGACCGGTGGCAGGTTTTGAACGAACAGGCTCATGGAGATTGCCGCCGTATGCCAACCGCTGGCTACCAAGCGTCCGAATTGACTGGCGGCCGCGGCTTGTTCGCTGACGTGCTGCGGTTGCGGATCGAACTCCTGCGCGAACGCGATCATCCGGTCCTTCTCGATCCGGACGGCTTTGGAGCGGAAAGTCTGTCCGACTGCAAAATCCTCAAAATAGCGCCCATCGCCCATTGAAAACCTCCTCAAACTAAAAAGATAGATGAACCGGATCTGGAGGCGCCGCTCGACGGGCTTGAAAGCCCCGAGCGGCGCCCGCGGATCAATGGCCGCCCTCGACCGGCTTGGTCCCGACGCGCAGCATGCTGGCGGGTAACGCCACCATCGCGAGCACGGCGCCGAGGCAAAGAAGGAGGGTCATGAAGTACAGTCCGTTGTTCAGGCTGCCGGTATACGTCTTCACGGCGCCGATCAGGGTGGGGCTAATAAAGCCGCCAAATGCGCCAATCGAACTAACGAGAGCGATGCCGGCGGGCCGGGTTTTGCCAGTCAGGTAGGTGGGCGGCACCGCCCAGAAGGCCGAGGCCGAACCGAGAATGCCGAATGCAGCAATACACAGCAGAACGATCGACAAAACCAGAGACGAAGCAATTAATGTGCTTGAGGAAAGCGCGACCGCGCCGACGATGGTCGGAACGACGATATGAAGACGCCGCTCCTGGAACGCGTCCGAGCTGCGCCCGATCAACAACATTCCCAGCGCGCCAAAGGCGTAAGGGATCAGCGTCAACGAGCCGACGGTGGTCAGATCAGTGACGCCCATCGATTTGACGATAGTCGGCAGCCAGAAGCTGAACGTGTAGACGCCGCAGAAATTGGTGAAGAAGATGAGTCCGAGGAGGTAGACGCGCGGGTTCTTGAAGGCATCGCGAAAGCCGCCATGCGCCGACGATACGGGCCCATCAGCTTCAAGCGCCTCGATCACTATGCTTTTGTCCTCGCGGCTCAGCCACTTTGCATCTCTAGGGCCGTTGGCCGCGACGAAGTACCAAACCACGCCGAATACGATGGAGGGCAATCCTTCCAGCAGGAACAGCCACTGCCAGCCGCCAAGTCCGCTGAGACCATCAAAATGCGTCATGATCCAGCCGGAGAGCGGACCACCGAGCACGCCTGCCACGGGAAGCGAAAACAGAAACAGGCCTGTGGCCTTGCCGCGCCGTGCGCTGGGAAACCAGTAGGTGAGATAGAGAAGGATACCGGGAAACATTCCTGCCTCGAACACGCCCAGCAGGAAGCGCAGCCCGTAGAATTGCATCGGCGTCTGCACGAACATCATTGCAGCGGAGGTTATCCCCCACAGCACCATAATGCGCATGATCGCCATCCGCGCGCCGAAACGCTCGAAGAGCATATTGCTCGGCACTTCCAGCAGCAGATAACTTAAAAAGAACAGGCCGGCGCCAAAACCATAGACCGCGTCGGAGAAATCGAGCGCAGTCTTCATCTGCAATTGAGCGTAGCCGACATTGATGCGGTCGAGATAGGCCAGCAAATACGCCACGAAGATCATCGGCATCAGCCGCCAGATGACTTTCGTAAAGACAGCGTCCTGCTCGATTTGACTGGACGGCGCAGCAATGGTGCTGCCGACACTTAGCGTCGGCGTCAGATATGTCATGTCGTTTCCTTCTCCGTTGTCCTGTTGTGCTCGTTGGGAATAGCGGTGCGTCAACGCACCGAAATAGTAATCTCTTCGAGACCGTCGATTCCGCCGGTCATTACGTCGCCGCGCACCACCGGGCCGACGCCCTCCGGTGTCCCGGTCATGATGAGATCACCGGGAGCCAGCGTCATCGATTGCGAAATGCAGGCGATGATTTCCGGGACACCCCAGATCAGTTTCGAGATGTCGGAATCCTGTTTCACGGCACCGTTCACCGCCAGCCAAAGCCGGCCCTTAGCCATATGGCCGACCTGGCTGACCGGATGCAGCGGCGCGATCGGCGCGGACAAATCGAAACCCTTCCCCCAATCCCAGGGCCGCCCCTGCTCTCGCGCGGCGAGTTGAAGATCGCGGCGGGTCAGGTCGATGCCGACGGCATAACCGTAGACGTGGTCAAGCGCGCGCTCGATTGGAATGTCTGCACCGCCGACCCCTATCGCAACGATAAGCTCGATTTCATAATGGAAATTCTGGGTTTGCGGCGGGTACGGCACCGTCGCGCCGTCGTCGACCACAGTGTCGGACGGCTTGAGAAAAAAGAACGGCGGTTCTCGATCGGGGTCGCGCCCCATCTCGCGGGCGTGCGCAGCGTAATTGCGTCCTACGCAGAATATGCGACGCACGGGAAAACGCGCGTCCGTCCCGCTAACAGCCACTGATGGAGTAGCAGGCGCTGGTATCACAAACTTCGTGTGGCTCAATATATCAGACATTCCCGCGATCCTCTCGGAATAGATGTAGCGCTTCTTGAATTGGGCGGTCGGAGAAGGAGAACAGCACGCTGTCCTCGGCCGCCTCATGTCTCACTTTTTGCCAACTTGGGACGACGAAGAGGTCGCGCTTCTCCCAATCGACGATGAAGTCGCCGATGTGGGTGCGGCCGCGGCCCTCGATCGGCGCGAATACGGTCGCGTCTGTTGAACGGTAGGCGGTCGTGGTGAAACCCTTTGGCAAGAGCTGCACGAATGTGCCCATGGTCGCCATGGCATGATTGCCGGTAATGGGATTAGTGTAGCGCATCTTCAGTCCGTGGCAGGGATCCCACGCGTTGGCACGGCGGAGCCGCTCGAGCGCTTCGCGCGTACGCGCGTAGGGATAGTTGAACACCGGCGAAGAGCCGCCTCCCGGCTTGTGATCGATAGGTAAGAGGTTAGCGCCATAGCGGGCGTCGCTGTCGCCAACGGGCCGGAAAATCGGCTGCTCATCTTGGTCGAGATGCTCGGCGAACGAAGCGTCGAGAAACTGCACCACGGGAATGTCGAGACCATCCAACCAAAAGATTGGCTGGTCGCTAGGATTTCCATGATCATGCCAGGCCCAGGGCGGCGTAATGATGAAATCGCCCTCGTTCATGATGGTCCGCTCGCCATTAACCGCCGTGTACGCTCCGGCACCCTCCAGCACGAAACGCAGCGCGCTCTGCGTATGCCGATGCGCCGGCGCGACCTCGCCGGGCAGCACCAGCTGCACGCCGGCATAGAGGTCTGTGGTGATCTTCGATTGACCGCGAAGTCCGGGGTTTTCAAGTACAAGAACGCGACGCTCGGCTTCCTTTGCCGTAATCAAAGTCCCCGCCTCCAGCATCGCAGAGCGAATGTCGCTGAAGCGCCAGCTCGCCGGCTGGCACGGACTGCGTGGTTCCGGCGTGACGAGATCGGCGAGCGACAGCCACAGCGGCGTCAGGTTCTGCCGGCCGATTCTTTCGTAAAAGGCCCTGCGTTCGGGCGTGTCTGCGGTCGACTGCGCAATCGGTATGGCCTGCATGACATCTCCTCCTGACCTGAAATTTTATAGATTGACTGTATCCATATAATCTGTATGCTGTCAATAATGGTATGTATACATACAATATGTACGCTGTCAATCGCTAATTTTACAAATGCCACGGCGCCGCGTGAGGGAGGTCAACAATGAGATTGCATGGATATTTTCGCAGCGCGGCGTCGTGGCGTGTGCGGATAGCTCTCAATCTGAAGGGAGTACAGGCTATTCATGTGCCCCACCATCTGCGCCGTGGCGCACAGCGGGCGCCGGAATATTTGGCTCTGAATCCGCAAGGTCTCGTGCCGGCGCTTGAGCTGGATGACGGCATTGTGCTGACGCAGTCCCTTGCCATCATTGAGTGGCTCGAGGAGGCGTATCCGGAGCCGACACTGTTGCCCCTCGATGTTACCGAGCGAGCGCACGCCAGGGCCTTTGCTCTCGCGTTGGCCGCCGATACTCATCCGGTGCAAAACTTTTGCGTACTCGGTCGCTTAAGGGAGATGGGCAGACCAGAGCACGACGTTCAGGCTTGGGCAGCCAACGTGAATGCGGCAGGCCTCAAGGCTTGCGAGACACTAATTGCCGGCGGCGCTGGACCATTTTGCTTTGGAGGAGCGCCGACAATCGCCGATATCTGTCTTGTACCGCAACTTGGCAATGCCCGGCGTTTTGGAGTCGACGTCTCCCAATTTCCTCGCCTGCTGCGAAGCGAGGGCGCATGCTCGACGATGCCAGCTTTCGCCGACGCCACCCCTGACCGACAGCCGGACGCGGAATAGTATTATGTCACCCCCCTTTATCTTTATGTGCCGCAACGCAATATATCCCACCCGTTCATTCAACCAGCGCACAGAAACCCATGGACAACTTTTACGAAATGCCAGGCTACCTGATCCGCCGTGTGCAACAGATCTCCACAGCGCTGTTCGCGCAAGAATGCAGCAACTTCGATCTGACTTCAGTACAGTTTGCCGCTCTGATGGCGATACAAGCTCACCCACAAGTGGATGCAACGCGGCTCTCTGCGTTGATCTGTTTCGACCGCGCCACCATCGGCGACGTGCTAGAGCGATTGGAAACAAAGGGTTGGGTGCTCCGAAGCTCCAGCCCGGACGACAGACGGGTGAAACTTCTGACGCTTTCAGCGGAAGGCGCGAAGGTATTGAAGCGTGTGCTGCCAGCCGTGCGCCGGGTGCAGGAGAGATTGATGGAGCCGCTCCCGCAGAAAGATCGAGCGAATATGGTGCGCATGCTCTCCCAGCTCGCAGAAGTCCACAACGATATCCTGCAGGCCCCGCTGCGCGCATCGGATTAGTGCTCCGGCCGAGGCGCACATCCAGGCACGTAGACGTTTTCCGCTTCAATCTCCCTGGCGGCGTCATTTGGCGCACGCCTGCTTTTTCACGCCTATAATAAACAGCACCCCAGGAGGATCGACCATGACTACGCAATCGCAGAAACCCATTGTCATCGCCGGCGGAGGTATCGGTGGCCTGACGGCCGCGCTCGGACTTGCGCAAAAAGGCTTCGACGTCACAGTGCTGGAGCGCGCTCCTGTGCTGGGCGAAATCGGTGCCGGCATTCAGCTTGGTCCGAACGGCTTCCACGTATTTGATCGGCTCGGCGTAGGCGACGCCGCACGCAGCATGGCTGTCTATGTCGACAAATTGCGATTGATGGACGCAATTAGCGGTAACGAGATTGCTCAAATTGATCTTGGCGAACCCTTCCGCAAACGTTTCAGGAATCCATATGCCGTTATACATCGCGGCGATCTGCACGGCGTCTTTGTGCGCGCTTGTGAATCGAACCCGCGCATCACGCTGCGCACGGGTTGCGCGGTCACAGGCTACGAGCAAGACAGTACAACCGTATCGGTTAAGCTTTTCTCTGGAGAAGTCGTCACTGGGGCTGCGCTAATCGGTGCGGATGGTCTGTGGTCATGCATCCGTGCGCAGGTTGTTGGCGATGGAGCCCCGCGTGTCACAGGTCACACGACCTACCGCAGCGTGATTCCAACCGAGCAGATGCCGGAGGATCTTCGATGGAATGCCGCGACACTGTGGGCCGGGCCTAAATGCCACATCGTGCATTACCCACTGTCGGGTTGGAAAGTGTTCAACCTCGTCGTCACCTATCACAATGACGCGCCGGAACCGGTGGCGGGCAAGCCGGTGAATGAGGAAGAGGTACTGGAGGGCTTTCGCCACGTCCACCCTCGCGCCCAGGACATCATCCGACACGGGATGGATTGGAAACTCTGGGTACTCTGCGACCGCAATCCCGTCGACAAATGGATTGACGGAAGGGTTGCACTGCTAGGCGATGCGGCGCACCCGACATTGCAATATCTCGCCCAGGGCGCGGGCATGGCGATGGAAGACTCCGTCTGTCTGGCTGATGAGATGGCGGCCCATCCCGGCAATATTGAGGGCGCGCTCGAAGCCTATCGTCTAAGGCGCGTGCTTCGGACCGCCCGCGTGCAATTGCTGTCGCGCGCTATTGGCGATCACATCTACCACCCATCAGGCGTCCATGCCGCGCTGCGCAATTCTATCATGGGGGCCAAGTCCGACGAGGAATGGTACAATATCATGGCATGGGTCTACGACGGTCCCAACTCGAACGCGAAACCTGCGTTACAAGCGGACTCGGCGGCGTAGATCATCTTCGTTGAACGCGAACCGTTCCGCTTGCGGACAATGATCGGCAGGGCTATGCGAAACCGGCGCAACATCGGCCATGAGCTTCTTGCTTTGGCCGAACTGTAAAACGGAGCGGAGGTTGTGGCGAACTATTCCATAAACGTTCATTACGCGAAAGCCGACAGCTGACCGTAAGTCCCGATGCACCGAGTTTTAGGCACCGTTCGCGCTGCCTCAGTTCTATGGCGTCAGGTTACGGGTGCCGGGTTGAACAGGGCGAGGTCATTGTGAAGGCCCCAAACGTCCGTCCAAACTTTCTTGCGGCCACTCGCCACATCCAAAATCAAGCGAAAGAGTTCCCATCCGGCTTCTTCAATCGTGATTTCGCCGTTCGCAATTCGACCAGCATCGAAGTCAATAAGATCGGACCACCGTCGAGCGAGTTCAGACCTCGTTGAGACCTTGATGACGGGCGCCGCGGCTAATCCATAAGGTGTTCCGCGCCCCGTGGTGAAGATCTGAAGCGTAATACCGGCCGCAAGTTGCAGTGTGCCGCAGATGAAATCGCTCGCTGGCGTAGCCGCAAAGAGCAATCCCTTCGTTGTTGCGCGCTCTCCCGGTCCGAGAATGCCCATTATCGGGCTCGACCCCGACTTAACGATCGAACCCAGCGATTTCTCCACGATATTGGCGAGGCCACCCTTCTTGTTTCCCGGCGTGGTATTAGCGCTGCGGTCAGCTCCGCCGCGCGCAAGATAGGCGTCAAACCAGTCCATTTCTCGGATTAGAGCGCGACCAATGTCCTTGGTGAAGGTGCGACGCGTAAGAAGCTGGATCGCGTCACGCACCTCAGTCACTTCCGAAAATATGACGGTTGCGCCGGCACGAACAAGAAGGTCCGAGGCAAATCCGAGGGCCGGGTTGGCAGTCACGCCGGAGAAGGCATCGCTACCTCCGCATTGGAGACCAATAACGAGATCGGACGCAGGACAGGTCTCTCGGCGCCGGCGGTCCAAAATCTTTAAGCGATGCTCGGCCATGCCGACGATTGTAGCGACCATGTCGCCAAAGCTATTCATGCCTTCGTCCTGAAGGCGCATTATATTCGGTGCTTGGCCATTCGGTACGAGGCGCTCGGGGGCAAGTTTCTCACAGCCCAACCCAACAACCATGACTTCGCCCCCGAAATTCGGATTTCGAGCGATATTTTGCAGGGTCCGGATCGGGATAATTGCATCCGGAGCGCTGATCGCCACGCCGCATCCGTATGTGTGCGAAAGGACGACGACGTCATCAACATTAGGGTAACGTGGCAGGATCTCACTTTTGATGCGCTTCAGCGCTACGTTCATTGTACCGGCGACACATTGCACCGACGTAGAGATTGCGAGGATATTCTTGATCCCAACCGATCCATCAGAATTGCGATATCCCTCAAAAGTATAGCCGTCCAATACCGGTTGGGGAGACGGGACGGCATTGGCAATTTCCATGGATTCGAGGCTGGGCGCATCCGGCATCCGGATTCGCACCTCGTCGACCCATTCTCCTGCAAGAATGGGTTGTGCGGCATAGCCGATAATTTCGCCGTAACGAATGATCGGGGCGTCCTGCGAAATCTTCGACAAGGCGACTTTATGTCCTTGTGGAACAAAGCTCCGCAATTCGAGGCCGCAATCGAACTTCGTCCCAGCCGGCAGCCCGAAGTCATTGACAATGATTGCGACGTTGTCGCGCGTGTCGAGGCGGATGTACCGCGGTGCGTATGCCAGAGCTGTTGATGGAGCTGTCATCTGGGCCTCTCTTACTTTGCGTTATTTTTGGTATCATCCTGCGAAGAAGCAGGCTGTCTGACCGGGGCATAGAATTCGCGGGCGTCAGCGCCCTGCTCGCCCAGACCATCAGGAGTTCGGTAGCGCGGCGTCATTTCCCGCGTTTTTTCCTGACTGACTGGGCGATTTCCTTATCCTCCTGAACAGCGAAACCCGGCTATCCGCCGAGCTTCTATCGAATTGCGTAATTTCCCGCCGGCTGGCTCAAGTATCCAAGTAAGCGTGGGAAAATACGGCAATCTTAATCCAAGATCGCCATGTCTTCGGATTCTGCCAAGATTAATTTGTTGAGCGGACGTACCCCAGTCTCTGTAATCAAGATGACTACCTCTGCTCTCAACCCCCCCTGAGGAAGGCCGTGCAGGTCGAACTTGATTGCCAACGTCATGCCAGCCTCAAGCATGAAATCACTGTCTGAGCTTAGATTCGGAGATTCGACCACATCCACGCCGACACCATGGCCAACACCCCGTAGACCCTTTGCATATGGCGCAAAGTTGGGCGTAAACCCGTGAGGTGCTAGTCGCTCCAGCATCATGTCATGGACCGTGAGCGCCGACGTATGCGGCTTTATCTGTGGGATAATTTCTTTGAGGATACGGTGACCCAGCCTCAAAGCTTGTTTTTGTTCCTTAGTCCCTCCCGGCATTAGGATCGTGGTGCCTCCATCGTTCGCGTAATTCATGACGCCTGGATTGAAGTCCAGCATCACGTAGTCTCCACGCTCAATCTTTCTTTCAGAAGGCCACCATGCAGGATAATTTGTGTTCATTCCTGAAAGGACGAGTGTTGCTGACGCAAGATGCGCATTCATATCCCGCGCTATCGACTCGGCGATACCCGCTACCTGGATTTCCGTCATCCCGACTTTGATTTTTCTAAGAATTCCGCGAAGGACAACGTCATTGATGTCAGCTGCACGCTCCATCAACTTAACTTCAGCGGGGGTCTTTATCTGTCGCAAGTCAATCAAAAGCTGGGTTACGGAAACAAATTCTGCTTTTGGCAGCGCCTTCTTGATTGTATTGAATCTGCTTACCGGTAAAAGATTGTCGCCAATAAGCCCAACTCGCGCCGGCTTGTCTGCGATCGATCGCACGATTTGGGGAATGTATTCTTCGTCACGATGGATTGGACGAACGTCATCCATCCATATAATGTCCTTTGCCGCGTACGAATTAAGACGGCCGATCAGCACGACCGGCGGCTCATCTCCTACGAGGAACACGAGTTGTGGCGACTCCTCGATCAGATTGATTGGACGATAGCCAGTTAAGTAAGTGGCGTGTCCGGGCCGATACTCATCTGCGAAAACGACAAGCGCATCGAGACGGTTCGCTTTCATTTTTTCCCGGAGTCGCTTCGTACGCAGCTCGAATTCCGCGCGTGAAATTGTCATTTTAGTTCCTCTCTTTGCCTTCTGAAGGCGGTTCGGTTAAATGGGATCATTGTACTAACGTACGTACCATAATGGGCCGCGAATTTCACGCCGTCAAGTTCTGTTTTATAAACCCAACATCTATTGAAGGTTCAATGCGAACGCGGTTGAGCGATCAAAATCGAAATCTAACCCGAGGCCGGATTCCGCACCGTCCGATCCTTTCACCTCGCTGCCCTTTTTGAACACCTTGGCTTTCAAGATCCCAAGATTATTGAATGAGCTCTGATCAATATTTTCGATTAATTCCTCGCCGGGGATACACAATGCCAATTGCCCAGAGACTTCGGGTAAATGGTGCGGACAAACGCGAGCGCCCATCGCATGCCCAAGGGCGGCGATCTGGAGAAATGGTGTAATTCCTCCTACCCGCGCTACGTTTGGCTGGATAATGTCACAAGCGTGCAGCGTTAACGCGCGGCGAAATTCAAAGATTGTCCGCTGGTTTTCGCCCATCGCCAGCGGAATGCGCACGCGGTTGCGCAAAGTCTGGTACCCCTCGATATCGTCAGACAACAGCGGCTCTTCGACCCAGTGAATATCGTATCGAGCAAGCACGTCGATAGCGCGGGTGGCCTGGTCCAAATTCCAACGCTGATTGGCGTCAATCATCAGACGGCGATTTGGTCCGATGATCGTTCGGACAAGCTCGCATCGCTTCATGTCCTCCTCAAGAGAGGGGTGACCGACTTTAATTTTAACACCTCCATAGCCTGCCTGAACCCAGCCTCGGGTTTGATCGGCAAGAGCATCGAGATCATCGTCGTAGTTGATGCCGCTGCCGTAAGCCGAAACCGACGCGCGGCGAGGCCCGAGATACTGCGCAAGCGTCATTCCACAACGACGAAGCATTAAATCCCACAATGCCGTGTCGATCGCCGCTATTGCGAGAGTCGTTATGCCGCCACCTCCCGCCTCATGCAGTGCTCGCCAAAGGCGATCCCAGACCACAGAGGGATGAGCGGGCCAACCTCGAATAATTTCGCGGCAGTCATGGGCGAGCATGGCTGCGATTGCACGTGCCCCAACATGAGGCGTCCACGTGAAACCAGTCCCGAGCCGTCCCTCGCTGTCAGTGAGTTCGCAAGTCACCAGATAGTTGTGCGGTACCGCCGGTCCCCAAGGTCGCGGGAGCGGTACTCGAAACAACTTTATGTCGATGTCAACAATGGTGGACATCATGCTATCTCGCTGAATCATTTGCGCGCACCGCGATCTCCAGTCCACGTTCAAGAAGAATCTGGAGCTGCTGGATTTGGTCGGGAGTTGGATCGATCAAGGGCGCCCGGACGGGACCAACTGGAAGGCCTCGAGCTCTCACGCCGGCCTTGATCAGCGAAACTGCAAAACCAGCTGCCTGGTCTCTCAGCGTTGCAAACGGAACATAGAAATCCGAGAGAAGCGCCTCGACCAACCCGGCTTGTCCATTGCTTAGCGCCTTCCAAAACGCCGTGGCGATCTCGGGCGCAAAAGCAAAAGCACCGGACGAGTATATGGGAACGTTCATTCCGCGGTAGGCCGCGGCACTGAGCTCCGCTGTTGGAAGTCCGTTCAGAAAAAGGAATGGACGAGAACTTGCCTGCCTCACGGAGATCATTATGCGCTGAATAAGCTCGATATCACCGATGCCGTCCTTGAAACCGAGAACGTTGTCGATATTGGCGATTTGGACAGCACCTTCAACCGTAAAGCGCGCGTTCGCGCGTGCGTAGACGATTACCGGGATTGGGCTAGCCGCCGCAACCTCTGCAACATACTCGATTAGCCCTTTTTGCGGGGCCGACACGAGATAGGGCGGCAACAGAAGAACACCATCCGCTCCACTTTTCGCAGCAGCGTGGCACATGGCAATTGCAGTCGGCAGCGGGCCCCCTGCCCCGACATATACCGGTCGATTGCCAGCAACCGCCTTTACCGCGCGATTGGCAATTTTGGCATGTTCTTCCGTAGATAGCGCGTGCAACTCCCCCGCGCCGCAGGCGGCAAACACTGCTCCCGGTCCGTGCGCTAAACTATCGACGACATGTCGCTCAAAAAGCGACTCATCAATGGCTCCATCTGCACCGAATGGAGTGACAGGAAAAAATAGGACGCCTTGCGTTAGCACGTTTCAAGTCTCCGCTGATTCGGCTGAGCCGACGTCGCAAGGTTTATGAATTCTCGCCAGGAGCGTTCGGGCTTCCAGTCCAGGAGACGAGCGGCTTTTGCGTTGCTAAAGGCTGCTCGTGTGCCCGAGAGCGCCTTCGCGAATGGCGCGGTCGAGGAGACAAAAGCCGGAAGCAACTCGGCCAAGGGCTTCGTCGCAAGCGCGTCGTCCGCACTCGCGAAGAAACATTCACCATTTGGAAGCGAGGCAGCACGCTCGCATATTGTCGCGGCGAGGGCCGCAGCGTCCCGCGCATCGATGTAATTAAAAAGTGACACTGCAGCGAGGCCTGGATTAAGCAACCTCTCGGTCATCGTATGACCGAGTTGCGTAGTGCTGCCGGGCTCCCATTCCTCGGGTGCGACGACGTAACATGGACGAAACGCGAAATACCGCGCGCCATCATTTTGCTGAACCGCGAAGCCGCGCACGATGCCCTCGATGGCGACCTTTGACATTCCATAGGCGTGCCATGGACATGTTGGATGGTCTTCGTCTAATGGAAGATAAGATGGAGTCCACCCCTTGGGATTGCCGTATCCGATCACGGTTGGGCTGCTGGCGCAGAGAACCATCTGGACACCGAGATCGGCTCCAGCTTGACATACATGAAAAGTACTCTGCGTGTTGGTCGCAAAAAGCACGTGTTCAGGCCGTCCAAAGGGTGTCGCCAGACCTGCAAGGTGGATGATGGCATCAGGCCTTGTTCGCGCGATGGCGCCATAGGTTTCGCCGGCGTCGAGAAGATCCACTTCGAGGTCGCAAGTCGGAGCCTTGTTCGAGAGGTCGACCCCAACCACCGTGTGTCCACGTTTTTCAAGCTCCGGATAAACGCTGCGACCGAGACGACCAGCCGACCCGGTGATAAGTACGCGCATTCTTGCTCCTTTAGCGCCAATGCTGGCGGGACATTTCTGATGTATTCACCAGCCTACCGGACGGGCAAACTAGGGAATCGCCAATTCAATTTGGCACTGTTGAATGTTGTATTCGTTGAGTTGCAACATCAGCCACTCGACGACCACTCTTTTCGCCAGACATTAGATCGCGAGCGAAATAAACGCAGGCAAGCGGAATAAGAACCGTCACGATCATATAAACAGAGACGGGCCAGCTATTGCCGCCACTCCACAGGACGAGCGATGTTGCAATGAGCGGGGTGAAGCCACCGACGAGGCTGCCGCTCACTTCTCTAGCAAAAACCAGGCCGGTGTACCGGATGCGCGTGTCAAAGAGTTCAGAATAGAACGCCGCGATTGGCCCAAATATCGAGCCTACGCAGAAGGACAAGCCAATCAAGATGGCGAGCCAAATCATAGGGGTCTCGCGCGTTTCCAACATCCAAAAGAACGGAAACGCGAAGAGCGCGGATGCGGCGGCTCCTGTCATAATCACACGTCGCGTGCCAACACGATCCGCCAGGGCACCAAACAACGGCATCGCTACGGCACCCACCACCGCCGCTATGACCACACCGATTAAGCCAACATTTCGTGACAAGCCAAGATTGGTTGTGATGTATGTTAGGGCGAACGTCTGGACAACATAGGAGTAGCCGACCAACGCAAGGTTGGCACCCATTCCAAGAAGAATATGCTTTGGGTAATTCATAATGACTTCGAGGAGCGGAACACTTGCCTCCTTATGCGTGGTTTTGACATCGCGGGAAAACTCCGGTGTTTCAGGCATTTTCATTCGCAAATAGATGCCAACTCCGATCACCACGACGCTTAAGAGATAAGGTACGCGCCACCCCCAGCTCAGCAGGGATTCCTGCGACAGAGGCGCAGTTACCAAACTAAACACCCCGAGAGATAACACGATGCCGGTAAAAACTCCGGACGCGGCGAAGGCACCATAAAAACCACGCCGGTTTGGATTTTGCTCTGCAAGTAGCAAAGCTGCGCCTCCGTATTCAGCGCCTGCCCCCAATCCTTGAATAAGTCGAAGCACAACTAGGGTCACGGGGGCCCACACGCCGATTTGATCATATGTGGGCAGCAGACCCATCAAGCACGTGGAAACGCCCATCACGATGAGAGTCGCAGCCAGCACCGGCTTACGGCCAACCTTGTCTCCGTAGTGACTGAAGATGATGCCGCCGAGCGGTCGTGAAAGGAATCCGACAGCATATGTGGTGAAAGCAGCCAACGTTCCCGCAACGGGGGAAAATGTCGGGAAAAACAACGGAGCGAAAACCAGTGCAGCTGTTACGCCATAAAGGCCAAAGTCGTACCACTCCAGCGCCGAGCCTATGAGCGCCGTAACAATGATTCTAAAAATTGACTGCTTCGGAGGCTCTGTCCGCAGCTGATGTTGTTGTGCCATGTTTTGTTTCCCGCCAAGCTTTCTATTATCGTACTAACGTACGTACCATAGGACCAAGACCGGGTCAACTGGGTTTTTGAATCCGGCAGACCGCGTGGATACGGGTGGCTTCGTAACATTACGATGCGAAATGGACTGTGGAAGGGTGAGAAGCTATAGGTCCAGCGCCGTGGTGGCTTCAATTGCTACACAACCTATTTGGATTAACGATGGCCGCCTCTGTTGACCGTTTAGACCCCACCCCGCTTCACCATCAGGTCAGGCGCGCTATCTTGGCTTTGATTCAAGAACTCAAGCTGAAGCCGGGAGATCAGCTTCCGCCCGAAAATATATTGTCGGAACGCTTCCAAGTTAGCCGTCAGACTCTTCGACAAGCTGTCGAATCGCTGGTCAGGGAACACATTCTCTATCGAGAACGCCCCAGGGGGACGTTTGTCGGCTTCGGCGCCGTTGAGAGCGACCTCCAGACACTACGCAGTGTTTGGGAGGACTTCCGTCGGTTAGGAATGGAGCCAACTGTGCGGGTCCTCAGTTTAAAAGAGACGGCGGCGCGAAAAATTGACCCCTTTCTTGATGCAATGGGCGCCGATCGTTTCTTGGAACTCATACGAATTTTTGCTGTGAAGCAGTCGCCAGTTTCCTACGATAAAGCTTATTTTCCGTTGCCTGAGTTCGAGTGGCTTAGAAATGAGCCGCTCAATGGATCTTGGTACGAGCTCCTGCGAAGTAAAGGCGGCGCTGCTGTTTCACATGCGCGCAACGTCATTGATGCAACGAAAGCGACAAAGCAGATCGCGGGGCATCTCAACGTGCCCACCGGAAGCGCGCTCCTGCGCCTTCGTCGCCAGGTTTATTCGCAAGACGATCGACCCATTGCTCTCACGGTTGCCTTGTACCGCAGCGATTTTTATCAATTTTCGGTAATGCTTTCTCGACGTTGATTAGCTGGTGAGCCTTAGATGCTATGCTCACGGTCGGCCACGCAAGACCGTTACCGGTCGACGCGAGAGGTTAACGTCGCCTATCTACACCGGTCCCATAATGAGGGACGATCGGCGAATTGTTTGCGAGTTGAGGTCCGCTTTTGTGACGAAAGCGGAAGTTCACCGCGACACTGCTTCGGTTGACTCTCAGCCACCCTCGCTGATTAGCGTACTTGCCGATGGTCAAGCCGCAACCGCAATCCACTATCGATGCGACCACGCCGCTGGCGGCGACCACCGGCTTGCGCAGCGATTCCTTTATACGGGCTTGCGCAGCGATTCCTTCATGATGGTTGGTCTGGCGGGGATGGAACGGTCGCAGCAATTTCGCGGATCATCCGATGAGCCATCGCCCATTGTGAATATCGAATTTCACCAAACCTTCGCCGCGCATTTTCAAAAGGAGGGATTGGCAGACTTCCTCATTCGCGACATTGGCGCGTTTCATGATCTCGTAGACTTTGAGCGGCTTCTCGCGGAGCACATTCAGGATATTCTCCCGATCATTCAGCATGACTACTCCCTGCAACCAAGAAACCCGGATGTTCGCTCTTGATGAGTCGTTTAGATCATTACGAGTTTGATCTGGCCGTCTTCAAGGGTTCCCGTCGCAAGTGCGTCGCGTGCCATCTTTTCGATGATCGGCCAATTGGTCAGGAGGTATTTCTGCGCCTGTAACTTCGTTGGGAACTTGGTTTGCAGAGTGCAGCCCTGCCGCGCGTTCCCATTCGCAATCTGAAAAGATACCGTTTGGGGTTCCTCGCTGGTCTCTTGTTCGGAGGGCTTGGGAAGTTTCCGCATACACTGTTCCTTTGTGAAGCTTTCGCGCTGGTCGCGAATGAAGGCGCTCGTTTCTCGAGTGAAATAGGCTGCGGAGAGGTGGGGTAATCACCTATACGGGGCAGATTTAATCGACGGAGGCCGCCGCAGCCGCGATCTTTTTGGCCTTCGGCAGGCGTTTCGGCCCGTGGTCCGCGCTGGTTTGGGTATCTGATGCAGCTCAGCCTTCGTCTTCGGCGGTTGCCGCGTGATAGATCCTTGCCATTGAGCCATAACGTCCATGTGGGGGTGCCCGAGGGAGAATTAAAGTGGAGACCGCGAGAATCGGAGGCGCAACTTACTGCCCGCGCCGCCTGCGGATAATCCACGTCCGCCGGGGAACGATGAGCGGACTCAAGTCGAACATCGCGCCATGTATGAAAGTGCCGCCAGCGGAAATGGTCCAGCCACCTTATGAGACCACTCCCGGAAGGTTCCATCGTGGAACAGCGAAACGGTGATGCACCCTCCAATCGAGAATTCTGGTGCACAGTTATTCAACAAGCTTGAAGTGTCGGCCCTCGTCTCAATACGATCATGATTGATTCCAAGGCGGCGACCCGCTTTGGCGGATGGCCCGTAATATCGGTCGACTTTTGGGGGCACAATGCGCGTTGATCTGTTGAAGGTCCGAAATTTCAAAATCATTTCTAGCCTGGCTTTCTGTCTGGCGATGTTGCCGGCGGCGAGCCATGCCTTCACGCAGGATGACCAACGACGGCTTTGCACCGGCGATGTTTTCCGGCTCTGTTCATCGGAAATTCCTGATGCGGCACGGATCACGGCCTGCATGCGCAGACAACGGGCTAGTCTAAGTCAAGGCTGCCGCAGCGTCTTCGGCAAACCAGTCGAACATTCTGCTTTGGCGAAGTAATCCGTGGTACGTGGTGACGCACGTCCTGTGGCCGTCACGCGCGGGGACCGGGCCTTTGCGATTTGAGCCAATCCTCTTTAGTGGGCCCGGCCGCTCGATGCCCAGCTGCGCCGCGATGCCAGGGCGGTGGCACCAACATTTATGCGAAGGACGGCTCCGAAGAGGTAGTCGGCCGGCGACCAGGTGACGGGCCAGTACTCAGCAACCGCGGCAAATGCCGTTAATCATGCGGTCGACCGCCGCGTTATCCTGGTTCATTGGATCGTTCGGGTTCATCAGGTTTTTCTCGGAGGGCACCTGGTCCGCGCGCGGTTGGCGGTGCCGGACCGGTGCCTCTGGCAGCAATTGCTGGTCCGAGTTCATCGAGGCTGCGGCTGGATTTGGCGAACCAGCCCCCTGCGCAATTGCAGCCGAAGTGCTGACAAGGGAGAGTAAGGCTATCGTCGTGATCAACTTTCGCATGATCGGTCTGCCAGTTGGGGCCCCTTTCTCGACGATCTGGTGAGGGAAAGCGCGGTCACAAGGTGCGGAAAACCTCACGTTTTGTTCAGATGCTCCAAGCGCGGGCCGAGTCCCAGACGAAGTGTCCGCTCCAAAGCGGACATTCCATATCGATCATTACGCGAATCGGCTTTTCATCGAACGATTGGAACAATTTCGCCATAAACGGACTTAATTTTGTGCACCATGGTCGATGCGGCTTAGATTCCCCTGCAGCCGTCGTCAGCGTGAGCATCGCTTGGCCTATGGCACGGAAGGCATTACATGGTCGATTTGGCAACTCTAGAATTTCAAGGTGCTATTTGGTCAGCCGTAAATGAAAAAGACATTAGGCCCCTCACTGACCTGCTTAGGGCTAACTATCCTTTGACCGCAGATGACAAGCTTGTTTGGGCCGACTTCCTTGAAGGCAAACTTCGACGTCGCCGTGGGCGGCCGTCGTGGCGAGCGACCGACG
>WNFR01006468.1_pt1 | contig 21476 bp, 16 predicted proteins | sample 5400221 | NCBI WGS metagenome assembly WNFR01 (sample SAMN13153357, study PRJNA577476) | soil metagenome | isolation source: 40 cm soil under Madrone tree | place: USA:California | collected 2016-06-14 | reverse complement strand
TCCCTTTTGTTCGTTTTCCTGATCTTGGCAGCGCTCTATGAAAGTTGGTCGTTGCCGTTTAGCGTTTTGCTTAGCACGCCAGTAGCGATTTTCGGCGCCTTCGCAGTTTTATTCCTGCGTCGCTTCTTGCAGAGCGTATTTCTGCCGCCATACCTGGTGCAGATGGAAAGCGATGTCTATTCGCAAATTGGGCTGGTCATGCTCATCGGCTTGGCTGCCAAGAATGCGATTTTGATCGTCGAGTTTGCAAAGGACCAATTCGAAAAGGGCAAGCCACTGGCGGATGCCGCGCTGGAGGGCGCCAGACTGCGCTTGCGGCCGATTCTGATGACGTCGTTCGCGTTCATTCTGGGTTGCGTTCCGTTGTGGACGGCGACGGGAGCCGGGTCGGTTGCCAGGCAGATCATGGGGACCACGGTGATCGGAGGGATGATGGCCGCGAGCGCGCTGGGAATTTTCTTTATTCCGGCGATTTTCTACTTCGTCGAGAAGTGGTCGGGCGCCGACAAGGAGCGAGCCGCGGGAAGTTTGCCCGCCGAGCCGCTACCGGCACCGGGAGACTGAAATGGATTTCGCCAGGCACAGCGCGGGAAGGACGTCGGGGAGACCTATGAAGAAGCTGAGGCCAGTCCTGTTCGCCATTTTGCTTGCGGGCGTTGTGGTGGGCTGCAAGGTGGGGCCGAATTATCGCCGGCCCACGGTGCAGACTCCCACGGAGTATCGCGAGTTGAAAGATGGCCCGCAGACCCAGGTGCAGGCTCAGGTGGCTTCCTACGCGGATCTGCCGTGGTGGCAAGTTTTTCAGGATCCGAAATTACAAGAGCTGATCCGCACGGCGCTGCAGCAAAACTACGACCTGCAACTTGCGACGGAGCGGATCAACGCTGGCCGCGCGCAGGTTCAGATAACGCGTTCGAATTTGTTCCCGCAGGTGGCGGGCAACGGAGATTTCAGCGGCGGAAAAGAACATAACTTTCAGACCAAATTCAACTTTTTGACACTTACGGGCGATGCCGCGTTTCAACTGGACTTTTTCGGCAAGCTGAGGCGCGCGACGGAAGCTTCGCGCGCGGAACTGCTGGCGACGGAGGATGCGCGGCAGACGGTGATACTGACGCTGGTGAGCGATGTGGCGAGCGATTATTTCGCGCTGCTGCAACTGGATTTGCAACTCCAGATCACAAAGGACACGGTGAAGACGCAAGAAGATTCGGTGAAACTGACCAATCTTCGCATGGACCACGGCGTGGCCACGAAGCTGGATGTTTTGCAGGCGCAGCAGGTTCTGGATACAGCGAACGCACAAATCCCGGACCTGGAGCGGCAGATCGCGCAGGAAGAAAATGCGATCAGCATTCTGCTGGGCAATTATCCGCAGGCTGTGCCGCGCGGCCTGACGCTTGTTGAGCAGAATCTTCCTCCCGATGTGCCGCCCGGTTTGCCGTCCACGTTGCTGGAGCGGCGGCCGGACATTCGCGAGGCGGAGCAATTCCTGGTGGCGGCAAACGCGCAAATTGGCGTGGCCAAGGCGCAGTTCTTTCCGCAAATCGCGCTGACGGGTTCCGGCGGCGGCGCATTTGGGAGAAGCAGCGCATTTTCCGGCCTGATGAGTTCGCAACTTGGAATCTGGTCTTACGGTGCGCAGGTGAGCCAGCCGATTTTCACGGGGGGAGCGCTGCGCGGAAATTTGCGGCTGGCCGAATCGCAGCATAAACAGGCCCTGATCTCTTACCGGCAAGCGATCCAGCAGGCATTCGGGGACGTATCCGATGCGCTGATCGGCTACCAGAAAAACCATGAGGTCCGGGTGCGTCAGGAGCAGACCGTCGCGGATTTGCAGGAGTCGGTCCGCCTGTCGATCATGCGCTATCGGGGAGGCACCACCACGTACCTGGAAGTGTTGGACGGCCAGCGGTCGCTCTTTTCGGCGGAACTCGTGCTGGCACAGGCGCGCGGCACGGAATATCAGAGCCTGGTGCAGCTCTACCGCGTGCTCGGCGGCGGGTGGCAGCAATAGAAAATTGCGGGGCACGCGGCGCCATTCGGTTGGGCGCCGTATCCGCGCCCTGGGTTGAACTCAAGATAATAACCGCCCACTTCTTTTCCACTTCCTTACTCAATTCGACGCAGTTCAGCAGGTCGGCGTATGCCTGTTGGATGGGCTCGGCTCATTTCTTGAAGGCCTTATCATCCAGCTTCCTGCGAAGGTTTAGCGAAAATATTTGTCACCGTTTTGGAAACGAATCGCATCGAAATTGCGCCGGGTGTATTCGGTGCTTGTCCTGAATTGTTGGCGGGATTAGGATACTCTCCCTTCACATTTTCGCTTAACAATACTTCGAGGTAAGGAGGTCTCCTTGAGGCTCAGGTACGGACTATGCCGCGGGTTCCTGCTGGCCGGGTTTTTTCTGGCAGGGACTAGTGCGTCGTTTGCGCAAAGCGAAGCACCCACCGGCACAAGCATTCCGGGCCAGGCAATTCCAGGAACGCAGGGAGTGAGCCCATTTGCCGGCAGCGTGCCGGCGAAGCTGGTTCCGGGTGTTCTGCCCTTATCGTTGCAGGACGCCATCAACCGGGGATTGAAACAAAATCTCGGACTACTCCTTTCAAACTCCGACATTCGCGCGGCCCGCGGACAGCGCTGGGAGCAACTGAGCGCGCTGCTGCCACACGTGACGGCCGCGCCGTATATCGCCGATTCGCAGATCAATCTTGCCCAGCTCGGCCTGTCGAGTTTTGGCGGGCTGCAGATTCCGGCATCCATCGGCCCATTTTCCTATCTCGATGCACGGCTGACAGTCACACAGTCCCTCTTCGATTGGAAGTCGATTAACGCGACGCGCGCGGCGAGCCAGAGCCTAAAATCCTCGGAATATACGTTTAAGGATGCGCGGGACCTGGTTGTGCTTGCCGTGGGGTATACGTATTTGGAGGCGATTGCCGACGCGGCTCGCATCGAGACGGCCGAGGCGCAAGTGAAAACCGCGCAGGCGCTTTTTGATCAGGCGACGGACCAGGTGACTGCGGGAACTTCGCCGATGATTGACGGCCTGCGGGCGAAGGTGGAACTCCAGACCCGGCAGCAGCAATTGATCCAGGCCAAAAACAATTTCGCCATTCAGAAGCTGACTGTGGCTCGCGTCATCGGGCTTGCTCCCGGCCAGGAGTTCGAGTTTACGGACAAGTCGCCGTATCGTCCGTTCGAGGGGATCACGGTGGATGACGCCCTGAAGCGCGCATACAACTCGCGTTCGGATTATCAGGCGGCGATGGCGGATGTGCGCGCGGCGCAATTCGCGCGGAAAGCGGCGACCGCCGGTTACTTCCCGTCGCTTTCCTTCAACGCGGATTATGGAGCGGGGGGCTCGCACCCTTCCACGGCAACTCAGGTGTTCGACGTACACGGAACGCTGTTGATTCCGATCTTTCAGGGAGGCAGCGTTCACGGCGATGTCCTGCAGGCCGACGCAAGGCTTGAGCAGAGCCGCGAGCGGCTGGACAATCTCCGGGGGCAGATTGATTCCGATGTTCGCGCGGCACTGCTCAATCTGGAATCATCAGCGGAACAGGTGAAGGTGGCACAGAGCAATATTGAATTGGCTGAGGAGACGCTGTCGCAGTCGCGCGACCGTTTCAGGGCCGGTGTCACCGACACCGTGGAAGTGGTGCAATCGCAGGAAGCGGTGGCGAGCGCGCACGAGCGGTACATCTCAAGCCTGTACAGTTACAATTTCGCAAAAATTTCCCTGGCGCGGGCTCTTGGCGTAGCCGAAGAGGGCGTCAAGGAATACTTCAAAGGACAATGAATATGGCGGAAGAGAACGCATCCCGTTCGGCGTCTGGGTCAGGCAGCGAAGCCTCGAGCAATCCACCGCCATCGGCGGGAGACCAGCATACGGTGCGTGCCTACCAGAACCGGAAGAGCCGAAAAGTTCTGGTGATTTCGGCGATCGTTGCGGTTGTGGTGGTTGTCGGCTTTTTCTTGTGGCGCTACCTGAGCAGTTATGAATCCACCGACGATGCGCAGGCCGACGTGCACCTGTATCCGGTTAGCGCGCGAATTTCGGGTTACGTAATCAAGGTGAATGTGGACGACAACCAGTGGGTGGAGAAGGGAACCGTGCTGGTGGAGATCGACCCGAAGGATTATGAGGTGGCGGTTGCTCAGGCACAAGCAAATCTGGCCAATGCCGAGGCCACGGCGCAATCGCTGAATATCACCGTGCCGATCACTTCGATAAGCACTTCGAGCCAGCTGAAATCCACTGCGTCCGACATCGAAAACACGAAGGCCGGAGTGATTGCCGCAGAAAGGCAGTTGACCGCGGCGCACGCGCAGTTGGAACAAGCGGAGGCGAATGACGTGAAGGCGCAGGATGATTTGCGCCGCTACAAGCTATTGGTGGACAAGCGCGAAGTGGCCGAGCAGATTTACGACCAGGCGCTGGCGGCGGCCAAGTCCAGCACGGCGGCGGTTGCAGCCGCGCGCGCCAATGAAGCGGCGGCGCAGCAATTTATTGAACAGGCACGGAGCCGCCAGGTACAGGCGGATGCCAACTATCAATCGGCGGAGACCGGGCCGCAGCAGGTATCCTCCACGAAAGCGCGGGTGCGGGCCGCGATCGCCGATGTCGAGCAGAGGCGCGCACAACTTGAGCAGGCCGAGCTGAATCTCCAGTACACAAAAATTGTTGCGCCAGTTTCCGGCGAAGTGAATAAGACGGTGGTGGTGGGCCTGAACGTTCAACCTGGGCAACAACTGCTTACCGTTGTTCCTCTCGATGAAGTGTGGGTTACGGCCAACTTCAAGGAGACGCAGCTCAAGCATATGCGCGTGGGCCAGAAAGCAACCATCCATGTGGATTCGAATGGAAGAACTTTAAAAGGCCACGTCGATAGCATCGCGGGCGCCACCGGGCCGCTGTTCAGCCTGTTGCCGCCAGAAAATGCCACCGGCAACTACGTGAAAATTGTCCAACGGGTCCCGGTCAAGATTGTTCTGGAGCCAGGTGAGAATCGGGATCGCCAGCTTCGGCCGGGCATGAACGTAGTGCCCGACGTTTCGCTTCGATGAGTTCCGCGACACTTACGCTCGACCAGGAGGTCTGGCGGCCCAAGTACAATCCGTGGCTGATCGCTGTGGTTGTGGCCCTTGGTGCGTTTATGGAGGTGCTGGACACCAGCATCGCCAACGTGGCGCTGCCATACATGGCGGGCAATCTCGCTGCGAGCAACGATCAGAGCACGTGGGTGCTGACGTCTTATCTGGTTTCCAATGCGATCATTTTGCCGATCAGCGGTTGGCTTGCCGGCGCGCTGGGGCGAAAGCGCTTTTTTATGGCTTGCCTGACCGTGTTCACGATCAGCTCTTTGCTTTGCGGGATCGCGCCGAGTCTCGGGATGCTGCTTCTTTTTCGCGTGCTGCAAGGGGCGGGCGGCGGCGGATTGCAGCCGATGGCACAGGCCATTCTTGCGGATACGTTCCCTCCGGAGCAGCGAGGGTTGGCGTTTGCCTTGTATGGCATTACGGCAATCATGGCTCCTACCATTGGGCCCACTCTGGGCGGATGGATCACGTTCAACTATTCCTGGCGCTGGATTTTTTTCATTAATATTCCCGTGGGGATTGCGACTTGGGCGTTGGTGCGGCGGTTTGTAGAAGATCCGCCGTACTTGAGCAAGATAAAGGCGGCTGGCGTTAAGTTGGACTACATCGGTATCGCACTTTTGACTTTGGGAATCGGATCGCTGCAGGTGCTGCTGGACAAGGGCCAGGAAGACGATTGGTTCGGGTCTCATTTCATTACCACGCTGATTGTTACCGCAACAGTGTGCTTGATCGCGCTGGTCATCTGGGAGTGGTTTCAAAAAACGCCAATCATTGATGTTCGCATGTTCAAGAGCTTTAACTTTGCGAGCGCCAACCTGATGATGTTTATGCTGGGAATCCTGTTGTTCAGCGCCCTGGTGCTGATGCCGCAATTTCTCCAGACGCTCATTGGTTACACCTCTGAGTTGGCGGGGTTTGCGCTTTCGGCGGGAGGCTTTGTCTTGCTGATGGAGATGCCCATCATGGGCAAGCTGACGACGAAGGTGCAGGCGCGATACCTGATCGCGCTTGGTTGGTTTTTGCTGTCGATTGCGATGTTTTATTCGACGAAACGGATCGATTTGCTGATCAGCTTCCGAGCTGCCACGATGCTGCGGATTATCCAGGTGCTTGGATTGGGGTTCCTGTTCGTGCCGATCACGCTGGTGGCGTACATCGGAATTCCGCCGGAGAAAAATAATGCCGTGGCGGGTATCGTGAACTTCATGCGCAATATCGGAAGCAGCGTGGGGACTTCGCTGGTTACGACGCTGATTGCGCGGCGCTCACAATTTCATCAGGCCAGGCTGGTGGAGTACGCCCGTCCCGACAATCCCAATTTTCAGAATTCGGTGAACGGCCTCGCCGCGCAAATCGCTCACTCGGGCGGATTGAGCAAGCCGGACGCGATTGCGCAAGCCTACGCGCGAATCTATCAATCCGTGCAGGCGCAGGCCGCCAGCCTGGCGTACATTGACACGTTCATGGTGCTTTCGGTTGCCGCGGCGATTATGTTCGTTCTGGCTTTTGCATTGAAGAAAAACGATCCCGCCAGTGGCGGGCACGTAGTGGCAGAGTGAAGGAAATGTCGAGATTTGGAATGGAGAGTGGTTGAGGAATAATAAGCCTCAGGGGACGCCATGATCAGAATCGTCACAATTGAGCGTGAGTATGGCTGCGGTGGCGGAGAAATTGCCGAACGGCTGGCGAAGCAATTGGGCTGGAAGCTTTGGGACCACTTGCTGACGGAAGAGATTGCGAGGCTGGCGAACTGCCCGAAGTCCGTTGTCGAGGTTCGCGAAGAGCGCACCGATCCGTTGTATTACCGGCTGTTCAAATCATTTTTGCGCGGGAGTTATGAAGGAAGCCTGAACGCGCACAAACTCAACCTGGTGGACAGCGAAACGATTTTGAAGCTGACCGAGCGAGTGGTTCAACATGCGGCGAAAGACGGAAATGCCGTGATCGTTGGGAGGGGGTCGCAACGGTTTCTCCGGGGCCGCGACGACACCCTGCGGGTGTATTTGTACGCTCCACGGGAAAATAAAGTGCGGCGGCTGATCGCGCGCGGCAAGAGTGAAGAGGAAGCCCAGGTGTTGGTGGATTCTGTTGACCATGAGCGCGCCGATTTTATTCGCAAGTATTTTCACGTCGAATGGCCGCAACATGCCGTTTTTCACACGCTGCTGAACACCTCGATTGGGGATCAGTGCGTGGTCCAGATGATCCTGAGCCTTAAGAACTCCCTCGACGGATGTGCTGTTCCCGTTGCGGCCGCGGAATAGCCCGGCGATTCTCACCCGATCGCTGACGATCTGGACGCCGACCGGCTCGTTCACCTTGACGATCACATCCACCAGTGGCGGCTTGACGCACAGCCAGCAGGTAACACTAACAGTTCGCTAGCGAAAACAGTAAAATACCGGCCAACGTCACGGGCGTCCGCTCAGGGCGGGTGACTTGCTGCGATGGAACCAAGGGGGTCCTCATGTCTTTTTCTCGCCGAAAATTGCTTCAAAACATCGGAGTTGGCGCGGTCATAGGAGCCGCCTCTCCCGCGCTTCGCGGGTTTCCCCTGACTTCCGCGGCGGATCAACCGGTCAGAGTGGCGACAGCTACCGATCCAGTGCTTCTGTATCGCAACGAAAACCCGTATGGGCCTTCGGGGAAAGTTATGGAGGTGTTGCGAGAATCGGTGGCGAGCGGCAACCGCTATCCGCGCACGGAATATGACACGCTAATCGGGAAGTTGGCCGTAGAGCACAAGGTGAAGCCGGAGCAAATCGTGCTTGGCTGCGGGTCCGGAGAGATTCTGGGGATGGCTGCGCTTTCGTTTCTGAAGCCAGGAAAAAAACTGGTGCAGGCGGCGCCGACGTTTCCTTCGCTGGGGAAACTTGCGCAAGCGGCGGGCGTTGAGGTGGTTAGTATTCCACTGAACAAACGCTATGAGCACGACCTTCCAGCGATGCTGGACGCTGCCCGCACCTCCACGGGGCTCGTTTACATTGTGAATCCGAACAATCCCACGGGGACCATCACGCCGCGCAAAGACATTGAGGCGTTCCTCGGCAAACTGCCTGCCGATGTCACGATTTTGATTGACGAGGCGTATCACCACTTCGTGACGCCGAATACGGCGTACGAATCGTTTCTCGACCGGCATTTCGACGATCCGCGAATCATCGTCTCGCGCACGTTTTCGAAAATTTATGGCCTGGCCGGCATGCGGATTGGTTACGCCGTTGCCACGCCGGAAATGGCCAAGCGGTTGCCCGCGGGATTTCCCAACTGGAGCGTCAGCGTGGTTTCCGCGCGGGCTGCATCGGCCGCGCTTGATGAGGTGGATTATGTGCGCCTGGGCATAAAGCGGAATACCGACGACCGGCAGGAGTTCATGAATCAGGTGAATGCGCGGATGCTTCGCGCGATTGATTCGCAGGCGAATTTCGTGATGGTGAATCCGATGCGGCCGCCCGACGAAGCGATCGAGCACCTGAAGAAAAACCACATTCTGATTGGGCCGAAATATCCGGTGCTGGATAAATACATCCGCGTATCGCTCGGCACACCCGCCGAGATGCAGGCCTTCTGGCGCGCCTGGGACCTGATGCCTCCCACGGGCAAAATGGCGATGTGAAGGTGCCAGCCTTCCGCAATTTTACTTAAGGGGGATTGCTGACAGGTTGATCTTCAGAAGCATTTGGTGGACGAGATCGGGATCGAACCGGCGACCTTCCCGGTGAAACCGGGACGCTCTCCGCTGCGAAATCCTCGAGGGGTTTACAGGATGACTTTGGTGGACGAGACCGGGATCGAACCGGCGACCTCATCGTTGCGAACGATGCGCTCTCCCAGCTGAGCTACTCGCCCACGAGTAGCGGTCTTTCAAATGTTAGCAGAGGTTTGGCGAAGATTCCAACGGGGCAACAAATTCGTTGTGTGGCACATGGGTGAGGAAGCGGAAGGCCTCGGAAGGCGGTCCCTACAGGGTTGACGGAACGAGGGCAAAAAAAGAGCGCTGGCATAAAAGCCAGCGCTACATTGGATTCGTTGGACGCTTGGTAGATTATGGCTGGTCGTGACCTGAACCGTTGCGCTGGGCTACGACCTTGCGCGCATTTTCATAGAGCGCGCGGGCCTGGGGGATGGATTCGACGGCCTTTTGCACTTGCGGGTCGGCGGCGAGGAGGACTTTGTCGCCTTCCTGGGTGCCGTAGGCGGACATGAAGACTTCCTGCTTGATCTTGCGCTTGATCCAGTCGAGGTTGTCGGCGAACTCGACTTCGGTGTACTTCACGTTGTGCTTCGCAAGGTAGTTGCGGAATTCACGGATGACGTTGTCGTCCACTTCAAAGCTGTGGGTGATCGTGGGCTTGGTGCCGAGGTAGTAGCGGGTGAATCCGGCAACGCCCTGCTCGGCAGGGTAGAGCACATCGGCGCGGAACAACGTTTCCTGGAACTTATCGTACTTGGGCGAGGGCACAATGATATCCGGCGTGATGCCGCCGCCACCGGTTACCTGACGGCCGCTGTCGGTCTGGCGGATTTCCGTCGGGTGATCGGGAACTTTGCGCTCGTAGTGATATTCGTAAAGAGAGATGGACTTGTAGTCGCGCTGAATCAGGCGGCCACTGGGCGTGTAGTAACGCGCGGTGGTGAGAGCGAGGCCGGTGTTTTCGGAGAGCGGCTGCACGGTCTGCACGAGGCCCTTGCCGAAGGTGGTTTCGCCGACGACGAGGCCGCGGTCGTGGTCCTGAATTGCGCCAGAAACGATTTCGGCCGCGGATGCTGAGTTATTATTCACCAGCACTACGAGAGGCACGTTCATGCCTTGATTGCCGCGTAGGGCCTTGAAGCGGCGCTCGGGCGCACTGCGGCCGTGATAGGAAACGATGAGCTGGTCTTTTTCGAGAAACATGTCGCCGACGGCAACGGCTTCGTTGAGCAGGCCGCCGGGATTGCCGCGGAGATCGAGGACCAGGCCGTCGAGTGAACTGGCGCCAAGCTGCTTCAGCGCGTCGGCAATTTCGCGGTCCGTCGTCTCGTTGAACTGGTTCAGCCGCATGTAGCCGATGCCGGGCTTGAGCATGGTGACGATGTCAACGGAGTGGCGGGGAATTTCGTCGCGCGTGACGGTGAAGACGAGCGGCTCCGTGAAGCCTTCGCGAGTTACGGTGATTTTTACGATTGTGCCTTTGGGACCTTTGAGGAGGTCGGCAACTTCGCTGGTGGTCAGGCCGTCGGTGGACTTGTCGTCAACCTTGGCGATGACGTCGCCCGGGCGCAGGCCCGCGTTATAGGCAGGCGCGCCGACATAGGGAGACATGACGACCGTGTGGTTCTCGCGGGGAGCGACCACCATGCCGACGCCGTAATACTTTCCGCGCTGATCCTCGCGCAGCAAGGCAAATTGGCGGGCATCAAAGAAATTCGAGTGGGGGTCGAGCATCCGCAACATGCCGGGAATGGCGCCCTGGTACACGGCCTTGTCGGCGTCGACAGGCTCGGCGTAGTTGGCTTGGACGACCGAGAGAACGGTCGTGAAGTCATGGACGGCGGTTTGATAATCGTCCGTGTTCGCCGTGGTGGCTCGTACGGATGGTCCGTAGATGCCCCCGAGGATTCCAGAGATAAGCAGGACTACAACTACCAGGATTAGGCCACGACGTTCAGGATTCATGGACACCTCGCCCTTAGGCTAAAGCCCAGTATAACATGCAAAACGGAACTCTCGTTTGACACGATTGGCTGCCCTTTCTATGATGCAGACAGGGCGATTTACGGCGCTTTTTACTTATGCTCAGCGTACCGCACATGATCGTGGTCTTTCTGGTGGTGCTGGTGGTGTTTGGCCCCCAGAAACTGCCGGAATTGGCTCGGACACTGGGGAAATTGATGGCGGAATTCCGCAAGGCGTCCACTGATTTCAAGGGCGCGTTTGAAGAGGAGATGCGGGACCTGGAGCGCCAAGCGCGGCTTGCGGAGGTTCGGAAGAAGACCGCGGAAGCGGAGGCTGCCGAGGCCAAGGCACAAGGCCTGGAGTTGCCTGCGGCGTCGAGCGCGACCTCTGGCACGGAAACCCTCCCGGAAGCGGCTGCGGATTATCCGGCTGGGGACGGACCCATAGTAACGCCGGTGGCCGAAGCTGTTCCCCGATTAGACGCATCAAACGGCGAAAGCGTAACCCCATCCACGGAAACCAAGACAGAAAGCAGCGCGACTGAAGCTCCCCCCGCCCATGACCAACAGCAGCCAGCCTGACAATTCCATCGCGGCACGACTGGAAGAGAGCGGCGGCCAGATGACTTTTTTTGAGCATCTGTCCGAACTGCGGAAGCGGATTATCAATTCACTTTATGCGATTGGGGCGGGGGCGTTCGTTGGGGTTTATCTGTCGAAGTATTTCATCAAGTGGATCACCGACCCAATCATCAAGGCACTGACGGATGCCAAGCTCAATCCCCATTTGTTTTATACGCACCCGGCCGGCTATCTGAATACGTACATTACGCTCGGGGTTTATCTCGGGATTGTCCTCGCGTCACCCGTTGTGCTCTACCAGGTATGGCTTTTTGTGGCGCCAGCGCCGGTGAACGAATACTTCGACCTGGTGTTGCTGATTCTTTTGAGTTTGGGGATTGTGTTTGAATTGCCGATACTGATTTTTTTCCTGACCCTGTTTGGTATCGTGACGCCGGGTTTTCTTTGGAAGAATTTTCGCTACGCCATTCTTGTGATTGCGGTGGTGGCGGCGATTGTTACGCCAACGCCGGATGCGATGACGATGCTGGTGTTCATGATGCCGATGGTGGGTTTGTATTTTGTGGGCATCGCAGTTTCAGCCATTGTGATGCGGAAGAAGAGGAAACGCCTGGAGGCGGAAAGCGCAGGGACGGCTGGATGAGCGTTTGGCGAAACGGGTCGCGGATTTTTCTGTTAGGCGTGGTGTTCTTTTCGTGTTTGGCGCTGGGGTGCAAGTCGGGAGAGAGCGCTTCGACAAATGGGGGCAGTGCTGCCAATGCCGGGCAGCCGCCGTTCATGAGCGCTGTGGCAGGCGCGCCGCCGAAACCGGCCGATGAGGCGCCGCCTGCGGATAAGACTGGCGGGTTCGACGGGAAACGCGCTTACGAGCAGGTGGTGAAGCAGTTGAGCTACGGGCCACGGCCGGCGGGTTCACCGGCGCTGACCAAGCTGCAGGAGTATCTGGAATCGGAGTTGAAATCGTACGGCTGCACGGTGGAGACGGATTCCTTTTCGGCGGACACGCCGGCCGGCCGCCTGCCGATGGAAAACATTTTGGTGAAGATTCCGGGGCAGAAGCCGGGAATTATTCTTCTGGGAACGCACTACGACACAAAGCGCCTGGAGAATTTTGTCGGCGCGGACGACGCGGGGTCGTCCACGGGGGTGATGCTGGAAATTGCGCGATTGCTTTGCGCGCAGAAGCAGCCGGGGAAGTACGCGGTGTGGATTGCGTTTTTCGATGGGGAAGAGGCGGTTAATCCGGCGTGGGCGGACCCTGACAACCGCTACGGGAGCCGGCAGATGGCGGCGAAATTTGCGGTGGATGGCGACCTGCAAAAAATTAAGGCGTTCATTCTGGCGGACATTGTCGGTGGGCGCAATCCGCACTTTAAGCGAGACGGCGAGTCCACGAAGTGGCTGAAGGATATGGTATGGAGCGTCGCGGAGCGGCTCGGGTACGGAAACGTGTTTGTGAAAGAACCGACCGATTTTGGTGGCGACGATCACTATTCGTTTACACCCCGCCATGTGCCCTCGGTGGATATTATGGATCTGGATACCAAGAACGATGTGCCGTACTGGCATACGCCAGAGGACACGATCGACAAGATCAGCCCGAAGACACTGGCGATTGTTGGGCACACCATCCTTGAATCCGTCAAGGAATTGCAGAAGAAATAGGGTGTAGCTCAGGCCTTCAGGCCCGAGGGTTTTCCTTCCCATGACACGATTTGCCCGCGTTACGGACACCCTCACCCCTGAAGGGGTGAGCTACAAGTCGGGCCTGAGGGTTTTCAACGCCACAATGCGATTTTGCCGGCGCCGTGAAAGGCCTCACCCCTGAAGGGGTGAGGTACAGGCGCTATTTGTCGTACTTGAACGATTTGTTCGGGTATGGCGGCGGTGGCGGAACCGGGCGCGGGTCCTTTTGGATTTCCTCCTGAAGATATTTGATGGCGGCATCGAGTTGCGCGTCGCTGCCCGCGAACGTGGCGTGCGGCAGATTGTCCACCACGACGTCGGGATCTACGCCGTGGCCCTCGATAAGCCATTTGCCATCGGGGCCGTAGACGCCGATTTCGGCGGCGGAGGCGATTCCCTGATCAGCCAGGAAATTGCTGAAGGAAAGCCAAACTTCGCCACCCCACGTGCGCATGCCGATAATTTTGCCAAGATTCAGGCGGCGAATTCCTTCGCTGAATGCTTCGCCATCGGAGGCGGTGTCCTGGTCACAGAGCACAACGATGTGGCCGCGAAAGGCGTACTGCATGTTCCAGGTAGGATTTCCGATACGCGGTTGCCAATAGAACCATGCCCTGCGGAGGAGTTTGGCGAGAATCCAGGAATCGATGTTGCCGCCGTTGTTGTGGCGGACGTCGATGATGAGGCCCTGGCGGTCAAACACGGGATAAAAATCGCGCGCCCATTCGGCGATGTCGTCGGAACCCATGGCGCGAAGGTGGACGTAGCCGATGTGGTTTTGGGAGTCGGCTTCGACTTTGCGGCGGCGGGAATATTCCCATTCGGCGTAGCGCAGATTGCGTTCGTCGCGTTCGGAGACGGGAGTGACCAGGACTTCGCGCACCTGGCCAGCCGTCGATTTCACCTGTAGAAGCACTTTGCGCCCGGCTTTGCCGCGGAGCAGCACGCGTTCGTCGGAGACGGTGAGGACGTCAGTGCCGTCTATGCCCTGGATGATTTCGCCTTCGTGGACGAGAGAGTCGGGTCGCGCGAAAGGCGGCGCCTGATCCGGAAGATCGGGATCGTGCAAGTAAATGTGCTCGACGACGTCGCCGCCGGCCTTTTCGTCGCGGCGGAGCCTGGCGCCGAATGTTGCGATGTCCACGTGATCGCCCGGCTCGCGCGCGTCTCCACCCACGACGAAAATATGCAGCGCGGAAAGTTCGCCGACCATTTGGGCGAGAAGATCGTTGAGTTCTTCGCGGTCGGCCACGCGATCCACCAACGGCATATAGCGCTCGCGAACTTCGGGCCAATTCACCCCGTGCATGTTGCGGTCATAGAAATAGTCGCGTTCGAGTCGCCAGGCATCCAGGAACATGCCGCGGAATTCGGCGCGCGGATTGGTGAGAATCGTCCAGCGCGCCATGTCGATCTTGGCCTTGCCGTAGGCCTTGGAATCGGAAAGCGTGGAGGGTTTGGCGTCGGAATCGAAGATCAGAAAATCGTGCTCCTTCCAGAGCAGGATTTTCTTGCGGTCGCCGGAGATTTCGTAAGCATTGACGTCGGCAAGGATAGTCTCGGGCGCATCGCCTTTGTTGGCGATCTCCATACATTGCAGCGAACGTTTCGGCGGGACATCTTCGTTGCGATCCAGCCAGCAAAGGCGCTTTTCCGTGGCTTGCAGGTGGGCGTAGTTTCCCGGCGGCACGGGGACTTCATTCAATCGAGTGGCAATGTCGGTGAAATCGATGTTGACGACGGGCGGGGCTTTTTTCTCGTCGCCAGTTTTTTTGTCATCGCCTGGCTTCTTGTCGTCCGCCCCTTTCTTTTCTTTGGTGTCTTTCTTCTCGTCGTCTTTGGATGATTTCTTTTCTTCGGTCTTTTCCGGCTTGTCGGGATGCAGTTCGTCCACGGGCGCAAAGGGAGAGCGCAGCCCGGGCGTGAGCGCGAGTTCGTAGACCTTCATCGAGCGATCGAAGTAGGGATCTGGCTGGCGAGAGCCCCAGGGCGCGCGAACGGTGGTTTTCAACATGCGATCGGAAAGGAAATAGAGCCACTTGCCGTCGGGGTTCCACGCAGGGTAGAAGCTGTTGTAGCGGTCGGAGGTGAGGACCTGGATTGCGCCGGTGTTTACGTTGAGGACTTTAATCTGGGAAAAGGTGTTGTTGGAGGTCTGGACATAAGCAAGCCACTGGCTGTCCGGCGACCAGGCGAGGTCGGAGAAATCGTCGTTCATGGATTGCGCGATTAGCTTGTCGGCTTTCGTTTTCAGGTCCAGAAGCCAGAGTAGTTGGTCCTTGTTGCGATGGGCGAACCAATGTCCATCGGGAGAAGGAGCGCCATCCCAGCGGAGGACTTTCGCGTCTTTTGTTAGCTGCTCCGGCTTGCCGATACCGTTGGCGGGATATTTCCAGAATTCTGTTTCTCCGCTAGCGGTGGAGATGGCGATGATGGATTTTCCGTCGGGGGTGTAGAGGGCTTTTCGGAAGCGAATGGAAGAATCGCCCGCGACTTTTACAATGCGCCCGCTGGGCGCCGCCGGCAGGGTGAAAACCTCTCCGCGCGCGGTGAAGACGGCGGCGCTGCCGTCCGGCGCGATATTAGCTGCGGTGAGATAGTCGAGAGGCTTCTTGACCCAGTGGTCGCGGAGCTGGTCAAAATCGGAGACGAGCGTGATGGGGATGATCGCGTCTTGATTCGTTTTGAGGTCGAGCAGCCAGAGGTCGGCGCCGCATTGGTAGACGATGCGTTCATCGGAGAGGGAAGCGGATTGCACGTCAAAGCCTCGATGATGAGTGAGCTGCTTCACGTCGTGGCCTTGCGGGTCCATGGAGAAGACGTTCATCGTGCCGTCGCGGTCTGTCAGGAAATAGACGCGGCCGTTCCAGAACATTGGATTGTGCGAGGTACCGGCGTAATCGGAAGTCAGCGACACGGCTTCGGAGCCGGAATCGTAACGCCAGATATTTTCGGCGGTGCCGCCCTGATAGCGCTTCGTGGAGCTTCCTTGCCACGGCAAGCGGGTGAAGAAAAGGGATTTTCCGTCAGCGGTGAAAGAGCCTTCGGAAGATTGCGAGAGAGGAAAGATTTCGCGCCGGCCTTCGGCATCTACGGCGACGAGTTTGGGGTCGGGAAGGGTTGAGTAGCGGCGCGTGCGGAAGAGGACGCGGCCGTCAGGAGTCCAGCCGGCAACGACAGCGCCGGCGTCCCAGGTGCGGCGTTGCGGCAAGCCGCCATCGACCGGCATAGTGTAGACGTCGACAGGGCCTTCGTAGTCCGCGCTGAAAGCGACGGTTTTTCCGTCGGGAGAGATGGCTGCGTTGACTTCTTGCCCGGGGCTGGAAGTGAGGCGCCGCGCGGGGCCGCCCTTTGTGCTAACGGACCACAGATCGCCCTCCGCCGTGAAGATCACGGTGTCGCCGTGGATCGCTGGAAATCGGTAATAGCCGGGGCGCGTGGAGGAGGCGTTGTCTGCGCTCAGGGGCAGTCCGACAAGAAGCGCGGCAGCAGATGCAAGAATCCAAGTACGGCACAGCTTTGCATTTAAGAGAAACATATCGCAGGCGGCCCCTGTCGCGCGCAGCGCCACAGTGTGAATGTGAGGATTGGCGGCTGGGCTGGCGAGAATGGAATATTTCAATACCGCCGGAAGCGCGGACAAGAATTCCGGCGGCAAAGAGTATACAACGCTCGGGAGGAAGTGCGGCGGGTTTGGTGAACTCCGCGCTTGTGCTACATTGAAATCACCCACACAAAGAGATGAAATCCACAAAAACATCGGCAAAGACAAAGGTCATCCTGGTTCGCGCCGCGACGGGAAAGTATTCCGTGGTATGCAGGCGCGGGGCGTTGGAGCAGGCGCAGAAAGAGATCGCCCGGCTGGGGAAGTTTTCCAGCGTGCAGATTCTGTCGTCGCCACTGGTGTGGCATGCGTTGGAGAAGAAGATTCGCCAGGGCATTTCCGGGCGGATCGCGCCGAATGTGCACTTATTTGACGACGCGGAAGCAGAGAAAAATTTGCAGTCCGTCGAAGGCTTGGCGCAGTCACTGGTGAGCGCGGGAGCGGACCGCCACGCGCTGGTCGTGGCCATCGGAGGCGGGGTGGTGGGAGACGTGGGCGGATTTGTGGCGGCGTCGTACCTGCGCGGAATTTCCCTGGTCCATGTGCCAACAACGCTGGTTGCGCAGGTGGACAGCGCGATTGGGGGGAAGACGGGCGTGAATCTTCCGGAAGGGAAGAACCTTCTGGGAGCCTTTTACCCGCCGCGATTGGTGCTGGCGGATCCCGAACTGCTGGCCACGTTACCCGAGCGGGAATTCCGAGGCGGGCTGGCGGAAGTGATCAAGTATGGCGTGATCGCGGACGCGACGCTCTTTGCGTTTCTGGAGAAGCAGATGGACGCCATCTTGCGCCGCGATGCGGGCGCGCTGGAGAATGTGATCCGGCGCTCGATCGCGATCAAGGCGCAAGTGGTGAGCAAGGACGAAAAGGAGTCCGGCCTGCGCGAGATTTTGAACTTTGGGCATACGTTTGGGCATGCGCTGGAGTTGGTGACGCGCTACCGGCGATTCCAGCATGGAGAAGCAATTGCGTGGGGAATGATGTGCGCGGCGCTGCTGGGACATGAAGTTGCTGGAACGCCCGCGGACGTGGTGTCGCGAATCGTCGCACTTGTACGCCAGATCGGGCCACTGCCGCCGTGGCCGGACACCAAGCCGAAAGAGATTATCGAGGCGATGCGCTCGGACAAGAAAACGCGCGAGGGAAAGCTGCGGTTTGTGCTGGCGAAGAAACTTGGCCACGCCCGCACGTTTAACGAAGTGCCGGAGAAAACCGTCGAGTGCGTTCTTCGGTTCGCGCCGCAAGTTTTCGTTAAGCCGATGGAGACGCTGGGAAAGTGCAATGATTGAAGCCGGAACACTGCCGAAGGGGACCCAACCCGAGGGCGCCACCAGCGAGCAGGACGCTTCCAGGAAAGTGCGCGAGATGTTTACGCGGATCGCGCCGCGTTACGACCTGTTGAACCACCTGCTTTCCGGACAAATGGACAAGAGGTGGCGGGGGCGCACGGCGAGGGAACTTCGCCCGATTCTCGAGCGGGCCGATGCGCGGGTGCTGGACCTTTGCTGCGGGACCGGTGATTTGGCGTTTTCACTTGCTCGCAATGGCAAAGCACGGATTACCGGAGCGGACTTTTCGCACACCATGCTGGTGCGGGCAAGGGCAAAGGCTGTTGCGGAGGCGAATGGTTCTGCGCCGTTGCCGTTTTTCGAAGCGGATGCGTTGCGGTTGCCCTTTGCCGATGATTCCTTCGACCTGGTAACTACGGCATTTGGTTTTCGGAATCTTGCGAACTATGAGGCGGGCTTGCGCGAGATGTTGCGGGTGCTGAAGCCGGGCGGGACTGTGGCGATCCTCGAATTCACCGAGCCTGCGCCCGGATTCATCGGGGGTGCTTACCGGTTTTACTGCCAAAAGGTTTTGCCGAAGATCGGGGGACTGATCTCCGGAGATTCGGCCGCTTATGCCTACTTGCCGAAGTCTGTGGCGCGATTTTTCCATCCCAACGAATTGGCCGGGCTGATGCAGCAGGTTGGCTACGGCGATGTGCGCATTATTCTGATGATGCTCAAGTCTGTCGCGCTACACATCGGCGTTAAGTCAGCCTGACGCTGAGTTTCTGTTCCCGCACAACACCACCTGCAAAATTCCCGGTGAAATTTCAGGATCGTGGGCTATCCTGCACCGATGAATAATGGAATCCATGTGTTTGCCGGGAACATCTATAAGGTAGGGCTGATTCGGTACGTGGACGTGCCGCGCGAGGTATCGAAGAAGTTTGGGAGTTCAGCGCATGTGCCGGTGATCGGGACGGTCGAGGGTGTTCCGGTTCGGACGACTCTCGTTTCGCGTGGAAAAGGTTCCTATCGCATGGCCATCCACGGAGATATCCGCAAGAAGTTGCGCGTGGATAGCGGGGCAGCCGTTGAGGTAGCGATTCAGCTGGACGAGGAATCGCGCGAACCGGAATTGCCGCCGGCTCTGGCGCTGGCGTTGCGGAATGCTCCGAAGGCGCAGCGGAGATTTCGCGGAATCACGACGGCACTTCGACGGCAAATCGTGCGGTATCTGACGGCGGTGAAGTCACAAGAGACGCTGGAACGCCGCGTGAGCCGCTTTGTGGCGCGTTGGGAGCGGGAAAATCCCATGAAAAAAGGGAAGGCGCGGAAGGCAAAGAGGGCCAAGAAAGCCAGCAAATAGCCGGTTTGGAACACACCTGGATTTGTGCGTATTGGAGTATTGACTGATACGACTAGCCTATTGTGGCAACACGAGAGGAGCCAGTAGTCTCAGCGAGACGGAAGAAGGCCGGAAGGAGAGCCACGCCATGAACCGAACACAGACGGAATCGAGAGCCATGGATACGAGCGTGGCTGAACTGGCGTTGCGCGAACTGCAGGACCGCATCGAAGCCAGCGGCCTGGAATCCAGCTACGCGGAACTGGTCTGCGATTTGTGCGTGGGACAGGTTTCGCTCGAGAAGGCTTTTGGAGAGATTCACCAGAAGGCGATGGAGAAGATGGTGGAACTTCTGGACACGCGGATTCTGGAAGATGAGATCGCGCTGGAAGCCTGCCTGGAAAAGATTGCGCAAGAGTCGGAACGTGTGGCGTGGAATGCGCTGGAACAGGGCACGGAGGCGCTTCGCGAAGGGCTTGCGATCCTCGAAGGCGGAGAAGCCTTGGGCGACGGCGGATACGTCAATTAAGAATTAACCGGTATTTCCTTTTTTCTTCCCTTGAATAACAGGCTGGTTTAAACGCGCTTGAGGACGATGGCGGTGAGGTCGTCCATTTGCTTTGTGCCGCCGGCAAATCGCAAAACCTCTTGATGCAGGTTGGCGATAATTTCGGCCGCTGATTTCTCGCGCCCCGCGCGGATAGCTTGCCCAAGCCTCTCGTGTCCGAATTGCTCCTCGTGGGCATTCTCCCATTCGAAGAAACCGTCCGTGGCCAGGAGGAGAAGATCGCCGGAGGCCATTTCGAGGGTGTGCGGCGGGTCCGAGAGGAAGGCGTCGGAGATGCCGAGGGGCAAACCGTGGGCTTCCATCAGGTCGAAGCGGTCATTTTTCAGGGTGTAGAGGAACAGCGGGGCATGCCCGGCCGAGAGTAATTCCACGGTTGGGCTGCCAGAGCCGAAAATCGCCGCCACGAAAGTGATGAAGCGGCCTTCGCGGACATCGGCTGCGACGGCGGAATTGATTTCCTCCATCGCCTTGAGAAACGAATCCTGGTTGCGGAAATTTGAGCGCGCATAGGCACGGCAGACGGAAGCGAGCAGGGCTGGGCCGATGCCGTGGCCGGTTACGTCCGCTAATGCGGTGACGAACTTGCCGTTGGGCAGTGGCTGCCAGTCATAGTAATCGCCACCGGTTTGATCGGCAGGCTGATTCCAGGCGGCGATGTCCCATCCGGCGACCCGCGGCATGGAGGGTGGCAAAAGCGATTGCTGTATGGAGCGCGCAACGTCGAGGTCGTGCTGCATGTGCTCCATCTGGCGGCGTGTTTCCGCTTCTCGAAGGGCGGCCTCCACCTGGGCGCGAAACTCGCGCGCCACAACGGCGGCGGTGACTCCCACAACGATCAGGCTGACGGCGTAGGTGATTACATTTTTCTGCGGCGAATAAAGCGAATTCTCCATGCTGTGTTGCAGCGGCCGCCAGCCTAGATGGTATGCGGCGGCAAGATAACTGCCTGCGGCGAAAAATCCGCAGAGCACGCTAAGAGGCGGGTCCAGCCGCAAAATGGTGAGCATCAGCAGAAGGAAGTAGATGAGGAAGGATGGATTGGCGAGCGGGCGATAGCCGGGTTGGATGACAGAACTTGCCGCGCTGGCGATGCTGACGGCGGGGAGGGCGATCTCCAGAAAGATATTCACGAACCAGAAGCCCCGAGCCATAGGCTTCGATTGCTGGATTGCCTGATGAAGCATACGGAGAGTTATCAATTCGATGGCGCCGAGGACGCCGATCAGCGAGAGGAACATATACAGCGTGGCGATATTGTCCGGTGTGGGCGCGAGGACGGTGCGAGTGCCGCGGAGAACGAGAATGAACGCCAGCAAGGCGAGCAGAAGATAAATTCGCAGGCGTTCGCTTTGCCGCAGGGCTTGTTGAAATGCGGGCGATTGGCTGTGCAGCTCGCTCATGAGTCCTCTCGGAGCCGGGCGTTGCGACATCCGTGCGAGGCATTCTCGCGGAGAACCCGCTTAAACACAAGATTCAGTGGAATTGTCGGGTGCGGGTTTTGTTCTAACGGACCCAGCCGGGATCGCCGCCGGCCTTACGCACTGTATCTTCCAGGTCGGCCACTTGCTGCTTGAGCGTTTCGACCTCGGCCTTTTTTGCATCCACCTTGGCGGTCTTTTCGTTGATGTCGGAACGGCTGTATTGCTGGG
>WNFR01006506.1_pt1 | contig 21477 bp, 23 predicted proteins | sample 5400221 | NCBI WGS metagenome assembly WNFR01 (sample SAMN13153357, study PRJNA577476) | soil metagenome | isolation source: 40 cm soil under Madrone tree | place: USA:California | collected 2016-06-14 | reverse complement strand
TAACGCTTTCCGATTTTTCGGTGTGAATGTGCTCCATTGCTCCCACTCGCCAGATCGTCCTTGGCGGAACCTAACCCTTGTTAGATACTCAAAGGGTAAACTGGGAAACATGCTTTTGGGGGAGAGAAGAAATGACGTACCTTGAGGTCGCATTCCACTATCAGTCGCAACCCGGAGAAAAAGAGCTGCGCGCACTCGATAGTGTGCGTGAAGTCTATGGCATCCAGCGCACCCAGTTCAACGAAAAGGAACGCATCGTGCGCGTGCTCTTCGACGCCTCCCGCCTGAAGGAAGATGCAGTTGCGAGTCTTTTGCGCCAAGCAGGGCTCGATCTCACGCACAAGCCTGTCCTAGCCTAACGTTTACGACCGATGGTTTATTGTTTTGTGAAGGGTTTCAACTGCAAGTGCGCCGAGAGAACTGATGGCTGAATGCTGACGGTTGCTTTTTTCACACTCCGCCCTTATCCCTTTCAGTCTTGAATAGGATGATCGGGGGAAGGCTGTCCGGAAAACCGAGCGGAATGTCGACGATCTAGTTATGCAAAGGGGTACCCGGATTTACCTCTGGCCGAAGTTTTCCGTGTACCCCGTTGCGCGCCACTTCGTCTGTCTTGTAGGGAAGCACCTGGGTTGCCATCGGTAACTTGTTGCCAGCCTTGACCGTGCCGATAGATCGGCGGGTAGGTTTTGCCACCCACCGGAAACTTTTACCCTTCCGGCTTGTATCGGTAGGAGATACGACGGAAATTCCCGGTAGGGATGCAGGGAAAACGCCCGCCAAAAGGCCGATTCTGACTACACTGCACGCCGCCGCCCAGACTGACACCCCCCGCGAACGCTGTAGCTCAGCTTCAGGCTTCTTTGCCATACACCGGGATTACGGCGCCATTAACGTCCGCGCCCGCGTCGCTTGCGAGCCAGACAACCAGGCTCGCAACATTGGCTGGCTGCACCCATTTGCTGACGTCAGCGTTTGGAATCATCTTGCGGTTCATGGGCGTATCGATGGTACCGGGCAGAATCACATTGGCAGTGATTCCGACATCTTTGTTTTCTGCAGCCACGGTCCGGATCAGTGAGACGAGCGCTGCTTTGGACGCGCTGTATGCTCCAACACCCGGGCCCGGTTCCAGCGCAGCGCGGCTACCGATAGCGATGATGCGTCCGTTGCCAGTCTTGCGCATGGCGGGCAACGCAGCGCGCAACAGATAAAACGCGCTATTCAGGTTGAGATCAAACATCCGCTGGAAGGTGGCATCGTCGGTCTCGGCGATGGATTGGCCTCCTGCAAAACCACCTACCGTGTGGGCCAAGACATCGATCCTTTTGGAAAGCGCTAGTACCTGCTGCACAAGGGACGAGGCGCCTTCCGAAGTCGACATCTCCCCCGGCACTGCGGTAAAACTCGGACTATCGAAATCCGACCGTTGAATCTTCCGTGACGTGCCAATCACCGTTGCTCCAGCATCGAGAAACGCTTGCGTTACATGCACGCCGAGGCCGCCATTGGACCCGGTTACGAGTACGATCTTCCCGTTCATTTGCTCTCTCCCTGGCTCGTTCACTGTCCTTCAGATTCAAACCGGCGCGCAAGGATTCTGGTAATCGGCGGCGATGAGGAATCGGGGAACAGAGTTCTTGTTAGATCCGAGGGAAATAAATTCTCCGAAGCCGCTTGACAGCAACCAGCGCCGTAACATAACTTATCGGTTATGCAACCTAGCGGTTATGGACAGTCTCACCCCAATCATCTTGATGCGACCTTCGCCGCCCTCGCGGATCCAACGCGCCGCGCGATCCTCTCGCGACTTGCATCGGGGGAGGCATCGGTGACGGAACTCTCCGGGCCTTTTGCGATGAGCCAGCCTGCCATCTCCAAACATCTCAAGGTTCTGGAGCGAGCTGGTTTAATCTCCCGCGGCCGCGACGCGCAGCGGCGGCCTCGTCGACTGGAGCCCAAGCCTCTGGCGGAAGCAAGCAAATGGCTGGAAGGCTATCAGCAACTCTGGCAGGGTCAATTCCAGCGATTGGATGCCCTCCTCGGCGAACTCAAAAGCTTCGAACCAAATACCGCTAGGCTAAAGCCTATTCCGAAGAAACATCGACGCACGAAACGCACTCACTAATGCAGAAAGAGGAGAGCACTCATGAAAGATGCTGGAAGTTTGAAACTAACGACGCGCGGCGACCGCGAGATCGTGATGACGCGCATCTTCGATGCTCCGCGCACTTTGGTCTTCGATGCATTTACCAAGCCCGAACTGGTCCGGCGATGGCTGCTCGGCCCGGAAGGATGGTCGATGCCGGTGTGCGAGATCGATTTGCGGGTAGGCGGCAGCTATCGCTACGTGTGGCGGCACACCAGCGGAAATGAAATGGGGATAGGCGGTGTTTTCAAAGAGATCGTCCCGCCCGAGCGGATCGTTTCAACTGAGAAGTTTGACGAGTCCTGGTATCCCGGTGATGCGGTAGGCACGGTCATCCTGACGGAGAAAGAGGGCAAAACAACGCTCACGCAGACCGTGATCTACCAATCTGCCGAGGCGCGTGAAGCTGTCCTGAAGTCTCCGATGGAGTCGGGCGTCGCTGCGGGCTATAACCGGTTGGCAGAACTGCTGGCCGGAGCAATTGCGGGAGGCGACCAATGACAAGTTCAGCAACGGCGGCAAGCGCAACTCCGCGGAACCTGGGCAGAAGTACGGGGGCGCTTGCTCTGGGATTTACTACGGTCGTCGTTCTTTCCCTTGGCACCGACGAAGAGTTGCATGTTCTCAAGGTGTACCCGCCATGGAACGAACCGATCTATGACTCGCGTTTGTGCCTTTTGGCGCTCTCCTATCGAGTTGTTTACACCATCCTTGGGAGCTACATTGCTGCCAAATATGCGCCTCATCGCCCGATGGGGCATGCTATCGCCCTGGGAGTGGTCGGAACGGTTATTGGCGCAGTCGGCGCGATGGCGACGATCCCGATGCACCTGGGCCCGGCCTGGTATCCAATCGCAATTGCCGCCACGGCTCTGCCCTGTGCCTGGCTGGCAGGAGTTCTGTACCGGCGGTGGCACACTGAACGCTAAACGATGTTCCCTAATCGGCATAACTACTCAGGAGAATTCCATGCAGAAGATCACTCCGTTCTTGTGGTTCGACGGCAAAGCTGAAGAGGCGATGAATTTCTATGTGTCGGTGTTCAAGAATTCAAAAGTTGTGAGGGTAACTCGCCGCGGCGATGGCGGCCCCGGGGCGAAGGGAACGGCGATGTCCGCGACGTTCCAGCTCGAAGGACAAGACTTCTTCGCTCTGAATGGTGGTCCACAATTCACCTTCACGCCGGCCATTTCGTTTTTTGTGAACTGTGAGACGCAGGATGAGGTCGACGAATTGTGGGACAAGCTTTCCGATGGTGGAAAAACAGAGCGATGCGGCTGGCTCAAAGACAGATACGGGTTGTCGTGGCAAATCGTCCCGTCCATTTTGGGAAAACTTCTCGGGGACAAGGATGCTACGAAAGCAAACCGAGTGATGCAGGCGATGCTTCAAATGGACAAGCTCGACATTAAAGGCTTGCAGGACGCGTCCAACGCGGGATGACGACGCAATCGGTTCCAATGGATTCGAAAAAGAACGCCCCCTCCCTGCTCGGAATACGTCCGTAAGACCAAGCCGCTGCCCGTTTTTTCTATTCCGACATCTCTTCGATTTGGTCCCTAAAACGACGACTGTCGGGGCTTTCAACCTGGTCCAAATGCCGTTTAGACCTGCCAGAAATTGTCAGCGCAGATATCCAAAAATGTCATATGACGGCTCAGGCGAACAGTGTGGATAAGTAACTGAAGTCCGAAAACAGCTTGCAGTGAATGGACTTGATGAGCATTCCACCCCTTACCTTGGTCACTTAGTTTTCTGGCCTTTTACGTGCGATCTTGCAGGCGACTGGTAATCAAGCCAGAGAAATTTCAACGGGGAGACCTAATAGAGATGCGGAAACAGAAGGGTTTTTCACTAATCGAACTGCTGATCGTGGTAGCGATCATCCTGATCATCGCTGCTATCGCGATCCCGAACTTGCTGCGTGCACGTATCGCGGCAAACGAGTCCTCCGCGGTCTCGTCTGTTCGTACCGTCAACACAGCTGAAGTCAGCTACAATTCGGCCTACCCCACAAAGGGGTATTCCGACACTCTTGATGCGCTGGGTTCGGGTGGAGCTTGCCCGACGCCTCCGACACAGACTCAGGCCTGCCTGGTTGACGATGTGCTGGCTATCACGAAAGTGAAGACCGGCTATACCTTCACCTATCAGGTAGTGACTGGTACCGGCCCGAACGTTGGGTACGCGATCGAAGGCAACCCCACCGCGCTGAACCAGAGCGGCGTGCGCAGCTTCTGCTCGTTCGAAGATGCTGTCATCCGTTTCCAGGCGTCCGGTGGCGGTCTCGTGACCTGCCCAAGCAGCCAGGCTCCGCTGCAATAACACAGACGCTTCGCTGGGTTTACACAACCAATGGGGACATCGGCTTTGCCGATGTCCCCATTCTGTTTTGACCCATTTCTTCGATTTCCAGTCCCCGAACCTGGTGCTTCTAGTGCGTTCAAGCCGCCGTTTAAAGCAATGAAACCTGCCAGAAATTGTCAACAGGGATACTAAAAATGTCACACCGCGGATCATACGGACAATCGAAAAAGTAACCGAAGTCCGAAAACAGCTTGCAGCGCTTGGACTTGATCCGCACTTGCTCTCTTACTATGGTCACCGGGCCTTCTGGCCCCTCACATGCGATATTCCAAGCGACTGGTAATCAAAGCCAGAGAAATTTCAACGGGGAGACCTAAAGAGATGCGGAAACAGAAGGGTTTTTCACTAATCGAACTGCTGATCGTGGTGGCGATCATCCTGATCATCGCTGCTATCGCGATCCCGAACTTGCTGCGTGCACGTATCGCGGCAAACGAGTCCTCTGCGGTCTCGTCCATTCGCACCGTCAACACAGCTGAAGTCAGCTATAACTCGGCATATCCGACCAAAGGCTATTCGGACACGCTCGACGTTCTGGGCTCCGGCGGAGCTTGCCCGACGCCTCCGACGCAGACTCAGTCCTGCTTGATCGACGATGTGCTCGCCATAACCAAAGTGAAGACCGGCTATACCTTCACCTATCAGGTAGTGACCGGTACCGGCCCGAACGTTGGGTACGCGGTCGAAGGCAACCCCACCGCGCTGAACCAGAGCGGCGTGCGCAGCTTCTGTTCGTTCGCAGATGCTGTCATCCGTTTCCAGGCGTCCGGTGGTGGTCTCGTGACCTGCCCGAGCAGCCAGGCTCCGCTGCAATAACGCAGACGCTTCCGTTAGGTCTACACAACCATGGGGACATCGGCTTGCCGATGTTCCCCATTGTGTTTTTGCCCAGAACGCTTCCCAGGTTTGTCGCTGACTGCCACATTCTGTCACTTGCAGCATTCTGGCCCGTCCAACTGACACGATCGCCGGTGTGTCCATGCCAGACCTATCTCATCCAAAGGACTTAGGGTGCTATTCGAAAGAGACCGCTGTCGCAAGAGTGGCCCTTAAGATGCCATTGTTAGTGGGCAAGCGGAGCACAGGCCGAACATGCGAGCATCGCCGACAAAGGGCTTTTCGCTAATCGAGTTGTTGATCGTGGTGGCGATCATTCTGATCATCGCGGCCATTGCGATTCCCAATCTCCTGCGCGCGCGAATGGCTGCCAACGAGTCCTCGGCCGCAGCGGCAATTCGCGCGATTACTTCGGCGGAAACGGGGTACTTCAGCGCATACCCGACGGTCGGATATGCGCTCCAACTCCAGCACCTTGGGCGGACCGAACCTTGTATGCCCGCCCCCACCCACGCTTGTCTGCTGGATGACAACCTCGCGAATGCGGTACCAGGTAGTGGCGGACACAGTGGCTACCAGTTTCTTGCCACCGGCATCAACCTGGGCGGCACAGTCAACAGCGCTTACGTCGCTGCAGGAACTCCCATCAATCCCGGCATGACCGGAACCCGTGACTTCTGTGCTCTCGCAGATGGCCCGTTGCACAGCGAGATCACTGTAGGCGGAGCACCGCCGAACACAATTGGCCAGTGCCAGTTGTACCCGATCATTCAGTAGGAGTTTGGCCCAGTACCTGGGGGAGGGTACAAGCCGGAACTGAGCCCGGAAGAAATTCCGGGCTCTTTTCTTTTGGGAAGACCGTACAGGCAACGTAGTGCTCGGCGAACATTGTTCCATTTCCATCCAGAGAGTCACTCACTAAGGTAATGACCGAGTGCCGAATGTCACCTTTCGCACGTCATACGGCTGCTTATAATTTCCTTCGGCGGCGCTTCGGACCTGAATACCAATGTTCGCAATCGAAACTATCAATCTGGAAAAAACATACCAAGTGGGTTTTTGGCGAAAGAAGCCACGAACTGCGCTTCGTCCACTGACCTTGAACATCCAAGAGGGCGAAGTCTTCGGTTTCCTGGGACCGAATGGTGCCGGTAAGACCACCACTCTGAAGCTGCTGATGGGCCTTGTCTTTCCGACCGGTGGATCGGCACGGATCCTGGGCATGGACGTCGACGACGTCCGCATAAAAGCGCAGATCGGATTTCTTCCAGAGCAGCCCTACTTCTACGACTACCTTACCGCCAGCGAACTGCTGGCATACTACGCGCAGCTCTCCGGAGTGCCTGCCAGGGAGCGTTCAACTCGCGTGGACAACATGCTTGCGCGAGTAGGACTCTCGGGCGCTGCGAAAGTGCAATTACGCAAATTTTCCAAAGGCATGCTGCAACGTGTGGGATTAGCGCAGGCCATCTTGCACGATCCCAAACTGGTGTTCCTTGATGAGCCGATGTCCGGACTGGATCCGATAGGGCGCCGCGAAGTTCGAGAACTCATCCAGCAGTTGCAGCGAGAAGGAAAAACAGTTTTCTTTTCGACACACATTCTTTCCGATGCGGAGGCCCTTTGTAATCGGGTCGCCGTGATTCACGAGGGAGAATTGCGCGGTATAGGAGCGGTGGCGGACCTCACTTCGCAAGTTCATGGCAAGGTCGAAATCATTTTTGCCGGGAGAACGGTTCCAGCGTCCCTGACGGCGCTAGGTGCGCAATCGCATGTTAGCGGTGACGTGGTGAGCGCCGTGTTGTTGGAAGAACATCAGGACGCAGCTTTGGACACTCTCCGGCGTGAAAGACTGCGGATCATTTCTCTGACTCCAGTCCGCCAGTCACTCGAAGAGTACTACGTGCAGAAACTTCAGCCCCAGGAAGATCGGCTGGGCGTAGGTGTGGGAGCATGAACTCGCGTATTGCACATGTCGCGTTCAATACTTTTCGCGAAGCGGTCCGGGACCGCGTTCTTTATAACCTGATTGCCTTCGCCCTACTGCTTTCGGGCGCTGCGATTCTGGTTGGACAAATCTCGATAAACATCGAACGCCTGGTGGTCGTGAACCTGGGCCTTACCGCAGTCACACTCTTTGGAGTGGTGATCGCGATCTTCATCGGCATCGGTCTGGTCTCGAAGGAAATTGAAAAACGTACCCTCTATACCATCCTCTCGCGGCCGGTGCGACGCTGGGAATTCGTGGTCGGAAAGTTCTTTGGGCTCACCGGCACGCTGGTCGTAAACACTTTCTTCATGGCCATTGGCGTGTTTTTGGCTTTGCTTTATGTGGCTCACCGGTTTGAGCGCGCGGACTTGGGAATTCTGACGGCCCTGTATTTCATCGTGCTGCAATTCCTGATCGTGTGTTCGCTGGCGCTCTTGTTTTCCTCATTTTCATCGCCCATGCTTGCGGCAGTTTTCAGCTTTGCGCTTTTCGTGATCGGCAGCCTCTCTGAAGATTTGCGCGGATTCGCCGGAGTCGTTAAAGGAATCGGTGGATGGATTGCGACCGCCGTCGCGTATTTGGTCCCGAACTTCTCGGCGTTGAACGTCATCAACCAGGTCGCGCACGGCGAAGCCGTCGCTACGCGTCTGATCGTGTACAACACTCTGTACGCCCTACTCTATTCGGCGATGGCGATATCGGGAGCGGTGTTGATCTTCCAACGCCGAAATCTGAAATGACTGCTTCCCGGCGGGTAAGCGCGGTTGCTGCTGCTGTTTTTGTCATGGCACTGCCAGGCATAGTGGGACTGCTCCACGCGATCGACCACTTGCGGCGCGACGCGGCGTATCAAGACATTCTCTACATCCGTTCCCCCCAGGCCCTGAAGAGGATGAGCCTGGGCTACACGGGTCTCTTCGCCGACCTCTACTGGACCCGCGCAGTCCAGTATTTCGGTTACCAACACCATCAGCACTCGAAAGACTTCAGTCTGCTGGCACCCTTGCTTCACATAGCGACTCAACTCGATCCTAAGCTGCTTCCGGCCTACCAGTTCGGCAACAATTTCCTCGCTCCTCGGCCGCCCAATGGCGCCGGTCAACCAGAGGAAGCGATTGCGCTGGCACAGTATGGGATTCGAAACAATCCCGACAGCTGGCAGCTTTATTACGGTCTGGGCTTCATCTACTACACCGAAATGAAAGACTATTCGAAGGCGGCAGAAGCCTTCGCAAGCGGCGGTCGGGTCCCGGGCGCGCATCCTTTTTTGCGTATACTGGCGGCACGCATGGCGCAGCATGCCGGTGAATTCGAAACCGCACGCATGTTGTGGACGACGACCTATCAGACCAGTCAGGACCAGACCATCCAGCTCAACGCGGTCGACCACCTCAGGGCGCTCCGCGTCGATGAAGATGTGACTCAGTTGGAAAAATTAGTAAGTATCTACCGGGAACACGTGGGACGCACACCGGGGAATATGACTGATCTGGCTCGAGCCGGCCTGATTGGAAGCAGCCCAGTCGATCCCACTGGACAGCCCTACAAAATCACTTCCGATGGACGAGTAGAAGTACACGATCCCGACAGCATCCTCTACATCACTAAGGGGACCCCGCCGAACTACCAACCGCCCCAACCGAAGGCCGACAAGCAGAAGTAGTCGTCATCACAATCGGCCATCCGGATTTGCTAGCATGCACCCGTGCCCAGTTTTTCCCAGCAACTCTGGAAAGCGGTCTGTACGCATTGGCGAGAGGAAACCGCTCGCACCAACGTCCTGTCGGCAAGCGTGCGTACTGCCAGCAGATTTCTACACTACTTGCGCGACAGCACACCCGAACGCCGCCGCAGACGTTATGGTGACATGGAGTACGACTGGGAACACCGCGTCAACACAACCAGCGGGTCTGTAGACTGGCAGGAACGTTTGCTGGGGGTCTTTCATTCACCTTATCAACCGACCGATGCAGACCTGTTCCGCGAGATGATGGCCAGTCTCCCCATTGATTTCAGCCAGTTCACATTCATCGACCTGGGATCAGGCAAAGGGCGCACGTTATTGATGGCGTCGGAGTACGCATTTCGGAAAATCATGGGTGTGGAACTGATGGCGGGATTGCACCAGATCGCGTTGGAAAATCTTTCCGCTTACAAGAGCGACTCGCAAAAATGCTTTGCGATCGAGGCAATCTGTGGCGATGCGGCCGACTTCCCTTTTCCTGACGAGGCGCTGGTGCTCTATCTCTTCAATCCGCTGCCCGAGTCAAGTTTGAAGCGGGTGCTGGCGAGGCTCGAAGAAAGCTTGCAAGCTTATCCTCGGCCGCTATACGTCCTTTATCACAATCCGCTGCTCGAGGGCGTAGTGAGCGAGAGCACAGGGTTGACGAAAGTTCAGGGAACGCATCAATACTCTCTCTACGCAGCTAGCAACACGGCGTTCAGAAATGAAACTGGTTGATCTTTGCCGGAGGCGCGCAGTTACGCTCCCGCTGCGAGAGTATCAACCGCCGCCGACGAAGTGCACAATCTCCAGCCGGTCGCCGTCTTTCAACGCCGTTTGTCCCCATTGCTCGCGCGGTACAATCTCCCGATTGAGTTCGATGGCTACTCGGTCCGATTTCATGCCCAACTGCTCGACTAGTGCGGTCAGCGTCTCAGCTGGACTGAGGACGCGACTCTCTCCGTTGATGGTGAGGTTCATCGGTACCAGGATTTTCGCAGCACGGAGAGGATCGCAGCAAGCCGCCGGTGTCGACGATACCCCTAGCCTGTCGAGCGCAGGCGGAATTTGCGAGTGGCGGTGCGCCCCGAGTAGCTGGCCTGAACCAGAACTGACGACTCGGCAAGCGACCCTTCGTCCACTTGAAAACTCATTTCAGCGTTGCCATTGGTGTCGGTCAGAACCTGCGCGTAGTATGGCGCGGAGTCCGGACGAGCTAAACGGAATGTCAGGCGGGCGCCATCCGCGGCGGCGCCTCCATCGGTGACGCGCAGGTGCATCAGCAGGTTGCCCCCCGCGTGAACAGAATTGGAATTGAGCCACTCCATTTCTAATTGCTTGACTGCAGCCAGCGTTTCCGGCGTCTCACGCTTGTCGAGGAGCGCATCGAGCTTCCCTTCCCTGATCGCATCCAGCACTTGACGATGCTGTTCGCGAAGCATCTTCTCTTTGTGTGGATCACCCGTTTCGCCTTCCGACGCGATCGAGGCGTAGGTCACGGCGCGCTTGCCAATGCAGCGTCCTTGGACGAAGACCTGCGTCTGCAATAGCTGCTCGCTTTCGCGTGCTTCACTCTGCACGTGATAGACCGTGTCCTGCTGCTTGATGTCGGTATTAAAGCCAAAGATCATGCGGACTGGACTTTCGTGCGAACCAAAAACGAGTTGTGAATTAATCCACTGTTAAGAGCGCAGTTTGCTTGACACTTCTGCGAGCCAAAATCTAATCTAGAATGTTTACGGTAGTGCTTGCGGCAGATTATATATAGCTCCTCCTATGCCGGACAATTATTTCGCCAGTTACCTGCCCCTTCTGTTGCACTTCATGATCGCTTTTGCGGTCGCGGGCGCTATTGTTACCTTGTCCTGGCTGATCGGGCAGCGCAAACCGACGCGCGCCAAAATGTCCCCCTACGAGTGCGGCGTTACGCCTGTTGGCGACGCCCGCGAGCGCTTCTCGGTCAAGTTCTACCTGGTCGCTATGCTCTTCATACTATTCGACGTAGAGGCCGTGTTCCTCTATCCCTGGGCGATCATCCTGCGCGAACTGAAGATGTTCGGGTTTTGGGAAATGCTGGTGTATGTCGGGATCGTACTGGTGGGACTTTTCTATGTCTGGAAAAAGGGCGTGCTGGACTGGGGTGCAACCAGCGGCACGAGAGGCCATGTCTAATGGCACTGACACCGGCGATTACCGATATTGAGCTGCTGAAGTCTCATCCAGCGGTAGCGCGCATGCTGGTATGGAATGCCGCCGCGGTGCAAAGCGCGAAGTTTGACCGGGATGAACTCACAATCTGGATCGATAAATCATTGATCCGCGAGGCTTGCGCGATCCTGCGCGATGATCCCGCATGTCCGTTCGACTATCTTTGCGATGTCACAGCAGTGGATTGGTTTCCATCGCAGCCGCGTTTCGAAGTTGTCTACCATCTCTTGTCGATTCCGAAAAAAGAGCGCGTACGTCTCAAAGCACGGCTCGACGATGAGAGTCCGGTCATTGAATCGGTCACTTCGGTATGGCCCGCAGCCAACTACTTTGAGCGTGAAGTGTTCGACCTGTTCGGAGTGCGCTTCACCGGACATCCACGCCTCGAACGCATCATGATGCCGGACAACTGGGAAGGCCATCCTTTACGAAAAGATTATCCCGTGGAGGGCTACAGGTAAGCCGATGACGCAATACCCCACATCCGCAGTGCTGGAGCCGGTGGCTGGTCAGGAAAGAACTCTTGTCCTGAACATGGGGCCCCAGCATCCGTCGACGCACGGAGTCTTACGACTATCAGCAGGTTGTGCCGCTCACGGACCGGATCGATTACCTCTGCCCCATGACCAACAATCTGGCCTACTGCCTGGCGGTAGAAAAGCTGTTGGGGCTGGAGATTCCTCCGCGAGCCCAATGGATGCGCGTGCTGATGAACGAGTTGACGCGTATCAATTCGCATCTGGTCTGGCTCGGAACGCATGCCATGGACCTGGGTGCGATGACTGTCTTTCTTTATTGTTTCCGTGAGCGTGAGGACGTTCTCCGGCTGTTCGAAATGGTCAGCGGACAGCGCATGATGACTTCGTACTTCCGGATTGGCGGCCTGGCGCTGGATCCGCCGCTCGGATTCTTCGAGAAAGTGAAGTCGTTTGCCGACCGATTTCCCGGCAACGTGGATGAATATGAAGGCCTGCTGACGGGGAATCCAATCTTCCTGATGCGCGTCAAGGGCGTCGCTCATCTCAGCAAAGAAGACGCAATTGCAATGGGCGCGACTGGCCCCACATTGCGGGGCAGCGGCGTTGACATTGACCTGCGCCGCGATTCTCCGTACACCGGCTACGAAAACTTCAAGTTCAAAGTGCCGGTTTCGACCGGAGGCGACGTTTGGGCGCGATATGTTTGCCGCGTGCAGGAACTGCGAGAGTCCATTGGCATTGTGCAACAGGCGCTCGCCGGCATGCCCGAAGGTCCGACCAAGGCCGACGCACCCAAGGTCGTGCTTCCTGACCGCGAAAAAATGAAGACTCAGATGGAAGCCCTCATCTATCACTTTAAGATCATCACCGAGGGTTTCACCGTTCCTGCGGGAGAGGTTTACCAGGCAGTGGAATCGCCGCGCGGCGAAATGGGTTACTACATCGTGAGCGATGGCACGGCCAAACCGTATCGTGTGCACATGCGCGCACCGTCGTTTGCGAACATGCAAGTGCTGCCGAAAATGTGCGAAGGACGGCTGATCGCGGATGTGATCGCCGCGATTGGTTCGATTGACGTGGTCGTCGGGGATATTGACAGATAGTTATGCGATTTTCCGAACAATTCGAAAGCCGCTTCAGCGAGATGCTGGCGCACTATCCGACCAGACGCTCGGTACTGGTGCCGACTCTGCTCTACGCACAGGACGAAGTTGGATCTTTGACCGACGAAGTGATCCTGGAATTGGCGCAGCGTCTCGACTTGACTGAACTCGAAGTTCGGAACGTGATCAGCTATTACTCTTTGCTCACGACGAAGCCGCGTGGAAAATACAACGTTCAGGTCTGCACCAATATCGCCTGTATGCTCGTCGGCGGCGAGGAACTTCTTGAGCACTGCAAGCAGAGACTGGGGGTCAAGAACAAGGGCACAACCCCCGACGGCCGATTTTCTTTGGAAGAGGTCGAGTGCATCGGAGCCTGCAGTTGGGCACCGGCGATTCAGGTTAACTACGATTTTCATGAGAATCTGACCATCGACAAGATGGATCGGGTTTTGGACGAGTACAGCAAGAAGTAACTCCTAATTACAAATGGCTACTCTCGTTTCTCATCCCGACGAAGTTCGCGTGGTCTCCAGGCGCTTTGGCCTGGGAGCGACGAACATCGATCGCTACCTGGAACTCGACGGCTACAAAGCCGTACAGAAAGCCCTTGGCATGCAGCCGGATGCAATCATCGCTGAGGTCAAGAACTCTGGCCTGCGCGGACGCGGTGGTGCCGGTTTCTCGACCGGCATGAAATGGTCGTTCGTCCCAAAACAATCAGCCAAGCCTAAATACGTTCTCTGCAACGGCGACGAGAGCGAACCCGGCACATGCAAAGACCGTCTGATCTTTGAGCACGATCCGCATGCGGTGATTGAGGGCGTGATGATCGCCGCTATTGCTGTCGGATCGCACACGGGATACATCTATATCCGCGGCGAGTATCGCTATCTGTCGGTCATCATGCAAAAGGCGATCAAGGACGCTTATGCAAAGGGCCTTCTTGGCAAGAACATTTTCGGTAGCGGATACGATCTCGATATTTATTGGCACGGCGGCGCCGGCGCCTACGAAGTGGGCGAAGAGTCGGCGCTGATGGAATCGCTCGAAGGCAAGCGCGGCATCCCGCGCATCCGGCCTCCCTTCCCTGCCGTCGTCGGACTCTGGGGTGGGCCCACTGTCATCAACAATGCCGAAACGCTGGCCGCAGTACCCCACATTATGTTGGGTGGTGCGGAATGGTTTGCCGGTCTGGGCACGCCCAAGAATGGCGGCACGCGTCTGTTCTGCCTCGCCGGCAACTTAAATAAGCCCGGCGTTTACGAGCTGCCGATGGGCTACAACCTCAAGAAGATGATCTACGACGTTGGTGGCGGCATTCCCAACGGACGCGAGCTCAAGGCAGTGGTTCCGGGCGGATCGAGCACGCCAGTGTTGACCGCCGATGAAATCGACGTCGCCATGGACTTCGACAGCGTTGCGAAAACGGGCTCGATGCTCGGTTCCGGCGGCGTAGTAGTGCTCGACGATTCCAACTGCATCGTCAAGTTTGCGTTACGCACCATGAAGTTTTATCGCCATGAAAGCTGCGGCTGGTGCATTCCCTGTCGCGAAGGCACGGACTGGCTCGAGAAAACTCTCAAGCGCTTTCATTCCGGCGGCGGCGTGATGAAAGACATTGACAACATGTATTACCTTTCCGAAAACATGCTGGGCAAGACATTCTGCCCGCTCGGAGACGCGGCTGCGATGCCCACGATGGCATTCGTCAAGAAATTCAGGAAAGAGTTTGAAGATCACCTGAACGGGAAGCCGTGTCCCTTTGAGAAAACAGGAACGATCGAACAGTTACCGGTATACGCGTAGAACAAAATGACTGACGTAAATCTTATTGTTGACGGAAAGAAGCTCACGGCTCCGGCTGGGATGCTGCTCATCGAAGCCTGCAAGAGCGCGGGCATCGAAGTGCCGTCCTTCTGCTATTACCCCAATCTTTCTCTGCAGGGCGCTTGCCGGATGTGCGTGGTCAAAGTCGAGAAGATGCCAAAGCTTCAGACTGCCTGCACTACAGTGGTCTCCGAGGGAATGATCGTCGCGACCGATAGCGACGAAGTCCGCCAGGCTCGCAAAGCAATGGTCGAAATGTTACTCGGCAATCATCCGCTCGACTGTCCGGTGTGCGATGCCGGGGGCGAATGCGAACTGCAGGACATGACGTTCTCTTACGGAGCCGCCGAGTCGAAGTTCATGGAGGCCAAGAACCACAAGGAAGAACAGCAGTGGTCTCCGGTGGTCTATTTCGATCGACCGCGCTGCATCCTCTGTTATCGCTGTGTGCGCGTGTGCGGCGAGGCCATGGACGTCTGGGCATTGGGCGTGCAGAACCGCGGCGTCGGCTCAGTCATTGCGCCCAACCAGGACGACCACCTCGAGTGCGAAGAGTGCGGCATGTGCATCGACATCTGTCCGGTCGGTGCGCTCACGTCCGGTGCTTACCGATACAAGACGCGTCCGTGGGAGATGAACCACGTAGGCACCGTCTGCACGCATTGCGGCGACGGATGCAAGACCACTCTCGGTGTGCGCCGCTGCGATACCGGCACGGAAATCGTTCGTGGCGATAACCGCGACAAGGGCGGTATCAACAATGACTTCCTGTGCATCAAGGGCCGGTACGCTTTTGACTTTGCGCACAGTAAAGAGCGCCTGACGCAGCCTCTGATCCGCAAGAACGGGAAACTAGTCCCATCAACCTGGGAAGATGCCTTCGCTCTGATCGGCAAGCGTTTTACCGAAGTCCGCGACAAGGACGGTGGTTCCGCGATCGGCGTAATCGGATCCAACCGTACCATGAACGAAGAGAATTATTTGCTCTCGAAGTTTGCCCGTGTGGTCCTCAAGACGAACAACGTGGATCATCACCGTACCGCGGATTACGCTGCATTCGCGGGCGCTCTGCACGGCAAGGCAGGGATCACCGCCTCGATGCGCGAAGTGTTCGACGCACCGGCCGTTCTGCTGATCGGCAACGATCCGACCAACCAGCATCCGCTGCTCGCCTACCAGATTCGCAACAACGTCAGACTTCATCGCTCGCGGCTCTACGTGATTAATTCCGCGCCTATCAAATTGCGTCGGCAATCAAGTGGATTCGGTCTCGTTCCCGCTGGAGCGGAAGGAAAAGCTGTCGGGTTCCTGTCCGGCGATGATTCGCTACTCGATGCGCTCGTCACCGACATGATCGCCCGCGATGCCTGGACAAGCCTGCGGGAAAAAGTCCGCGGCGAGCAAAGCCTGGTCGTTGCGTTCGGATCAGAGCTCCGCGGCGCAGACATCCAGAAACTATTGGCTTTTGCCTCGTCAATACCGGGAACGAAGCTGATTTGTTTGGGCGATTACGCCAATTCACGCGGAGCCGCTGACATGGGACTCTATCCGGATCTGTTGCCGGGCTACCAGCCGGTTGCTGATCCTGCACAGTTCCGCGAGGATTGGGGCAACTTCCCGCAACAAAAAGGGCTGAGCTTGCCGGAGATGATGGAAGCGGCCGCGGCCGGCAAATTGAAGGCTCTCTATGTAATTGGATCCAATCCGGTCGGTCGCCTGGGCATCGATCCTTCGTCGTTATCGAAGACCTTTGTGGTCGTTCAAGAAATGTTCCTCACCGAAACCGCCAGCGTAGCCGATGTTGTTTTGCCCGCTGCCAATGCCTACGAGAAAGAAGGCACGGTAACCAATACCTGCGGCGATGTTCAACTCGCGAAAAAGGCTGGTGATGTAAGCGGGACAAAGCCCGATTTTGAAATGATCGTCCGCATTGCGGATGCCATGGGATTCCATCTGCCTAACCTTGTGCCGTTCGGCTGCGGAACGCGCGCCGACATGGGACAGACTCGCGGAGCGCAATCCGGTGAGGCCGACCGTCATGCCGTCTGGCTCGAAGCGCATAACCTCGAGCCCCGGCTGACACCATTTGATCCAATTGCAATTCTTGATGAGATTCAGCGAGTCGTTCCCGGATACGATGTCTCGCGAATCAATTTGCTGGCTGGCAACGATCAGCACACCGAGATTGCAAACAGTGGGCCGAGCGCGTTGCACGATCCGTCTCTGATCGTTCCAGCGAACGATGATCTGTTTAGTTCCGGAACGCTGGGACGGTACTCGCATACCCTGAATTCAGTCATCGAAAACAAGCCTGCCGAGACGGAAGTTGCGGCGGACTAATAATTAACTGGCAAAGGCACGCGGGCGAGGGCGCCCGCGCCACACGAATACCTACGGACACTTCGTTTGAGCATACTCACCTTCGCGATCATCTCGATCATAAAGTCGGTAGCGGTGGTTTTTGTTCTGCTCACTGCCGTCGCTTACAGCGTCTGGCTGGAGCGCAAGGTATCGGCGCGCATCCAGAACCGCTGGGGTCCCACCAAAGTCGGGCCCTTTGGCCTGTTGCAGCCGCTCGCGGACGGTGTCAAGTTCATCTTTAAAGAAGATCTCACGCAGCCCTACGTGTACAAGACGTTGTATATCGCTTCGCCGATCATCGCGGTGGTGTTCGCTATCACCGCCATTTCCGTGATCCCGTTTGGAAACTCGATTACGATCGGGCCGATTACCACCCAACTCCAGATTACGGACCTGAACATCGGACTGCTGGTCGTACTCGGCATTACGTCGATGGGCGTGTACGGCGTCGCCCTGGCTGGTTGGTCTTCGAACAGCAAGTACTCTTTGCTGGGCGGACTCCGCGCCAGCGCGCAGATGATCAGCTACGAAGTTTCGCTGGGGCTCTCACTGATCCCCGTGCTGATTCTGGCAGGAAGCTTCAGCCTGCGCGAGATCGTAAACAAGCAGCAGCATCTGCACTGGAACTTTTTCTACCCGTTTGGGACCATCGCTTTCTTCATCTATCTGATTTCCGCGTACGCGGAAACCAATCGCACGCCGTTTGATCTTCCCGAAGCCGAATCGGAACTGGTTGCCGGGTATCACACCGAATACAGCGCGATGAAGTTTGCGATGTTTTTCATGGCGGAATATTCCAATATGGTGACGGTCGCCTGCCTTTCGACGCTGTTGTTTTTCGGAGGTTGGCTTGGCCCAGTTTTCGGTCCGCCCATCCTGCAGGCCGTGCTGCCGGTTTTGTGGTTTTGTCTGAAAGTTTTCTTTTTCATGTTTCTGTACGTTTGGGTGCGCTGGACTCTTCCCCGCTTCCGCTATGACCAGCTCATGGCGTTTGGATGGAAGTTCTTGCTGCCGGCGGCAATTGTGAATCTAGTGCTGACAGCGCTGGTCGTGGCATGGAAGCCGGAAATTTGGCTCGTTCACTGAAATGCATCTGATCCTATTTCTATTTTTCGGCGGAATCTGCGTGGCTGGGGCGGTCAACCTGCTGCTGCAGCGCCATCCCATCAACAGCGCTCTGTCGCTGGTGGTGGTGATGGCCTCGCTGGCGGGCGAGTACCTTCTGCTGGGCGCGGAATTTGTTGCTGCAATCCAGGTAATTGTCTATGCCGGCGCGATCATGGTGCTCTTCATCTTCACCATCATGTTGCTGAACGCTGGCGAGGAAGAGCGCACCGGCAAGAGTCGCGTCGCAATCATGCTTGGTGTACCTGGAGTCGCGATCGCTAGCGTCCTGGTTGCCTGGGTTTTGCTGCGGCACTCCGGCACGGGCGATGTGGCGCTATTCGCGCTGCCCGGTGTTCCGCATGACATTGCGCAGCTTTTGTTTCACGATTTTCTGCTGCCGTTTGAAATCACCTCGATTCTGATTCTGATTGCCATCATGGGAGCAGTGAAACCAACCGCGGCGCAACCCGCGGAACAAGAAGCCCGCGAACTGGTTGCGTCCGGGAGGGAGCGCTGATGATTCCTCTTTTCTTTTACCTCGGGTTGAGTGGAATCCTGTTCGTGTGCGGCGTTTTGGGATTCCTCATCAAGCGCAATATCATCACGATTTTTATGTCGATTGAGCTGATGCTCAACGGCGTAAACCTGTCATTTGTCGCTTTCGCCGCGCATTGGCATGCGCTGAGCGGACAGATCTTCGTCTTTTTTGTAATGGTCGTCGCGGCCGCCGAAGCGGCTGTCGGGCTGGCGATCATTATTGCCGTCTACCGTACGCGTGAAACTCTAAATGTGGACCAGGTGAACCTGCTCAAGCTATGACGCCGAACCCTTATTTGCCGATCGACTCCGGACCCATAGCCGACTTGTGGCTCATCCCGGTCCTGCCGCTGGCGGGAGCGGCGATCAATGGCATCTTCGGACGCCGTTCCTCGAAGACGGCGATCACTACGATCGCGCTCGTCTTCCCCGGCGTGGCCTTCGCATTGGCGCTGTGGCTCGCCTCCGGATTTTCCTCTGCATCCGCTCCGTATGTTTTCGATAAAAGCGTTCACTGGATTCGCGCCGGCAATTTCCAGGCCGACTTTGCCTTTTATCTCGATCAACTCTCGCTGGTCATGCTGCTGGTCGTCACCGGCGTCGGCTTTTTGATCCACATCTATTCCGTCGGCTACATGGCGGAGGACGACGGATACTACCGTTTCATGTCATACCTGAACCTGTTCATGTTCTTCATGCTCACGCTAGTACTGGCGAAGAACTACCTGCTCATGTTCATCGGATGGGAGGGCGTAGGTCTGGCGTCGTATTTGCTGATCGGGTTCTGGTTCACGAAAGATTCGGCGGCCGCAGCGGGCAAGAAAGCATTCATCGTCAACCGCATCGGCGACTTCGGATTTTTGATTGCGCTGTTTCTCATCATCCAACATTTCCATTCGCTCGATTTCATGGCGGTCTTCGAGCAAGTCGCAGCCAAGCCCACTGAAACAGCGGGCGTCGGCGTGCTGACATCGATCGGCTTGCTCCTGATGGTAGGAGCAGCGGGCAAGTCGGCACAGATTCCTCTCTATGTCTGGCTGCCTGATGCGATGGAAGGCCCGACACCCGTCTCTGCCCTGATCCACGCGGCGACGATGGTGACCGCAGGCGTCTACATGGTGGCGCGGTCCCACATAATCTTTGAACGCGCGCCCGGCGCTCTCACCGTAGTCGCGGTCATCGGTACGCTAACTGCGCTTTTTGCCGCGACCATTGGTATCGCGCAGACTGACATCAAGAAAGTTCTTGCCTACTCGACCGTCTCCCAGCTCGGATACATGTTCATGGCTTGCGGCGTGGCGGCATTTTCCGCGGGCATCTTCCACTTGATGACCCACGCCTTCTTCAAAGGCCTGCTCTTCCTCGCGGCAGGCTCCGTGATTCACGGGGTTGGCGGCGAGCAGGATATGCGCAAGATGGGCGGACTCCGCAAGTACATGCCGTGGACGTTCTGGACGATGACGATTGCGACGTTTGCGATTGCCGGCATTCCGCCGCTGGCCGGCTTCTTCTCGAAAGATGAAATCCTTTGGATGGTCTACATCAGTCCGCATGGAAGCCGGGTCTTCTGGCTGATCGGCGTGATCACCGCCTTCATAACATCCTTCTACATGTTCCGCCTCTGGTTCATGACGTTCTTTGGTGAATACCGCGGAGGTCCAGCAACCCATGACGTCACGCGTCAGTCCGCGGACGCCCACGCCATGCACGACAAACATGACCAGCACGGTCATGGACACGGGGAGCCGCACGAAAGTCCGTGGGTTATGCTCGGCCCACTTGTAGTTCTTGCGATCCTCTCTTTTGTGGGCGGCTGGGTCGGGATCCACCGAGGTTTCGATCGTTTCCTGGCCCCTGTATTCCACTCGCAGGAAGTAGCACACGGCTCGCTCGCGACCGCCGATGAAGAGGCCGCGATTGCGGCCCTTGAGAAGCAAGAACTGATATTGACTGGAGTCTCGGTTGCAGCCGGTGTTTTGGGTCTATACCTGGCATGGCTCCTGTATTACAGACGTCGCGATCTCCCGGACAAGATCGCCGCCCGCCTCAATGGGCTCTACGACGCAGTCGTCAATAAGTATTACGTCGACGAACTCTACGCTTCCCTCTTCGTTAAACCGTTGGTTGAAGGTTCCAGCGTAATCCTTTGGAAGGGCGTTGACCAAGGGATGATCGATGCCACTGTCAACAACGCAGCCCGCGAGGCGCGTCATGTTTCGGACAACGTGCGCCACATGCAGTCCGGGAATTTGCGGTCGTACGCTGGTTGGGTAGCCGCCGGGGGCGCGGCCGTGATCGCCTACATGGTCTGGATCGGGGTGCGATGAATACCGCGAGCCTCAATCCCTACATTCTCTCGCTGGTGACGTTCATTCCGCTGGCAGGAAGCTTATTGCTGCTCGTCATTCCCCGGCGCGATCGCGACATCAAGCTCTTCGCTCTCGTAATTTCTTCATTGGCGTTTGTCGCGTCGCTACATCTGCCGGTTCACCTGCACCGCAACGCGGCGGGCTTCCAGTTCGAGATCAACAAGCAATGGATCACGACTCCGAACATCCACTACCACATGGGAATCGACGGCATCTCGGTGTGGCTGGTGGTGTTGACGACATTCCTCACGCCGCTGTGCGTGCTGATCTCGTGGACTTCGACTCACGAGCGCGTAAAAGAATTTTTCATTCTGCTGCTGATTCTCGAAACTGCGCTAATCGGCGTCTTCACGTCGCTCGATCTGTTCCTGTTCTACTTCTTCTGGGAAGCCACGCTGATCCCGATGGCACTGCTCA